>Ga0041059_1003047_pt1 | contig 11842 bp, 11 predicted proteins | sample AraColnosormetaG_FD_56232 | JGI IMG/M metagenome (GOLD analysis project Ga0041059, IMG submission 56232) | Arabidopsis roots microbial communities from North Carolina, USA - Col MF nosort | ecosystem: Host-associated > Plants > Roots > Unclassified | place: USA: North Carolina | collected... | reverse complement strand
CTCCCAAAAGTGAGTACCAAGAACCACCTCAAGAGTTTGTGCAGTTTCTATCTCCTTATTGTTTTTGTCTTGGGTTGTTATCTGCAACTCTTTGTTGTAATACTTTGGAATTGTGTACCAATAACTGACACAAGTCTAGTTTATGTCCTTAAGTTTCCTTTATATATCAACATCTTCAACACATTCTGATGTTACTATCCGCCATATATAATCGGAGAAGTACATGAAACTACTTTTGCTTATACACCCATTTGTGCATAGAACTAATGAAATAATCTCCAAATTCTTTGTTCCTCTATTCTAGTTAATGGAGTAAAACACAAACCATAGTTATACTCTTTTTGATAAAGAAGTACAGTTATGGAATAAATGACCAAAATCTAAATATGCCATTAAATCAAAGAGAAAAATTCCGATTCACGTGTAATTTTGGAAGTATGAGATCAAATACATAAGTTTGAAATATATTAGGGACCACAGTTGCAAATATAGCAAAGTAATTAAGAAGCCTCTAAATTAAAAACCATTAGATAAAAGATTCGACCTTTTTTTCTTCTTCTTCTTCTTCTTCTTCTTGATTTCATAGAAACCCTAGACCTGCAAATTCTACCTTCGATTTCACCATTCTTATCTTTCTAGTTAATGGTAATGGAATCTTAGGCTCTGCTTCTTGTTGATTGTAAATTCTCGAATTAGGGATTTAGCTCTCATTTGAGAGATTGAAGAAGATAAAAATTGGTACTTTATAGTTGTAATGGCTTCAGATCGTGGTTCTGCAGCTTCTGGTGGTAAGCCCATTTGGATGAAACATGCGGAAGATGCAAAAATCAAAGACGAAGGAGAGAAAGACGCTGCGGCAAAAGCAGCTTTTGAAGCTACATTCAAAGGTGTAGACCAAACTACACATTTGATTGAACCTGTTGCACCGGTACCGGAATCCGCACCGGAATCTGATAGTGATTCAGATGATGATGATGATGATGAATCTGATTACTTGTCTAGGAAACCAATTGGTCCTGTGGATCCGAGTAAGTCTACAGCTTCTGGTGCTGGTATTGGTGGTGGAACGGCTTGTGTTCCGTCTACGTTTGTTGTTGTAACTAAGGATTCTGATGGGAGGAAAGTTCCAAATGGTGGAGCTTTGATTAGAGTTAAAGTGTCTCCTGGTGTTGGTGTTGGTGGTACTGATCAAGAAGGTGTGGTTAAAGATGTTGGTGATGGGAGTTATGCTGTTACTTATGTTGTGCCTAAGAGAGGAAACTATATGGTTAATATTGAATGCAATGGGAATGCTATCATGGGAAGTCCCTTTCCTGTCTTCTTTAGCCAAGGTAATGAATCTTATCGTTTCCATTGATGTTTCGTTTATGTATATAGGCTTTGTTTGATGGTAAAGGTGTTGTCTTTATGGAATTTTGTAACAGGGTCTTCTTCTACTGGACTGATGGGTTCTGCTCCAGCTTCATACTCGAATCTTATAAATCAAACAATGCCAAACATGCCTAATTACACTGGTTCTGTTTCGGGTGCTTTCCCGGGGTTGTTGGGGATGGTTCCAGGGATTGCATCTGGTCCTTCAGGTGGTGCTATTTTGCCTGGAGTTGGAGCTTCACTTGGGGAAGTTTGTCGAGAATATCTTAATGGTAGATGTGTGAACTCTATGTGCAAGTTAAACCACCCTCCTCAGAATTTGCTGATGACTGCTATAGCTGCAACGACAAGTATGGGTAACCTTAGTCAGGTGCCTATGGCTCCTTCTGCTGCTGCAATGGCTGCTGCGCAGGCTATTGTTGCTGCACAGGCTCTTCAAGCTCATGCTTCTCAGATGCAAGCACAGGCTCAATCAAACAAGGGATCTTTAGGTACTGTACCTTTTGTTGCTAGTCTCTCGATATTCATCTCTATTTTTTCTTTGGGTCTCAAGTTGAATATCATTAGATATTTATTTAGTTTTCTCGATACTCATGAGTTCTACTAGCTTTTGGTTTAGGTTCCCCAGAAAAAGGAGAAAACGGGGATTTGAAGAAATTTCTCCAAGTTAGCAACCTAAGTCCATCGCTTACAACTGAACAACTTAGGCAGCTATTTAGCTTCTGTGGCACAGTAGTTGACTGTAGTATAACTGATTCAAAGCATATCGCCTACATAGAATACTCGAATTCCGAAGAAGCAACAGCTGCTTTGGCATTAAACAATACGGAAGTCTTTGGTAGAGCATTGAATGTTGAGATTGCAAAATCGCTACCTCACAAACCATCTTCAAATAATTCTTCGTCCTCACTACCACTGATGATGCAACAGGCCGTCGCGATGCAGCAGATGCAATTCCAGCAGGCTATACTAATGCAACAAGCCGTGGCTACTCAGCAGGCAGCAAATAGAGCTGCCACAATGAAGTCTGCCACTGAGCTTGCAGCAGCTAGAGCTGCAGAGATAAGTAGGAAACTGAGACCTGATGGAGTTGGAAATGATGAAAAAGAAGCTGATCAGAAGTCTAGGTGGGCATCCAATAAAAATCTATAGACGTTTCTCTCTATTACCTATGGCTTGCTCCTTTCTCTTTTTGATAACGTTTTCATCTGAACTGATAGTCACCTCTCTTGTGCAGGTCACCATCTAAGTCTCCTGCAAGGTCGAGATCAAAGTCAAAATCACCAATAAGTTACAGGCGAAGACGGAGATCTCCAACCTATTCACCACCGTTTCGTCGCCCAAGAAGTCACAGATCGAGATCACCATTAAGATATCAACGGCGATCAACTTATGAAGGGAGAAGGCGGTCATATAGAGATTCTAGGGATATTTCTGAAAGTAGGAGATACGGTAGATCAGATGAACACCATTCTTCTAGTTCAAGGAGAAGTAGGAGTGTAAGCCCTAAAAAGAGAAAATCTGGACAAGAAGATTCAGAGCTGTCAAGACTTCGACGAGATAGCTCATCACGTGGAGAGAAGAAATCATCTCGTGCTGGTTCACGATCACCAAGGCGACGTAAGGAAGTTAAGTCAACCCCAAGAGATGATGAGGAAAACAAAGTGAAACGTAGAACACGTTCAAGATCTAGATCAGTGGAAGATTCTGCAGATATAAAGGATAAATCTAGAGATGAGGAATTGAAACATCACAAAAAGCGGTCGAGGTCAAGATCTCGTGAAGATAGGAGTAAAACCAGAGACACATCTCGAAATTCTGATGAAGCTAAACAGAAACACCGGCAGAGGTCTAGGTCCAGATCATTGGAAAATGACAATGGATCTCATGAGAATGTTGATGTTGCTCAAGACAATGATCTAAATTCCCGTCACAGTAAGCGCAGGTCAAAATCATTGGACGAGGACTATGATATGAAAGAGAGGAGGGGAAGGTCCAGGTCCAGATCATTGGAAACGAAAAACAGGTCTTCTAGGAAGAATAAGCTGGATGAAGACAGAAACACAGGATCACGTCGAAGGAGGTCCAGGTCAAAATCAGTGGAAGGTAAGCGCAGTTATAACAAGGAGACTCGAAGCAGGGACAAAAAGTCCAAGCGTCGTAGTGGAAGACGGTCGAGGTCACCATCATCTGAGGGTAAGCAAGGGAGAGATATCAGGTCATCCCCTGGATATTCTGATGAAAAGAAATCAAGACATAAACGGCACTCCAGGTCAAGATCAATAGAGAAAAAGAACAGTTCAAGAGATAAAAGGTCAAAACGTCATGAAAGATTGCGGTCATCATCTCCTGGACGTGACAAAAGACGGGGCGATAGATCATTATCTCCTGTTAGTTCAGAGGATCATAAGATCAAGAAAAGACACTCTGGATCAAAATCTGTGAAAGAGAAACCCCACTCAGATTATGAGAAAGTTGACGATGGAGATGCAAATTCAGGTATCTTAAAAGTTTATTAATGGAGAAGCATTATATCGATATTAATCATCCTTATAATAGGAGCTTTCTTTTATGAACTCGACAGATTCTAGTCAGCAGGAAAGGAATCTTGAAGGTCATTTATTGTCATTGGATTCGATGTCATCACAGGTTAGTGGATTGAATAGATTATTGCCTTGTAATTCCTCAGTAAATGTTTTTTCCCTGGAACCAAAAAACTTTGTTTTGACGGTTCTGTGATTCTTATTTTAGGATGTGGAGAAGTCAAAAGAGAATCCACCATCTAGCAGCTCAGTGGAAAGAGGTGATGCAAATGATGATGAGAAGTTTAAGGTGCGGTTTTTATTTCTAGGAGAAGAAGTGTGTGTGTGAACATATAAATTATCTCAACAAAATTTTCATCTGTTTACATATAATCTTCCAGTTGTTCCAACTCTTGCTTGGCCTGATTAATTAGTCCTAATGTGGTAGGAAGCACTGAGCTATCGCTAAGGCAAAACTAAAACATCATATACTGTCCTTTTGATTATAGTTTCCCGTCCCTGAATAATTTTGTAGGTAGTGGTTAAGATTTAACATGAAAAATTTCCAGAAGTTATTTTGGTGCTTACTTTCTTTGCATGCCACTACTTGTCTTCTTGTTGCTTTATATTGTGTAGAGATTAGTTCATTTCTGGTTTTAATAGAAAAAGATTAGAGCTCTACCACTTAACTGCCTAGTTACTTATACACCCTTTTTCACATGTTTGAACTTGAAAATCAGATTGAGGAGAAAAGGATTATTCTTAAGTCATAGGAACATCTGGATTCTATAGGTAAAAGGTAATTTCAACGTGCTTACCGATTTAAGTCCTTACCCTGTCTTCATATGAGTTCTTCACTTCTACTACCTTTCAGGTTTGATGGTGCAGCAAAACAGTGAAGAACTTCATTCCAATGAATCCTCTCAAACTTGAGTACCAAGAACCACCTTCACTCCACAACTTAGCGTTTCATGAAGAGTTTGTGCGGTTTTTATTTCGTTTCGATCTCCTTAATGTGTTCGTGGATTGTCGTCAGAAACTTTGTTGTAATACTTTGGCATTTTCTGACACTGTCCAGTTATGGAAGATCAAAATTTTTAATACTTCTAACATAAAAGTGCCAAACTTTTTTGCCCTATAACTTCTGCTAGTCCATGTCCTCAAGTTTCCTTGTCAACATGCTTACCTAGAGTCAGTTTACCACTTTACCTTATTTATCCGCTATCTTTTGCCTCTACCTTGTATATAAAGAACTATACAAGACCAAAATTTCGAAGTCCCTCTGCTCTGGCTCATAAAAAAGACCAAAATTTTAGATATGCCACCATACAATCCTGCGCTTATATGCTAAAACAAAAAGATCCATATGCAGTTATTTCTATTATTAAATCAACCAAAGAGAAATTAATGCCAGCCAAAAAATAAAAATAAAAACAGAATGACTGACCAAAAAGTCACTAAACGCTTAAACAATGTAAGAGTTTTGTGACCAACGTTAGAGAAATATGTCTTTCTACAGAGTAATACCAAATCCAAAGAAGACCAGAGGGAGAAACTACAAGTTTGAAACTAAATCATATTAAGAACCGAGTCAGTTCTCGCTCTCTCTACTCATCATCTTCATCGTCTTCAATGTCATCAAACTCAGAATCATTCGCAGATTCACTCTCGGAATCACTCAACACATAGGTCATTTTCCTCCTATTAGCTCTTTGAGGCCTCGATATCGCAGAAACATCTCCTCCAGATTTCTCAGACGATGAGTTTCCAGCCACATTCTCGCTGCTCTCCTCTTCCTTATTATCAGCCAACCTGCTCATCACTGAACTACTCTTCTTGTTGAACGGAGATGATCTCATCTTCCTCACTTTCTTCTCCGGGGACACACCAATTGCCAGAACCTCTGTTGAAGCAACTGTCTGCTTCCCTCGTTTCCTCGGAGCTGCTGGTGGTTTTGCAGCTTTAGTCGCCGCCGGTTTCCTTCCTCCTTTCTTTACTGGTGCAACCTCAACTACCACGTCATCATCATCGTCATCCACAGCAATTGCTTTCGATGTTTCAGCTGTTTCTGTTGATTAAACCACAGAAAAGACAAGACATAAACTTCAGGAACCAGCAATACATACAAGCAGTTGTGTTAGAGCAATGTTTCTTTGTCAATTATGTGACTGACTTACTGCTTGAATCCGCAGGTGCTGAGCCGAAATTGTATTGAGCAAGCCGTTGTGCTAGATCCAACATTTCATCCTCCTCAACCTCCTGCAAAACACAAACAGACCACAGTTTTAATCACTTCGTTTCTATAATCAGAATACAAACTTTGAAAAAAACTAAACAAGTTTTACAGATTATACAGTCAATTACCTTCGCAGCTGCTGGAGCCTTCTTCTTTGCTCCTTGTCTACCTTTTGGCTTCACCACTTCTGCTACGTTGTTATCTTATAGAATCAATAAAAAGTTTCCAATGTATATTAGATCCAACCCAGAAAACATAACATAATGTAAGCACTTGAATAAGAGACTAACCTGTGTCCATTGCTGAATGGGAAGCCTCTGTTGTTTCAGATTCACTGGCTTTCTTCTTTGCTCCTTGTCTAGCTTTTGGCTTCACCACTTCTGCTACGTTGTTATCTTATAGAATCAATACAAAATTTCCAATGTATATTAGATCCAACCCAGAAAACATAACACAATGTAAACACTTGAATAAGAGACTAACCTGTGTCCATTGCTGAATAGGAAGCCTCTGTTGTCTCAGATTCACTGGCTTTCTTTGTGGTCTTCTTTGGTGCTGGTTTCTTTGGTGCCTGCCTTTTAACCTTTACTGCTGCTCCAGATTTGGCCCTGATTTTTTTCTGTGCTGCCTCTATAGCCTGTTGGACTTGAGCATCTTTCAGATCAAGTTTCTGCAATATGAGGAAAATGATGTATCAATGACAAATTGTGATAGTTTGTTATGTTTAAGCGGTATAAATAAGGGATAGTGTGAATCCTTACTTCTAGTTCCTTGTCAAGAGACTCTAGGTCACTGAGCCAGAGGGATTTCGGTGTGGTTTTCTTCATGTCTGCAACTGCAATAATCATTTTATCTCTGTCTGCTAATAACTCCTCAACTTTCTCTATAGTCAACGAAGCTATAGCCATTGCCAATAGGTAGTCATATTCCGAGCCGGGTATATAACTGGAGCTTGACTCCGGATCCACTAAGATTTCTTCAGGTTCTTCAGCTGCATCATCATCAACTGCTCCAGCAATTGCAGCTTCGACAGACTCGGCCTTCCTCGGAAATGGTGTGAACCCTTTCTGTCTTAAGTCCTCAACAATATCGGCTTTCTTCCTCTTGTTCACTATGATTTCTCCACTGAGAACTGCAAGAATAAACCTCGCTTTGTTTTCTAGTTTCAACAGCTCAATTTCCATATTCTTCACCACGGTTTCCTGTGTACACATCATAAAGAACGTTAATGTTAGACCATTGCCGTAAAACCTCTAAAAGACTTGAATCATAGTTTCAGTTTTTCTAACCTTTCTCTTCTCATAGTATTCAAACCTGAGGTCAAAGAACTCTTCAAGGACTGCAACGTGAGATGTAACATTAGTATGTATTCTAGAGAAGAAAACAAAAAACAGAATGAAAACAAGTTGGATCTCTTCTTACTTTGTTCTGGGGTCACATATTTCTTTATCACACCTTTTTTATCAAAGAGATGCATATTACTTGTAGCGATTGTCGTGGTGAGTTTGAATTTCTTCAGAAAGCCCTCTTGCCGAGCCGCCAGCATGTTCTCTTCACTCAAAATAAGGTCAAAATCAACAGATTTCTCGTCATTGTAAGCCTTGACATCCTGCAGAAAGAAAAGGAACAAGTCAGAAAGAAGCGTCAATGAATACTAGCACAGTTTTCTAATTAAAGCAGGCATTCTACCTGGAAAAAAGGTGCACCATTATCTGTCTTCAATGACTGCAAGAAATTTTTGTAATCATCATTCCACCTTCTGATTGGCAACTCCGTGATTCGAATAGTTGTTTCATCCACCTCCTCATATAGACCAGTGATTGTGTAAGTACAACCACCTTCTTTGGACGCAGTTTTCTCAATTGTTCCTTTAAAACCTCTATACCAAGGATCCATAGGCACCATACTTTCACCGTTAAGTAAACGCCTTACATTAGCAACGATCTCTCTAGGGTTATAGTTTGGTATGAACGTGCTCCACCCAGTTCCAATGCCTTCAGCGCCATTGACAAGTACAGTTGGAATGATGGGCATGTACCTAACCAACATTAACATGTTAAGTTAACTAGTCTTAGGAAAAAAAACAACTAATTAAGGAGCGCAAAGAATTACCAAGTTGGCTCTATCCTTTGCCCGTCTTCATTCAAGTAATCAAGAAGGAGATCATCATCCTTGGGAAACAAGATCCTTGTTACTGGAGAGAGCTTAGTGAAAATGTATCTTGCACTAGCTGAATCTTTTCCACCCTACAATTGTGTACACTATGATGAGTACAAGCATAGATAAATGACAACAGTTGGTCTATTAGCTATACTTACCGAAGTTCGTGTACCAAATTGACCATTTGGTAGAAGTAAGTTGATATTGTTGCTGCCCACGTAATCCTGCGCCATGCCTATGATAGCACTGGCAAGACTCTGCTCGCCATGATGATAAGCTGACAGCAATGATACATAACCAACGAGCTGGGCAACCTTCATTTCTTTACGAGCGATTTTCTTGAATGCAACGAAAAGTATCTTTCTCTGACCCGGTTTGAGCCCATCAACCATTGAGGGAATTGACCGTTGAAGATCCGCCATGGAGAACAAGATCAGTTCTTTGTTCACGAAGTCACTGTACGTAACTTTCGGTTGTCTCTGATCAAGATGATTGCCAGGCTGAATGGAAAATAGGAAATCAGAACAGGCAGATGTAGTAAGCAATAAACACACGTTTTTAAAGATAACTCAATCCTCCATACCACATAGCTCGAAAGCCAATTTTTCCGGGCTTCGATCTTCTTTTTACTGAAAGCAAGTTCAATGGCTTCTCCATCTTGTTCATCCTCCCAAACAAAATCCTTTTTGTGAAGACCAAGATTACTAAAGTACTCTTTGCCCTCCTCAGCCGTACTTGTACCCAACCCCTGGAGATTATAAGGACAATTAGTAATGCAAACTTGCAGAGAACATGAGCACTTTCAATAAGTTCTTCCTAAATAGTTATAGCAGAGAGCAAACCTTGTAGTATTTGATATCCCACCCGGTTGCATTACCCTTCAGACTTTCTTTCCATTCTTCGTATTCAGGCATTGAGTAGAATGACAGAACTTTTTTTGTACCCTTACGCGTAGCCTGTGTAAAATATATTCAGGGCAGTTGTTAGCATTCTTATATCTACTATGTCAAGCACTATAAGATATTATAAAAGAATAATGTTTTTGTACTTACCTTCACAATGGGTGTTATAAACTCAACCAGGAATGATGGAACCTGGAGTAACGACGGCCAAAAAGAGTGGATAAAATTGATTAAGAGACCCTTTATATGAGAACCATCATGATCCTGCACAAGGTAGAGAGGGAGATTTCGTCAAGAACATATCCATATAGAATAATGCACTGAGTGTAAAGTTAGGGAGTAGACTTTTAACATACTTGATCAGTCATGATCATCATCTGGCCATATCTTAATGAGTTAACATTCTCGTACTTCATATTTTGCTTTAGTCCAAGGATCTTCTTGAGGTTCTCAATTTCCTTATTGTTTGTAATCTGAGTGGTGCTGGCTTCCCTGACATTCAATAGCTTTCCTCGAAGCGGAAACACACCGCAGTAGTTATTACCCAAGACAGACCTCCCCGCCAACTGACCATAATGAGTATTAGGAGTTTTGTTATCAAAATAGGGAGGTAGCAGAAACTATAGATCAAAACCACTTACAGCGAGAGATTTTGCTGAGTCTCCTTCAGTCAAAATTAACGTACAGAGTCGAGAGTTCTTCCCTCCAGCTTCGGCGGCATCGTCTAACTTCTCAACTAGAACCCTCCCTGTTTTGGCTCCATCACTTTTCTTTAGATCTTTGTTCTGCTTGAAATCTGCCCATGAAAGCAAATTCTCCACTACGCCAGATTTTCCAACTAAAACAAACATTACATAAGAAAAAGGGGTTAATCACACTTCTAGAAACCAGTTACATCACTTATCCAAAAAGACAGATCGAGCACACCATACCTTTCTTCAGAAAATCTTCTGAAAGTTCACATTTCGACCCAAAACTGCTCTGTCGAAGAGTCAGTGTTTCTTTTGTTTGAGAATCAAAAGCAGGATTGTCAATCAATGCATTGACAAAGACCCACAGATGGTTTTTCACATTATGGGCCTTAACATTTGCGTTTTTATTCTTTTTGTTCACAGCAGCCACAATATGGTTTGTAATCTGACTCGTCACATAGTCAACATGTGTACCACCCTTGATTGTTGCTATGGAGTTGACAAAGCTGACCTGGTAGCAGCAGAAAAGGTTGTTAAGACTTAACTCATTCTTCATAACAACAAAAAATAATAACAGCCAACCAAATACATACCTGCTGAAATTGTCCTTCACTTAAGCTCACACAAACCTCCCATCTATCATTAACTTTCTCAGTCAACCTAATCACACAAAACTCAAAAAGATCAACATCCATTTCAAGAAACACAATTATAATCACTGAGCAAAAACAAATCATAGAACAAACCTTGGGAGAGGATCCTCCGTCCTCGATTTATTAGCTGCACTTAGGTATAGGTCAACATAATCAGTGAATGACTTCACTGGTATTTGTTTCCCATTCAGCTCAACTTTGACAGACTTCCCCAAACATCCAGCAATATCAAACACTCGCTTACTCATTAGAGCAACCACATCGTCTTCTAATTCAGTCATGTTAAACTTCTTCAAATCTGGTTTGAATGTAACCTTCGTCCAGTTCTCACTCTTATTACACTTGGTTATAACCGGTTCAGATTTCTTCCCCATGTTGTTCTCAAAGACCTAAATCATCACCAGTAAAAGTTCAGTTCCTAAACGAATCAATTACGCAACAATTGAAACATCAACAACAACACAGAATCATAAAACAACTGTATCAATCGAAATCAGATCATAAAACTCAACGAAGGCCACAAATGCAACAACAACATCACAGAAGCAATAAACGATTCAATACCTGCTTATACTTCTTGAGTCTCTTCCCATCTGCAGTCTCGATGATGAATTCAGTAGAGAAGATATTAGTAAGCTTAGCACCATATCCGTTTCTTCCACCAGTGGTCTTCTTCACATTATCATCGTAGTTACTACTCGTCAACAAATGACCAAATATCATCTCCGGTACATAAATTCCTTCTTCCTGATGAATCTCTACAGGAACTCCAGCTCCACTGTTACAAACACTAATCAGATTCTGCTCAACATCAATCACAACTTGAACGGAATCCATCTTCGCATCTCTCTGTTTGTTATCAGCGGCGTTTACGAGAATCTCATCAAAGATCTTATACAATCCAGGTACATAGGTAACAGGACGTTGAACCATCTCATCTTTCTCATAAACCCAAAGTGTTTGGGTGTGTTTCTCGATAGATCCGATGTATGTATCAGGACGGAGAAGAATGTGTTCAAGCTGCGATTTCTTCTGATACATTTCCTCGATCGTCTTCCCGCCGGCGGCAGCTCGAGATTTAGCCGGAGCTTTCGCAACATTGGCGGCATTGCTGTTTTGAAGGGGAAGTTTGGTAGCCATGGTTGGGTGTTTCTGAGAGAGAAACTGGAGAGTAGATCTGAAGGATCTACAAAGTGAGAGAGGCGATTATAGAGAAACAGATCTAGAAAATTAGGGTTTTCGCGAAAGTACAGAGAGGAGAAGAAGAAGAAGAAGAAGAAGAAGAAGAAGAAGAAGAAGAAGAAGA
>Ga0041059_1003046_pt1 | contig 11843 bp, 10 predicted proteins | sample AraColnosormetaG_FD_56232 | JGI IMG/M metagenome (GOLD analysis project Ga0041059, IMG submission 56232) | Arabidopsis roots microbial communities from North Carolina, USA - Col MF nosort | ecosystem: Host-associated > Plants > Roots > Unclassified | place: USA: North Carolina | collected... | reverse complement strand
TTTTTTTTTTTTTTTTTTTTTTCCTGAAAATTCCATACCTTTATAAAAACCAAGGAACCTTGGAACAGATACAAAGTGCCTCCTATAATGAGATACACCTACAACAACAGAACAAACAAACCCAAAAAAACAAGAGCACATTATACATCAAATAGACCAAACCACGTCGCCATAAAAGAGATTCCATGACGTCCCAGCTTCTGAGCTCTAGACAGAAGGTCCAAGTGAGTCCGAATGAAGTTCTTTATCTCCATCACCAAAGAGGCAGCAGGCCTAGCAATAGCAGCATGAAGACGAGCATTTCTTTCTCTCCAAATGGTATACAAAGAGGCTTGAAAGGCAATCCTAAGAATCATAGCCACATTTTTGTTTTGGCAAGGATTCTTAAGCCATATAACTCCATCCTCAAACAAAGTAGGAAGAGAGACATGGGCCCTTGAGGTGAAAAAATTCCACACCTCCGCAGCAAAGGAGCACTCAAAGAATAGATGCTGTCTTGACTCATCCTCTAAGCTGCAGAGAAGACAAGCAGACGGAACATTCAAACCCCAACTAAGCAATCTATCTCTAGTATGAAGCCTATGACGCATCGTGACCCAAGTAACAAAGGCATGTTTAGGAATCCTCCCTTTAAACCAAACCGCTTGAAACCAGTCAACTCTTGTTCCCATAGGATTCAGATGGAGCCAAGTAGCAGCCGAGGAAAACACATTAGAGGCCTCACTCTCTCCTATTTCCATAAAAAACAATCATCCTCCTCTTTCTCTTGAGAAAGCACCACATTAGGCAAAGGTAAACAACTCTTGAGCAACTGGATAATAGGATTCCTACTTCTACTCCCACTTATCCACCACTCTCCATCTCTCAAAGCCTCCGCCACCGAAGCACCCCGAGGCATACCCGTAATTCTCGGACCCTCCTCTCCAGATAAATGAATTAGAGGTCCTAAGTTTGTCCAGTTATCACTCCAGAAATTACAAGTAATTCCTCACCCAACTTTACACACCACAAACTGCCTTGCCAAAGGTCTAAGCTTACACATGCTTTTCCAAATCCAACTCCCAGAATTAACATTCCTCATCTCCCAGAAGTTCTGCTGACCCAACAAATTCCTCCTGACCCAAGAAACCCACAACGATCCCCCCGCAGTGAAAAGAAGCTAAATCAGCTTCAGCCCCAACACTTTATTCCACGGTTGCAGTCTTCTCAACCCCAAGCCTCCATATTCTTTTGGCGTGCATACAGAATCCCAGCTCACCTTAGCCCCACGAGCAGACTCATGCTTACCAGACCAAAGAAAGGCGCTGCACATTCTTTCAATCTCAAGAAGGCATTGGTTAGGCAATAAGAAAATTGAAGCCCAAAAGGATATTATAGAGTAGATAACCGATTGTATGAGTTGTAATCTGCCTGCAAACGAAAGATGTCTGACAGTCCAAGAAGAGAATCTGCTAAGAATTTTGTCCAAAAGAGGCTTGTAATCCTGCTTAGTCATCTTCTTTGAAGTCAAAGGCACCCCCAAATTTTGTCCAAAAGAGGCTTGTAATCCTGCTTAGTCATCTTCTTTGAAGTCAAAGGCACCCCCCTAACCTTCCAGCCATATCACTGTTCTCCTGAGTAATTCCTCCATCCAAAAACAAAGCTGTCTTCTCCCGATTAACTCCTAACCCAGTACCTTGTTTAAACTCCTCCAGAATAACCAGAATTTCCTGAATTGACCTCTCCTCCCCATCGAAGAAAATCAACACGTCATCAGCAAAGCTCAAATGGGTGATCAGCGGAACATTACAATCAGGATGAAGACCAAACCTCTGAGAACGAGCACCCTTGTCCAATTTCTTTGAGAGAACATCCATAGCTAGCACAAAAAGAAGAGACAAAATCGGATCCCCCTGCCTGAGCCCTTTCTTCCCTTGCAAATAGCCAATTAGCTCCCCATTAAAAGCCACACTAAAGCTCGGAGTTGTAAAACACTCCTTAATCCAACCGATAAACTCAGCAGGTAGATTAATAGCCTGTAACACATTCAAGAGAAACCTCCAATCCAAATTATCATAAGCCTTTGCCAAATCCACCTGAAGGCAGCCTCTAGAAGTGACTCCATCAACATGAAAATCAGAAACCAATTCTGAAGGTAGAAGAACATTCTCACATAAGAGCCTTCCCTGAACAAACCCCACTTGGTTTCCTTGGACCGCATCAGAAATGAACATTTTGAGCTTTTGCTTTAAAAGTCTCGCGATAATCTTATAAACCGTAGTGCAAAGAGAAACCGGACGAAACTGAGACACTCTATCCGCTCCTTGCACTTTTGGAATCAAAGTAATCGTAGTCGCGTTATAATTCCTTGGTAAAAGCCCTGAGACAAAGAAACCCTGCACAGCTTCCAATATATCCTGACCCACCAAGTCCCAAGCTTCCCATAAGAACTCAACAGGGAACCCATCAGGCCCTGGAGCCTTGTTCTTTGGCATAGTAGCAATCACATCTCTAATCTCTTCCAAAGTGGGAACCTTAATAAGCTGCGACGCCAAACAATTCGAGCATCTGAACTGAACCAAATCCTGGATTTCATCAATGGGCATAGGAATGACCCCAAAACTCTCTGTGCCCAGTAAATTCTGATATCAACATATCTTTTATCTGATCCACATTCTGAATCCTCTCACCATCATCACTCCTTAACAGTTTGATGCAGTTTCTTCCTTGATTAGCAATCACCGACTTAAAAAAGAAGGCCGTACAGGCTTCCCCATCCTTCATCCATCTGATTCTAGACTTCTGCCTATAGAAAGACTCTTGAGCTTTAGCAAAGAAATTCCAAGACTTTCTAGCTTGAAATTCCTCCCTGAATAAACCATCAGATGGAGCACTCATCAAAGCAGCTTGAACTCTTTCCAACTCCTCTAGAGAATCCTTTGTTCTTTGTTGGATGTTACCGAACCCTTCTCTGTTCAATTTCCTACAAGCTGCCTTGACAACTCTCATCCTCTGAGCAAAAGTAAACAACTTAGACCCAATAGACACCTCAACCTGCCAGGCATCATTAATAACAGCTTTAAACCTTGGATGCGATGAAAGAAAGGAGAAGTATTTAAAAGCTTTCTTGCTCCTAGCCACCAGAGAAGAAGTAAACACCATACAAGGAGAATGATCTGAATCCCCTGGAGGATCAAAGACCGTTAGAGACTCAGGGAACGCATCACTCCAATGCTCATTCATTAAAACCCTATCCAGTTTCCTCAGAATAGGGTCATCTTGTCTGCCATTAGACCAAGTAAAAAACGCACCCCTAGACGGCATATCAGATAACTCGTTATCCACAATACAGTCTTGGAACTCTGCCATACCTGCCAGTGGGAGGGGATGAGGTAAGACTGAGAAATGCTCACTAGCATAAATAATCTGATTAAAATCTCCCATAATCATCAAAAGAGCACCTCTAGCAGGAGAAATTTGAGCAATGGAAGAGATTTCTTCCCATAACTCTCTTCTCTGCACCTGAGTATTAAACGCATAGACAAAAGCCACTGAGAAGCTCTCATTCGTTGCTGGATCATAAACCCCACACAACATAATCTGAGCAGATTTATAAAAACAAATGACAGAAACCGCCGGGTCCCAAACCACCCAAATTCTGCCATTCTCCGCAAAATCATAATTCATCTCACTCCTCCAACCTGGAAATGCTGTACGAAAAATCTGTTGAGCATTCTCCACTGAGACGTGAGTCTCCAAAACACCGCCAATAGAAGGCTTATTTTTCCCAATCCAACTCCGCAAAAACCTCTGACGGGAAAGGCTATTTAGACCTCTAATATTCCATCCGAATACTATCATTAATATACCAAAAGCTGTTAGAGCTATGCTCTATCAGAGATTAACAGGACTAACCGAGGAGCTACCTCGATCCCCCTGAGTCATAGAAGAGAAATTCGGAACTGTAATACCAGCCACACCAACTCCTGACTGGCAGTAAGTCCCCTTAATCGGCTTCTTCACAAAATACTTCTTAGCTTCAAGTTTAGCAACCTTCTTAATACTCTTCATTCCTGGAAAAAGCTTCGGAGGTTCAGCCACACCCGGCTTTCCATAGACTTTATTCACCTGTGAACCCTTGTCAGACAACTCCTTTTCTTTGCCTTTCCCTTTAGATTTAGCTCCCACCACAACCCACTGATTACTCAAACCACTATCAGCTGTAATATCAGAACCAGGAGGAACCTTCAACTTTAAATCAGAGCTTTCTTTTATCCAGGCTTTAACACTCTCCTGTGTTATGAGAGAAATAGATTGATCACTCTCATGGGCAATAGAGATCCCCACTGGAGGCCAACTCCGACTTCTCTCCTTCGCTGTCTTTCGTGATTCAGCTCTAATTCTAGTCCTCTTTAAGGGAGAAGAAGCTTTTCCAGAAGCACCAGGCCCCTGACTCTTCACCACTTTCGACCCATTAGTCTCGATAGCAAGAGACGTGGAGGTCACTGCGACCACAGAGCCTGCTGGAATCAACCCCTTGACCACACCGCCTTGAGCTTTCCTCATAAGAGGCTTCGGACACCGATTTAGCAAATGTCCAAACCGCCCGCAATTGCAACACTTAGGTGGCAGTCTTGGGTAAGACACACGCACTTTCACAGAGTTCAATAAAGCGTCTCTCACAAAGATGGTCGTCGGAGGAGGAGCATCCAGCGATATCTCCACTTTCACCTTCGTATTTCCAAAGTAATAAGGATCCAGCTTAGATTTTTCAGTATGAAGCGGTTCCCCGATAGCACTTGCTATGACACTGATTCCATCAAGAGAATACATTTGAGGTGGAATATTTTCCAAGATAGCCCATGTCGGAGCCGTCTCCAACTCTGGCAAAAACAATGAAGCATCTGTCGACCAAGGATAAACTGAGAAAGAAACATTTCCTGCTTGCCAATACCCAACCTGTAACACCCATTCCCTAGTCGAGGTGCACGGTATCATAATCAGACAAGAAGTATCTGAGACTGCTCTAATAACAATATTCCCGAATTTTCCCCAGGCTGGATTCAAATCTGAGAAAATTTTGGAGGAAGGTGGAATGAGACCGTGAAACTTCGCAACTATATGACCTTTCCATTGATCTGCTGCTTTCAATAACACTGAGGCTGGGGCTTGAACTACTGGAGTACCATCTTCTAGGCACACCGGAGAGGATATTTTTTTCAGATTCCTTAAAGAAGCCTTGAACCGCTCTGCGTAAGAAGGCGCTGCGGTAGAAGGAATATTCGCTGGGATCGAAGACTGAGGCGAAGATAACTGACACCTCGGCACTGAGATGAGAGGCGGCACAACAGGAGAAACAACCACCACCACAACCGACGGAGCTGGAAGAGCTGGTTCACAAGGCTCAGGAGCTAAAGGCGACGCATCCAAAGAAGCAGCAACCGCCAAAGGAAGCGGATCTGAAGGAAGAGCTACCCGAAGAACAGGACTGAGAGACGGCTCAGCTAAAGGTTCAACAACCACCAAATCAGGCGGATCTGGGGAAGAACGAGCAGAGGATCTACAATCTTCATCTTGGCAGAAAGGAAAAAGGGGGGAGAAAGGAGAATTTCTCAGATATAAACGTATTTTTTTTTTCCTCTGTGCCATATTTTCTAATTCAATATTCTAATTCATTCATTTAATTACTACGAATTTTTATAAAGTTTCTATGGTCCCTAAGATGTGATCGTTTATCTGCTTTTTGTTCCTAAAAATTCATTCTCCTCTAAGAAATTACAAACATAACATTTTAATATATATTATCATGCTGCAAGTCGTACAATTTGACCCCAAAAAACCTCGCCTTTGTCATTACAATTAAATAAATTGGTTGACGCCAAATAACAAATAAAATGACTTTAGTTAAGTAGGTCAAGAAGGAATCCTCAAAATAAACGTTTGGTTTGATGGCTTTGCGAAAATAAAAAACGTTTGGTTTGATGTCATATTATCAAAGTCCTATGTCATATAACTATAGATCTAAAGATTGAGTCTATAAAGATGGACTGAAGATCAAATCGTTATTTTTTTTGGTAAGCAGATCAAATCGTTATGAGTAGATGGTTTAGTCAATATATAGACATTCGTATGGCTATTGTACTGTATTTCAGAATTATTTTAAAGTACTGGTAACTTCAATATATGTATATGGCAACTATATTTTTAGTTTAAGTCTTGAAATTGATATATATTCTAAACTCTGAAGTACCATAAACACAAATTTAATTCCGAAATTAGAATAATTTAATAAATAATATAGAAAGACCACATATTCTACGTTTATGAAGGGTTTGTTAAATAATTTAGGTTTATGAACCATTTTTAAGTAAACCAAAAAAAAATATGATCTATTTTTAAAATCTTCCCCTTCATAAGTTCATATACAATTCTAAGACCCCTTTCCCTAAACGTAAATTTTGTGGTACTGTATATATATGTTATGATTTGGGAAACCTTTTTTTGGTGCAAAAAACTTGGGAAAACAAAACATAAAATTTGGTACTTTAAAGAAGTTCCTTTCTTTTCACTCCAACTCTTTGCAAAGAGTCACCAGCATGTAGAAAGCAAAATCTCTCGTTTGTTATCGCTCGCCCAAAAAATGGATGTCAAGGAAACATTTAGAGCCATACCAAATCTTTGTGATAGAACGCAAGAAAGTTTTCTTATTGGATACCAATCATGTCACGATAAATTATTTGATGTATTCCTTAATTAATCCGTTAATTCTTATTGGTTACTATAAAGGCGTAATCATATAAAAAGAACTTCAAATTTTGTATAAATGCTATATTGGCTTTTCAAAATAATAATTGCAAGATTAACTAAATCTAAATCATTTCCTTAATGAACTTTTTGTACTTTGCCTTTTCTCATGTCAATGGACCATTGGAGGATTAGGTTTTTGTTACCCTAAAGATTCTCTCGTTCTCTCTCTCGTTCTACTTTGTAGCCTTACAAGGAAGCAATGGATATAATTTTGGTCACCAGAAGTTACCAATTCCACAAGAAACATAATCAATGTTATGATTGGCATGTGTTACCAACATGCCTGCTTTCTTTTATGATCGTCTTGTTGCTTTGATATTTTATGGTTTTGACTATTTAATTTGATCATAACAAAAGGAACCAAACGATCAAAACAAGCTGAAAAGTAAACTAGCAAATAATCAACTTCTGATGTAAAACGATGTAACCAAATAAAACAAACTATTCTAAAGAATTAATAATGATAAAATATTCATATGAAATTGTTTGCATCGATAGAACTATCAAAAATCATAAGAAAAAATAAAATCCATGAAATATTGCATGAAAGGTAATTTTGTTGTGGATCACAACTACCCTTATATCACTCTCTCTTTTTTCCGAATCACACAACAATGATAAATGGAAATGATAACACGCACCGCATATGATGCATTCACCACTGATCATGCACCACCAATAAAAATTCAAAACCTATGTCTCCATTATCATTAACTAGATTTTGACGATTTGTACATTTAATTTATTTTATTAATTCAGTATTGAATACTATGTTATTACTCACGTCATGAATGAGACATCAATATCAAAATTTCATTTTTGAAAAAAAAAATATTTTAAAAATACAATATTTTTGCTATTACAATTTTGAGTTCGAAAGTATAGGTATTGGTGTTATCGTTTTAGCTACTTAGGATTTAGCGATGGATTTATCATTTTATGGTGCATCAAATTGTCGACCATTTCAAATTCACATAGCAATTAGAAGATATCCCTCAACTAGTATGAAATTTTGACCCACAAGATCAAAATATCAGAAACATTATATTCTGAAAGTTCCGATGATATTTATTTTCCAATTTGTATGCCAAGATAATTATGTAAATAGTTTACTGAAATGTAATGCAATTATGTTCCAAAATAACAAACTAGTACATCTTTTTGATAGCTTTTTATTGTAATAGTAAAGAAAATCCAAATCTTTAGGTATTACAATGATAGTAATTGTTGAAACTCCCCTATTATTTTTGATTGACTTAAAAGGGAGTCCAACCAAAAGATATTCTAGACAAAGCCTCAAAAAATAGCCAAGATCAAATCACAAATCATACACATCTCAGTTGAGATGAAAAACAAAACAAATCACATATGAAACCGGAGAAAAAAAAGACATATTTATCATGTATGTATATATAGTGTTCATCTTAATCGAAGAATTCCCATTTGAATCGCGGAGGGACCGGTTTAACCGTTTCAGCCGCCTTGGCCGTCGATGCGGAATCAAACATTTCCCATTTTGAAGCTACAACCGCCGGAGTACCTGATGAGGATGATGCATTGGAATTCCTAGGCTCCTCCTCCTCTTCCTCCACAAACGATAACAAATCGCGTTGCTCAAATCGCGTTTGCGTTTGCGGTTTGTGGCGGACGGACTTGTTGACTTCAACTTTTTTGGCAGAGTTTTTGACTTTCAAGAGGTCGAGTGCCTCAACGTACTTCTGAACTCTTTGCACCTACCAAAATCAAATCATGAAATAAACAAACTTAACCAATCAAAATTAGAGATTTGAAATGTAATTTAGCTAATCTAATTTTATACCTGCATCTTCCTCATCAATTTGACATCACCATCAGCAATAATAGCATCAAGTCTCAATAACTGATTCATCAACATCTCTATCAGATTCACAAGACTCTTCTCTTCAACTTTACCTCCTTTATTAATCACCGTCTCAAACGCCGACACCTGAAAAATATTCAGAACATTGAAATCCAAAGATTCCGACTTTGAGAAACAGAGTAAAAAAGCTCTGTTTTTTTTTTTTGAAGTACCTGTCCGGCGAGTCTGTCGACTTCGAAACTAATATCAGAGATAGATTTAGAAGCTTTTTCAATGGCGGCGTTTTTCCTTTTTGCAAGGAGACGTTTCTCCTGAGAAATTGGATCTTCTTTAACAACAAGCTTTGACCGATCTTTAACTCCACAAAGATCAAGAAACATCTTTGAATCTCTCTCTTTGTCTTTGTACAAAACCTTCATGTCTTCATGGTGAAGTCCCACTTGATCAGACAACATCTTCTTCAACTCTCCTGTTTACAATAATCCAATTTAAGAAAGAAAGGAAAAAACTAATCTTTTGGTTATATATAGATTACCAAATTGGGAAAGCAGAAAATTGTACCGAAGGAAGATTGGGAATTGATGTTGATCTCGTGATAAACCGACCCGTATTTAACCCGAACACGAAAGACACGTGGCACATCGGAGTTCTGATCTGTCCGACGTTGAACAACCATTCCTCCAGGTCGAGACTCCCACTCATTACCACTAGTCCCGCCGCCGATGACCGACGGCGATGTTCCTGTATTCATCTTCATCATTCTTGAAATATTCTTTGCTTCTTCTAGTCTTCTCTCTGTCTCTGATCAAAAATAGATCGATCTCACATGTTATAAAGAATCCAAATATAGAGACATAGAGAGAGAGAGGTGATGAATATGATTTCTGAACACGATCAAGAAGAAGGAGAAGAAGGAAGGAAGAAGAATAAAGAAACGTCTGAACAAAGGGAAGTAAATTGTTATTTTTTCTGCAACTCTAAATTTTAATATTATGAAATAAATAAATAAAAAGAGTGACAGCTAATGGTATTGTTGTTATGTCTCATCATCAGTAATCACACATATATATTTTATTATATGATTCCCACATTTTCTTTGTATTTTTTTCTTTGTTCTTTATCAGTTTGGTTGTCTCTATTCTAGATACAGATAATCCATCTGTGTCAATGTCAATGGGGAAAAATCAAACCTATTGTTGTTACTGATTATTTCTTTCTGAGAAATTCCAAAATAGTTATGCTCAAACAACTGATAGTAAGTAATCTGGGTGATTATAATGGTTTTTCTTACACTACTACTAGACAATGTATCATGGTCATATTTTGCGTATAGATTCAAAAAAATATAGTAAATTTGGCGTTTACTCAACTACTTATGTTTTTGGGGAAGTTTTGTTAGATTTAGTTTTGTAATTCATTGGTTCTCTTACTTTAATTGTTATAGATTTCTCAGGTTAACAGAATCATGAAAATTCTGACAAGTTTTTTTGGCCCACTTACTGATTTCACACACAACCAAAGTACAAATTTCGTGTTTACTAGAATTTGGTGTCGTGAGAATTGGTTCAGTTGGCAAATCTTATTGCTAATGAAACAGAATGTACCAAGTACGATGGAACTCTCTGTATCTTCCTCTTATTTTGTGAAAACAGACTATGTAGCGACAAAATGGCAAATTTCAGTATCTAAACCACTAGCCACTAGGCAAATTCATAACAAGTGTCACTTTCTGGTGACCGCATGAGTTTCAGTGTCAGACTCAGAACAACAGCTTACGGACAAGACATCCAACAAACATTTCAATACAGGTCCGGCCCAATATTTATTTTTCATGGGAAATTTTCTTTTGGAGAGAACTTTTTAGTTGGATCATATGGGTCTGGGCCTCTGAGGTCTGGACACCTCTACCTAACCCACTCTGGCTATACATAATTCAAGGGCAATGTTTTTTTTTGTTTTGTTTAAGACAACAGTGGTTTTGATTCTTTTGAATCACAAAGCCAGAGAAATGTTCATTTCAATGACAATGGCTTCTTTGCCTTTAATATGCCATATTGCCATGACTCCTCTCTTGTTTTCAACTCAAGTTCTCAGATAATTGTTTAATTCTCTCCATTCATCATACTTAATACGATTAGTCTCACATTTTTGGTTTTTAATATCTGATTTTTAAAGTTAAAACTCCTTCAGAAGTCTTTGAAATAGAACAGAGTAGCTAGCAATACCAACCATGTGTGTGTTTTCATGTATGTCATCAATCTGACAAACTCATATTCTTCTTACTAGAAGCTAACCAGTTAACAAGCAAGATGGGGACAAATCGACACTGGAAAAACCAACATCATTGTAAGCAAGTCACTACTCTTCTTGGGAGTTGCATGCACCCCTCAAGGCTCAAGCTGAAGCGGATTCTCATCCACAAATATCATCAATATATATACTAAATTTAACAAATTGATATGAAAACTAATCTTAGGATACTATTTTTGTTAACAGATCCCGCCGTCGTTTGAATAATCCAGATAAAATACCAAACGATAACTATTTTTTTCATTATTTTAGCTTTCTTTCCTTTTTTACATATTCGTTTGATTAAATTTGAAAAACGTTTGAATGTTTCAATAAAATCGAGTAACTTAATTTCAATATTTTGCTGATTCTTCTGTTGATCAAAGCTAATGTTATACAATCACTTCTCTTTGGCAAACGCAGCAAAGCTGAAAAATAGTAAGGGGGATAAAAGGGGATAGCGTTAGTATCACTAAAATTTATATAGCATCTAAAGAATAACATTTCACGAAATTACTGATGATATATTGATATGGTATAGCTTTGGGTAGTACTAAGACAACTGATATTTTACCAAACAATATATTGTTCAATCATACGTCTTCATATCGAATTTATTTGCTTTCCTTTTCTAGAATAAATGTAAGAACTTGAAAAACCAACATGTTTTCGTCCAAAAATAATAATAATCTATTTAGCATATGTTGATCATGTCAGTAATAGAAGAAGAAAATCGCAAGAAGACGATACTAACCTTACTGTTTTGGAGCCAATGACTAATGCAATCTTTGTGGTATTTGTGAGTACAGGGTAAAATTGTTAATTTATCTCCGCGAACATAATCTGAATGGCATATCATACACCTGTTTTCCCCATTTTTATTGTTATTAAATTTTAGCAGCATTTCGCACAAAAAAAAAAAAAAAAA
>Ga0041059_1003045_pt1 | contig 11848 bp, 16 predicted proteins | sample AraColnosormetaG_FD_56232 | JGI IMG/M metagenome (GOLD analysis project Ga0041059, IMG submission 56232) | Arabidopsis roots microbial communities from North Carolina, USA - Col MF nosort | ecosystem: Host-associated > Plants > Roots > Unclassified | place: USA: North Carolina | collected... | reverse complement strand
TTTTTTTTTTTTTTTTTTTTTTTTTTTTTTTTTTTTTTTATGTTTGAAGCTTTTGACAAAGCTTGTTTGATGGTATGGTTACCTCATTGTTGCTCTATATTTGGTCCTTCTTTATTTGTTTCAATATTTTTATTGCTTAATCCACTGTATAATAGTTTCTCCTTCCTCAATTGAGTTAGTTTTTCGTGATTGCAGCATTAAAAGTTGTTAAAATGGCTGGGGGGTCAAAGAGGTCTAAAAGAGCAAGACTTGACAGTGAATCGGAAGACATAAGCGACCAAGAAAACCTTAAGGTATGTTTATGTTGCTTTTGTCTCGTTTAAGTTATTTAGATGGTATAGGTGAATTTATTTGGTTGAGGGTTCTCTATATTATAGGCCGAAAGCGACAATGAAGATGATCAATTACCTGATGGGATAGAGGATGATGAAGTAGATAGCATGGAAGATGATGAGGGAGAGAGTGAGGAAGACGATGAAGGAGATACCGAGGAAGATGATGAAGGAGATAGCGAGGAAGATGATGAAGGAGAGAACAAGGAAGACGAGGATGGAGAAAGCGAGGACTTTGAAGATGGAAATGATAAAGAGAGTGAGAGTGGCGATGAAGGTAATGATGACAATAAAGATGCTCAGATGGAAGAGCTTGAGAAAGAGGTCAAGGAGCTTCGTTCACAAGAGCAGTAAGATTTCATTTGAACTAATCATTTTTAAATACTGTTATTTCTAAGATAGTGAATTCTTGTATGTGTTTCTTTCTAGAAACGGTAGATAGTCGTATTAAAGTTTCAACTGTTTAATCTAGATCAGCAAGGATGTTGGCTAGATTTAGAAGTAGGTTCGAACTCATTATAGCAATTGGATTTATTCGTGATTAGTAGAAAATATATACGTTTAAAAGGAAAAGAACAGACTTTTGCCAAAAGTTTTTGTCAGATACTGTCTTAATTCGGTTGCATCATTTAATTTTAAATGAACGATTGAGAGGCAAAAGAATGTTCTTTGTGTAATATGCGTGTTCCTGGTATAGGGATATATTGAAGAACTTGAAGCGTGATAAGGGTGAAGATGCTGTTAAAGGTCAAGCGGTGAAGAATCAGAAGGTATGACCTTGTTCTGCGGTTTGCGAAGTAGTCTAACTAGAAATCAGTTGCAGTTGTATATTCCTATTTTATGTTAATGAAGTTGATCTAGAGCGAATTTTTGACAATTCTTTCTTTGTGCTCTATGTAAAGGCTCTTTGGGATAAGATTCTGGAGTTCAGATTCTTACTTCAGAAAGCATTTGATCGTTCAAACAGATTACCACAGGTAAGCTATGCTCTTCTCCTCTTCTATTTATGGTTGTTTGTTTCATCATACTTTATGACAGAAGGTACCCTTTTCAGGAGCCTGTGAAATCGTTATTTTGTTCAGAAGATGAGGATGTCTCAACAGCATATACAGATCTAGTTACTTCATCTAAGAAGACATTAGATTCCCTCTTGGAGTTGCAAGAGGTATGTATGCATAGGCTTGATTCAGTAATTGTATGCTGTCTCTTAGTGTTTTGTCGCTCTGCCACGTTTGTTGACTTTTATTATTATTATCTAAATATGGATTTCTACAGGCTTTGTTTGAGAAGAACCCCTCGGTTGATCAACAAGTGAATGGTATGCCATATTAACAGATAACATAATTATCATCACTATAAGCGAGGGTCAATATAACATCTCCTTTCTTTTTCTATCTGTCAGCAACAGCTAGTGAAGAATCCAATAAATCAGATGCAGAAGATAGCGATGAATGGCAGCGAATATCTGACTTGCAGAAAAGGTATTCAAGACTAAATGTTCAACTGTCCAGCTTTAAAGTTCTGTCCAATCAAAAGAATTCTGTTTAGTAAAGCATGATTGACTTCATTTGGAGACCAGTCTCATAACCATTTATGTTTCATCGTTAACACAAATTTGGTATTTGCTATGTAGAATGTCTGTGTTCCGAAACAAGGCTGTGGACAAATGGCAGAGAAAAACACAAGTCACAACTGGTGCAGCTGCTATTAAAGGAAAGCTCCACGCCTTTAACCAGGTATAGAAAGCAAACTCCGAAGATGATTTTGCTCTTATCTGGGGATCAATCAGGAATCTAACTTTAAATTAATTTTCAAAACCAGAACGTTAGTGAACAGGTTGCTTCCTACATGAGGGATCCAAGTAGAATGATTAAACAGATGCAACAATCAAGATCTACTGTTGCTGTTTTTGGAACTGTAAGTTTTTGCTTTGATAATAAAAGCATAAACCATCTAAGAATTTGGCCTTTGGTGGTCAATAGATCAGCTTCTCTTCAATTTTTCCTGACTTTAAATTTAAACATCCACAGGTCCCTCAGGAAGCCATGGAACCAAATCCAGAGGTAAAATCACGGTTTTCTCTAACCATAAAGAGTATAAACATTTAATCAATCTCATTGATTATCTTGATACCCATTCTCTAACATGTGTACTCTTTCTTGTCCAGGAAAAACAAGAAGAAGGAGACCCTGAACTTGTGGAAGATGCTGAGTTCTATAGGCAGTTACTAAAGGAGTTTCTCGAGACTATCGATCCAGCTTCCTCAGGTATAGTAAAGAAAAACATCCTAGAATCATTAGATATGAAACCCCCCCTAGCGATTGTTATGTCCAACAACTCAAGTGTAAAGAGTCTTTTTTATATTCTGAAATCTCAATATTTGCCATTGGCAGAGGCGGCTTTCTACGAGATGAAGAAGTTCCAGACGAAGAAGAGGAAAGTTGTGGATCGACGTGCCTCAAAGAGCAGAAAGATCAGGTAAATAAAACACACATAGTTTCACCTCTTGGAGGTTTTCTCTTCCCATAATTCTCTCTTTTGAATCATTTTCTTGTAAAAAATCGAAACAGGTATAATGTTCATGAGAAGATTGTCAACTTTATGGCTCCACGACCAGCGAAGATTCCTCCAAACACGGCGGATTTGCTTAAGAATCTCTTCGGTCTCAAGACCAGAAACGTTCAGTCTGAAGCTTAATATCAAACAAACCACAATTTTGAAACGCTGTAATAGATCGTCCCTTTTTCTGTGGTGTGTTGTAATACTACTATTGACACCGTTTCTATCGAAAGCCATATGTGAAAGCATCTAGTTAATTTTTGTTAAAATCCAAATGAAATTTTTGATTAACAACGAAACGAGTATTAAGTAACACAAGAGTTGGATGAATAATCTTCATTATGTAATTTATTTATCTACTTTTATTCTACTTGAAATCTTGATTTCTTTTCATTGGTTGGTGGTACTTGGTAGATATAACATCATAATTGAACTTGTCTTTATCTTCAAAAATAAAAAAAAATCACAAAAGTTCGATGATGTCACAAAAATTCATGTGGGTTTGTGGTTTGGAGTAATGAAGCTAAACGTAGCAAAGAGATCGTATAACTTTCTCCGGAGCTTGGTGTGTCGCCCAAGAAGCAAACAAATCGGATATATTTTCAATTATCCAAACTTATTTCTAAATTATCTGTCTTCCGAACTATAGATATATAAATAAAAACAGTTTATACTTGAGCGTCACGATAGCAAATTGTTATCTGAAGAATTTGCTATATATACGAATTCAAGAGGAAGAATCCTAAAAGCATAACAAAAAAAAAGCAGAGAAAGAATACAAGAAAAATGGCGACATGGTTTCACATCTTCTGCGTCTCTTTCACAGTCAACTTCCTTCTATATCTCTTCTTCCGCAGAACTAACAACAATCTTCCTCTACCTCCGAACCCTAACTTCTTCCCCATGCCTGGTCCCTTCCAGTGGCTCCGTCAAGGCTTCGATGATTTCTACTCCTATCTCCGCTCCATCCACCACCGTCTCGGCCCAATCATCTCTCTCCGCATCTTTTCCGTCCCTGCCATCTTCGTCTCTGATCGTTCCTTGGCTCACAAGGCTCTTGTTTTAAACGGCGCCGTATTCTCTGATCGTCCACCGGCGCTTCCTACCGGAAAGATCATCACTAGTAACCAACACACCATCAGCTCAGGATCATACGGAGCTACGTGGCGACTTCTCCGTCGTAATCTCACCTCCGAGATTCTTCATCCATCCCGTGTCAAATCTTATTCCAACGCTCGTCGCTCTGTTCTTGAAAACCTCTGTTCTCGAATTCGTAATCACGGGGAAGAAGCAAAACCGATCGTCGTCGTTGATCATCTCCGTTATGCAATGTTCTCGCTTCTTGTTCTCATGTGTTTCGGAGATAAGCTTGACGAAGAACAGATCAAACAAGTCGAATTCGTTCAAAGAAGAGAGCTCATCACGTTACCAAGATTCAACATCCTCAATGTCTTCCCTAGTTTCACCAAGTTGTTTCTGAGAAAGAGATGGGAAGAGTTTCTTACGTTCAGGAGAGAACACAAGAACGTCTTGCTTCCGTTGATTCGTTCCCGGAGAAAGATCATGATCGAATCTAAAGATTCCGGTAAAGAATACATACAATCGTATGTAGATACTCTGCTCGATCTTGAGCTTCCTGATGAGAAGAGGAAACTAAACGAAGACGAGATCGTGAGTTTATGCTCTGAGTTTCTCAACGCCGGGACTGATACAACAGCGACGACACTTCAATGGATAATGGCGAATCTGTGAGAAACCAGGAAATTCAAAAGAGGTTATACGAAGAGATAAAAAGTGTAATCGGTGAAGAAGAAGAGAAGGAGATTGAAGAAGAAGAGATGAAGAAGATGCCGTATCTTAAAGCTGTCGTGTTAGAAGGTCTCCGGTTACATCCACCGGGACATTTGTTGTTACCACACAGAGTAAGTGAAGACACTGAGCTAGGAGGATACAGAGTTCCAAAGAAAGGGACGTTTAATATCAATGTGGCGATGATAGGGAGAGATCCAACAGTGTGGGAGGAGCCAATGGAGTTTAAGCCGGAGAGATTCATCGGAGAAGATAAAGAAGTTGATGTTACTGGAAGTAGAGGGATAAAGATGATGCCGTTTGGAGCAGGAAGGAGGATCTGTCCAGGGATTGGATCGGCCATGTTGCATTTGGAGTATTTTGTGGTGAATTTGGTTAAAGAGTTTGAGTGGAAAGAAGTTGAAGGTTATGAAGTTGACTTGTCTGAGAAATGGGAGTTCACTGTTGTTATGAAGTATCCTCTTAAAGCTCTTGCTGTGACAAGAAGGAAGGAGAAGACACATATCGTCATGGCTTAGAGACAGAGTAGCAGATTGATTTCTTGGGGATGTTTTTGTTCTTTAGTTTTTCAGTTTTTTTTTTTTTTGGTTTTCTAGAGTGTTTTTGGTTCAATCTGTTGTGGTAGAAACGTTGTCGTTTCAATAAAGGCAGCCATTTATTGAAACGTTGTCGTTTAGATGCCTCTCATTTTTGTTGAAAGCCCTAGAAAATGGAATTAGACGTATAAATTGATTTCATCTTTCTCAGCTTTTGCTAAACGCAGATAAACAGGTTTCTTTCTGATTCTTCTTCGTATTGGAACATACAATTATACAATTGGGTATAACCATTTTCTTGGATTTCAGTGTATGATTCCTTTTAATGTTCAAAGTTCTCTGCTTTCTCTTGCGTAATTTTGCTCTCTGTTTTTTTTTTGTCTTCATCTGTATAATGGAATCTCCCGAAAAAACTCGAAGTTTATAAACTGGATTGATTCCTTTCTTCTCCATTGTGGTCTTAGGTTTCGAAAGTTTCTCACTTTAGACTTGTGTTAGCTCTAGAATGCTTGTATGATATGTTTGTGACATTGTGGTGGAGATGATGAATGTTAAGTAAAAGGTCTGAGTAGGTTATGAGTAAAGTGTGTAGCTTTTGATTTTAATTTAGTTTCGAGGAGACAATTTTTTAACTTAATAGGAGAGGGCCCTTGTCCATGCCTTGAGTCATGGCATCTGTGGCTCCGCAACCTCTCCAACAATGAACCTGATTCACCACGTGCTTGTGTGTGCAATCTGATGGGTCGATTTTTAAAGGCTTGGGGTTGCTTTCTATTATTGATTGCCAATCTAGAATTCTCCCTATATACATTGGTCTCCTTGTGCTTCTTTATCATCAATTAGCTGCCCTCATAAGTCCTGCACTGATCAAAGACCTCCTTGACTGATCCACGCGAAAGTATCTAAATAGTTCTTTGTATTGCTATGTTGAAGTTTGAAGCTTTTTGACAAAGCTTGTTTGATATAGGCATTGCTTGTGGATGATGTTTATGATTCCCTCATTATTGTATGTGTGGACTACAGAACTATTCATGTATTAGCATTTACCCTTTTGTGGTTAAGCTGAAGAAGTATACCATACCTTCTAGTGTTTGTTTGATTGGGTTTTTCACTGTGGCCATTAGAGTGTTTAAGATAAGTACTCTGTTTGTCGATACTCTAGGATCTCTCTTTCAAGTGGGTTTGATTTGAAGACGTATTATATGTGTATATATAACCGAAGAATAATGTTATGTTTTGCTAAATGTTGATGTTTAGATTATCAAAGAGAATGGATTTTTGTATATTCATGATCTATTGCAATGTTTGATTGGTTTAGTGTGAGCAGGAGAGTGGCAAAGAGATGGCTGGGCACAAGATAGCACACGCAACTTTAAAAGGCCCAAGTGTTGTGAAGGAGTTAGTTATTGGTCTCACACTGGGACTAGCGGCTGGTGGGCTATGGAAGATGCATCACTGGAACGAGCAGAGGAAAACAAGAGTCTTCTATGATTTGCTTGAGAGAGGCGAGATTGGTGTTGTTGTTACCGAGGAATAGTAGAGAGATCTTAATTCTCCAACAATAAGTTCAAAAATTGTAGTGCTTGTTGTTAGTTACTTCAATGTAATAGGGTTATAAACCCAGACATCGTTTGACCTCATTAGTTCTAGCTTCAGGCGATGATTTCAAGCATCCCATTACCCAAAAGAGACAATTATTATGTCTACATGACACAAAATAAGATTTATAATTACACAAAACCAGAGACAAATGACACAATTATCTATTAACCAAATTCAGATTTATTTGTGAAGGAACAAGTGTTTTCAACGAAAAAGAAAGACAGAGAGACACAGAAGACGAAGGAGGAAAGTACAGTAAGACGGAAAGTCTCAACTTCTATTTTACTTTCGCTTCCACTTCAAGTGTTTGTCTGCTACATTTTGTCTCCACTTTCTCTCTGACAAATCTTCTTCCATGATAACAGATCTCGAGTACGCATTTCTTATCGCTTCACCACACTTTATCTCCTTAGCTTCTTGAGCAGAGACGATAATCGATAAACTCGCAATCTCAGAAAATCCTTGGAATTTGTTTCTTCGTATGAACTCTTCTCTTCCTTAGGTAAGTTTCTTCTCTCGCAGATTCATCTTTCTTTTTCCCATTTTGATGAATCATCGCTGAAATTTCAGTTAAAAACTGTTCGGTTTAAGTTCTTCCGAGTCCCTGATGCATCAATTCGGTGTTTTTGGGTACATTGTGTTTACCTAACTTACTCTGTCCTGTTCTTAAAAAAAGGAGGTTTGTTATCACTGTGTGTTGAATGGAAATGCAAGAGGATAGCTTGTGGAGTTTGTATCCTGTACACGATATTGATACGGCCTTAACGAATAGATTAGTCTACTGTGATCTTTATTTGAGACAGTACAAGGAAACATTGAAACAGACCATGCTTGGCCAAGAATCTGTCTTTGAAACTCAGGTTAGCTTTTTCATTCCCCAATTCTAGTTAGAGTCACTCTATGAGTGCGTCTGTCTTCAAAAGATGTCTCATTTCAGTATTTCTTGTCTCTCTTACAATACTTGTTATCTCAGATCTACGAGCTTCATCGTCTGTATCAAAGGCAGAAGGATCTGATGATGGACATGGAGGAAACTCAACATTTATTCCCAAATGCCGGGGTCTCTAGTCCTAGAAGAAGTAGACACTGGATGGGTTCAAGCATCTCTACATCTAAAACCAGCGTTTGGCCACCAGAAGACCCATCTGCCAAGATTGATGAAGCTGGTATTTCTGGAAATGAGATTGGTAAGTCTGGAGAGAAGGTCTTGGATTTTGAATTACCATCTTACGGGTATCGTGATATATGGGAAGAAGAAGGTTCAAAGAATGGAGAATTCCTTGAAGTTCCGTACTTTCCTAAAGATCAATCTACAAGAAGCAGGTCTCTCGAATCAGTTCTCCAGCCGGAAAGTGTGCAGGATTTACCTGATTTGTCAAGTTTCAAATGTATACTCGATTTAAATGAACCTTCCAGTATCGAGGAACATTCAGATTATGAGCTTAATCAGTTCCCTACTCCAGCCCAAACAAGGAGTGAAAGAGCAGAACGTTCACCTGGAGAAGAATGTCAAGCTGGTGAGTAATGTTTACTTTATGGTACTTATTATTGTTTTTGTAACATTGTCTTGATTTATTGAAAGCTATCAATGTCTTGGTGCAGAGAATGGAATTGACTTGAATATGTCTCCCCTTTCACCTGAAGAAGAAGTACCTATAGAATCTGAGCAACCCCGAGAGCTTGTTTCAGCTTCATTGCACGGAAAACACGGATCAGAACCGTCAAGATCGTTAGTTCTAGCGCTCCCATGTTTGGAAACCATTTCACTCTTCCACACACGTTGCTCACAGCCAAGGAAGAAAGCTAAACGTGGAGCAAAATATGTTAAAAAAAATCCTCGCACCAAATCCCGGAAAGGCTCAAATCTTGACTCGAACTTCGGTGTTAATGAAGATGCCTCATACATCCCTGAATCTGCCCATAATCTGGAGGAAGTTAGTTCAAGTTCACAGCCTGAGTTTAAGAGAAAATGTTGTAAACCACAAGTAGAACCAGACAAGGTTATGAGAAAGAGTTCAAGAACTAAATCAAAGGCCAGAGGGAGCTTTCTTGTTAGAGAGGAAGAGGAACAAGAAAAATCTGTAGCAGCAGCAGACGCTATAGTTGATATGTCATTATCAGATTCAGCTAGAAAGTCAAGCATCAAAACCTCTGATTGTATCACTCCTCTGCATTGGTTTGCTAGAATCGCATCTTCGGTTGTTGAGGACTCAAAGAGTGAAGTTGGATTATCAGTGCCCGGATTCAACTCTAGTAACAATGACTATCCCGAGGCAATGACACTGCAGCTAACAGAGATGAAGTCAGAGGAGCAAAGAACAAACACTCCAGTCTATAACTTTGCTACTCCTAAACACAAGAGGACCCTGCACAGTCGAGGAAAGCGTCAACAACACAACGAGTTTCTCCCGAGCCTAAGCACTTTTAACGGAAACAAAGCCTCTAAGGTTCTACAGAAGATAGAAAGGCCAAGTGAAGCTACTGAGACGAATGATGCTCACTCAAGCTATATGGTAATCGATTGGGGAACCGTAACAAAACGAAGAAGAGGCATCAGAAGTCCTGCCTGCTAATACCAAAGCTTACATACCTTTTTTGCTTTCAGATTCTTGAAGAATCAAAGTCTAGTTACAGTAATCACACCACATAGGAGATATATACTAAAACAGTGAAACTTTTGGGTTTTTGCTTTTTACAAGTTCATCAAAAAGAAGATGAATTTGTAAGCTAGATGGTACTTCAAAAAAGAAGTTTACATACAAATATACTACAGAAAGTTTAGACCTTTAGCGTTTTTATTCATTTAGACAAAAGATAAATCTTGTTTTTATCAAACAGAAGGAATTGAAAGTTGGGTAAAGTAAGGGTCTTGAAGAGTTTCTTGAAGAAGATCATCATCGTCCCAAGAGTCACGATAAGTCTCTAGATTTTCGATGGAATTCAATATAGCCGATAAACACAAGACCTTTCTCCATTCCTCCAGATGTGGAAATCCGATGTAATCCGCGTATTTATCGCTATACTGCAAATATCCAAAAACAAAAAAACAGAGCTTTATCAGATGAAAAAGATCGAAACTTTTTGAGTAAACAAAAAAAGGGAGAAACTTTGTACTACATTGAAATCGGCGATGTCGTGAGTGTTACGTTTAGGGATTCCGTCAGCTTCTCTGGCGAGATAGAAATCAGAGATTGATTGCATCATTTGATCAGAGGAAGGAAGTGAAGTTTTGCCTGACAAAAGCTTTGCAATCCATTTAGCTTGTGATTCAAAGAATGGGAACCCTATCAACTGCAATTAACCGGTTTTTAATCCTCGATTTAACTAACGAAAGATTGATTTATATAAATCATAATGATTAGTAAGTAAGTACTAATCATTGTACCTTTCGAGGGATTCCGACAAAGGAGAGAAAAGGGGATAGAGAAGGAGAGAAAGTATGTTCGAAGAGTGGTCCAACTCTATTATCATCAATCTCTACTCTTCCTTTGCTCTCAAGAAATGGAAATTTGTACTCATACCTACACGTATTTGTGCCCACATTTTTAGTTTTTTTTTTTTGTTAGTAAACATAAAATTTCTCAAATCTAAAAATGTCAAGAAATGTTTATATATTCATGTATAGAATCCACAATTCTGACATTTTTTCTGTAACTATTCATATGTCGGCCCCAAGAAATAAGGAGATGAAAGTGATCTTGTCGTGGAAAGAAATATTAACTTACCCGGTACAGTATAAAATAGTGTCGGCTACAATGCAAGACCCATCTTCGAAAATGACCCGTCCATCTTCTTCCAGAGATTCAATCTACAACCATTTGAAAAATAAAACAAAAGATTTTAAATGATTTGAATAAGATGTATATATGTGATGTGATGGTAAGACCGTACCTGAGGATGAAGATGGAGATTTTGATGTTTTTCAATGACTTTGGACAAGCCAGGAGGAATATCAAGTGATTTGGTACTTAGATGAACTTCCTTTGCCACTTCCACAAGCTCTATTGATATGTCTTGTCCACTCATTGAGCATCCAACGACCACCACTACCTACCATCATCATCATCATGCATGCATGCTTCATATAAACATCATGAAATCATCAAGTTTATTCACTAATTACTACAATTAATAACCTCATCACAAAAAGGCTCAGGCACTCTATATATATGGCTATGAAGTTGCTTCCTCTTCCACAAATCCATACCTGTATTTAAAACACCAAAACCATTTTGATTATGAACTTAAACATAATTACACACGGACTCCAAATTATAGCTTTACATATAATTTAGACAAAAACAATACCTTTAATTGTAGGCAATCTAGGATAAGAGTAATGGCCAGAGGCAACAACAACAGCATCAAACACTTCTTCCATAACCTCACCACTTTTCTTTACACTCTTCACCATCCATTTCTTCACATCATCATCATCATCATCATCTTCATTCACCATTCCCACAAACTCAACCCTAACATTAAACCTAATCATCTCTCTTAACCCAAACACTTGACAAAAATCCTTAAGATACAACAAAAGCTCCTCATGCCCTGGGAATCTCCTCGAGTCTCTTCCTTCCTTCGCGATGAAGGGGAAATCAGAGAAACCCATTACCTCTCTGGGTGAAGCTAACCTCAAGGATGAGTAAACACTGCTATGTACTTTTAGGGTTTTGGTTTTTCCCAATGTATCTTCTTCATCTACGTTTGGTTGGTATAACCACTGACCTCCTACGTCGTGGTTTTGCTCCATCACCACCACTTTATGTCCTTCTTTCTTTAGCTCTCGCGCCGACACTAACCCTGATGGTCCTGCTCCTATCACACATACCGTCTTTGATTGACTCTTAATTGGCTCTGTAATCACTAACACCATTTTGGACGGAGAGTAACTGATTTTGATTTGCTTCTCGTGGTGTCATATATGGGTCATGGGGCATGCTTATATAGTGGTTTTTTTTTTTTTGGTTGTTGTTGTTGGTCAACAATTGTTTTTTTGCTTTTTTT
>Ga0041059_1003044_pt1 | contig 11855 bp, 7 predicted proteins | sample AraColnosormetaG_FD_56232 | JGI IMG/M metagenome (GOLD analysis project Ga0041059, IMG submission 56232) | Arabidopsis roots microbial communities from North Carolina, USA - Col MF nosort | ecosystem: Host-associated > Plants > Roots > Unclassified | place: USA: North Carolina | collected 2013-09-02 | reverse complement strand
TTTTTTTTTTTTTTTTTTTTGGTATGATTAAGATTTTGAGATTTGGATTTATCATCAGTTTCTCTTACCCATTTTTCTACAATTTTGTTTATCAAAAGTTACTTTATGTGCCCAAAACTGATGAAACTGATTTAAGTAACGCTTATATAAGAAACAGTTTGTGATTAAAGATTTAAGATCTTTTATCATAGGACACCAAAAAGAAAAATAAATCTGCTCTCTATAGTCTAATAAACTAGTAATTAAAAACTAAACAAAATAGGTTTGTGGTATATATATTTCCCTTGAAAAGTTATTTTTAAATGATCAAAAGAAAAACAAATTATTGCATGAGGTGAGCTAGACAGAGACCAGAAACTGTATCTTTCACCAAAAACAAATTTAGCTACGAATCCAAGACGGCTCCAAACCAAAAAGCTTATCTCCACGGTTTTGAGCACCTGATGTCCGAGGCGGCGGTGCATGTACAGTAATCGGAAGAACCCATTCGCTTTTTTCCCTTTCCGGTACTAACAATGGATGTTCGTACCTGTAAATTACCACAAAACAGAACCAGAAACTGACTTCAACAACTTGAGCACTTCAAAAGACTCAACCAGAGAATGGATCGTTTGAGTATTGGGAGTAATACCTGCTTAAGTCCACACTCTTAGGAGTAGTTAGGAACTCAAACCGAAGAATCCATTGCACAGAAACACGGGGCGTAGAAAACGACATTGGACCATCCGTCGGAATTGAAAATAGAAAGCTGGTTTGAATAAGGTCTGCCACCACCTCATGGTGATCGCTTTGGACCTTTTGACGAAAAACATATGGGGTAGTAAGATTACAATTGTAGAGACATAGCATCCAGCGGAAAAAGCAAAGTAACAATATCCATAGCCAAATTATAATCCGCTGCATCCATACCTTAGTAAGTGTTGGAGAATTTCTCCTTGATGGATGAACAAATCTCCTGTTTATTGTCTCTAAAGTTTCTAGAGTAACCGAGACCTGGAAACAGATATGGATCATCAGTACCAATGGCCCTCGATATAGCAAAATGTACACCAGAAGTTTTGTCTTGTCTGGATTTACCTCGAGGCATCTTCTGGTTCCTTCTTCATGGAAGAATGTAAGAGTTCCACCTATCTGCAAAAAAAAATTACCATTCGTGGAAACAGTTGTCAGATGCAGGCAATGTTTTAGAAGAATGTGAGAAGAGATGAAACAGCCAATTACAGTATCGCTGAAGTAATAAGTAGAATCGGCATTCTTGGGGGAAAACCTAAGAAGGACTTGGTCATCCATTCTAATGTTGTATGATCTTCCTCTTGTAAATCCTTCTGCTGCAAGAAATGATTGCATCTGGATAAGTAGGTACTTGCAGAATCTATATACAAGCAAAGACTAGAAATGACGAGTAGTTTACATGGAACTGGTTCTCTTGCTCCTGCTCCAGGCGACATAGATGCTCCTGCACCATTTGTTTGCTTGGGCTGTTGGCTCGGGACCACAGAATTTGATGATTTATGAGGGGAAGATACATCTAAAAGGAAAAAAAAAAAAAGTATTCTTCAGTAATCTTTTCCTCACGAATATTATAGAGCTGATAAACAAAACAGATGATGAGGTCTTTTTTTATTTAGCATCTTTCCATCAATTATTTATTGGTATTTGAGAACAGTACTGTGTTTAGCATTAGTTCGAAACCAGCCTTCACCAAAAAACAGAGAGGCTACATGAGCTGGTGCTATTCTCAGTGACCCCATTAAAATACTGTTTTAGGTATGTACTCGCACATAAATCACTAACCAGTTCCGGAATCATAAGACACCACGGCAGCTGATAACTGAGAAAGCATCATCTTTGGAGATGATCCCACACGTTCTTCAACATATGACGTGTCTTTCATTGACAATCGCGGTCCAGAATTCAAGGACAATGAACTGCCAAATGTTCTGTTTAAATTGCTTTTGTTGGGATAGGAAGAAACAGATGAGATCTCGTCACGTGAACTGTCATATCCATCCTCACCACTATCATATGCGTCATTTGCTCTAGTCTGCATTAAGCGCATTTTTGTTCAGTGTTCTGAGTAGTATGCAAATGCAACCCATACGTATAAAACAACTGCAATCAAAAGAAAAAGGATAAACAGTAGAATTCCACAGTTTTGAGCATGCCATACCCATTCTGAGTCCCCATCCATCTCTTTCCAATATATTTCTGTCTGAATGGTACTGGTTGGAACAATACCTGTAAGAAAATTGGAGAGCCCCATCAGGTTGCACCACTAATGTCATCCAAAAAAAAGGAGGGAAAACAACTTTCCGACGTCCTGTAACTTGTTGTCTTGTAAACAAACAGAGTTTGACTTCTGACTTAAAATTCCCAATCAAAATTTTAGAAAAAAGCTTACCATCGATTTGATCTTCCTCTAATAGCAGCCCATTGTTCTTCTGAATTACCCATACTTGTAATGGTATTCGAGTCTCCTGTTGGTAAATAACAAGATTACAGGAGTCAAATTTATGCCAACAGCAAACTATAAAATACAAGTGGAAAAGGGAAAAATATATTATATTTCAGAAAAATTAAGAGGCTTATCACAAAATACATTTACTTAGTATTTTCTATCAAGCATCAGGCCATAGGAGGTATGTAATTAGACCTTCAGTTATGACATATTACCATGATTAAATCGTAGACCAACTCCAGAATCAAGGCATCCAATTTCAGGGGAACAAGATTATTTTGATGACAGAAAGTATCAAATTATACTTGATTAGAAAGATGTTATAATCAACTGACTGAACTACTAAACTCACTGCAGTGACAAATTGGCCAAAGAAAACTAACTACATGTAACACTGAAAAGTTTTCCAAGAAGATCTAGACTAAGCTACGCTTTAAACCTCATGCTTCAACTTCATAGTTTGCATATAAACCCTGGTGCATCTCCATTGCATCGCCACAGAGAAACAATAAGCTAGATGATCTAAGAATGTTGAATGACTCATACAAAGTTGTGTGATTCTATTATCAATTAGGCATCAAGCAGACTAAAAACCAAGGATACAGCCTGACTTAGCACTATAGTAAGAACCATGAGACGTGTTTCAACACAACAGAGCTACATTGTTTGTGTTTATCCCAGTTTATATATTTTCCACACCGGTGAATAGAAAACAAATTGCGTTCAAGCAACCAAAGTAACCGAAACACAATGTTTTACACATATAACACCTACAGAAAACACGGAAAGTCAAGTAAACTAACCACTTCAATGAAATCTTGTGTTGAGTCTTTGTAAAATTGACTGTTTTCTAATGCCATCCATCTTCCGCATAATGTGCTCTTAATGTAGTAAAGGTAACGTAAAGTAGCACCTTTATAAGAAGGTGGTATAATCTGTGGGAGTATAGCTCGAACCATTACTGTAGATGAAAATTACAAACAAAGAAGCCTGTCAGCTTAAAGGTTGACATTGTAAAGCCTAGCCGTTAGTATATGTGCCGTCGGCATCAAGCAAGTGTACGTTATTATTGTTCTTTGTTCATACAGTATTAGAGAAGGAGTTAGGCAAGATTACATGTCATCTTAGCACCAGGGGATAGGATTTGATTTGAAATCAAAGATGGTGTTGAACTGTCTAGGAAGATGTGTTCACCTGAAAATCTCCAAGAGATATATATATGGTTAACGCACATCAATAGAAAATTACAAGTAGATGGTAAAGTGAGCATGACGTGTTGGAAGAAACATGAAAGGCTGACAGAAGATATATAACAGTTGCAGTAAAAAGCTTGTTAAAATACCTCTTCGTCCTTTGCTTCCTGGTGAAGGTTTTTGAGTAGAAAACCACTGAATGTCCAATTTCTCTAGACCTTTAACCTCAAAACTAAGCTTTTCAACCAAAATGGAGGGATTAGAGGCGTTGTCATGAGAATTAGCAACCTCAATAGTTACAAAAATGGAATCTCCAGGCCTATACACATCTTTATCCGTTTGAACACTTAGAGATGGTTTGATCTTGCTTCCAGAAACACCCACGGAGTCATTGACTTCACTGGAACTGCCGATCCCCAAAAAGGAAAACCTTGATGATAGCATCGCTTCAATGGCTGTGTTTCTTAACCAATACAACAATGCCTTCCATGAATCGCTTCAATGGTGCTAATTACAAGGACGACGAGACTTGGATGGAGTTGAATCATTCAAGGGTTCCAGAGAGAGGACAAACATAAAAAATTGGCAGACAGTAGCTAACGAATGGCAATCAATTACTTCAGATCCAGAGAGAAGACGACGCGAATCGCGCAGATCATAGAACCAATTTGTGAGATTTCGTTCCGAACAAAAGGCAAATGTTTCGTTCACAGAGAGTGAGCTTCTACCTTGGTTCCTTGAGAATGACGAGCAGAAATGTGAAGACGGTGCCGCCGGGAGAAGTCTTCGTGATAAGAGAGCCGAGATCACAAATGAAGAGAATTGAGCAAGGATTCTGGAAGAGAGTTTAGAGGGAGATGAAGAAATTAGGGAGATAAGCAATTTTCTGAGATCCTTGTTTGATGACTTCTATTCTCCTCTGCAGGAGAAGCTTACAATTACTTTAGAAAGCTTAGCTTAACTTAATCTCTACGTCTTATTTCAGCCCAACATGAGCCCAACATTTCTTATATTCTGCAATCATATTTTTGATCCATTTGATTAGTTCGTTTCGAAGTTCTTTAGGATCATACAAATCCTTTCTACATGTATCTAATTCAATAAATCATTGGCTCATCATATTTTTGTACATATGATGATTCGTTAAAAAACACCTAATTTACAAAGAAGTAATTATATTTTCATATTCAATTTTAGCATCTTTTCGACATCTTAAAAATGTGTACTCGGCTAATTAGAAATACTATACAGTAGTAGTTCCTTAAACATTCAATTTAGTGTGTTTTGGATTATGTATCATGGATTTTAAAGTAGGCTAGACTTTTTGTCTTTCTATCTTAAGTATTTACTTGCATTCACTGATTGTCTTTTACATGAACATAAAACTATCTAGGTGTCTTGATTCTTAGCAAAATGTTGTTCCTATTGTCTTTTGCAAAACATTGAAACTGTAATTGAACAATATAGTTTGAAGTTGTCTAATTTTGCGAGTTAGTTTATCTATAATCACACGAAACCAAATCATATAAAATCCATAAAATTTGGTCATTTACATCACGGATTGCTTTGGTAAGAGCTAGTTCATTATTTATGGCCACCTCTTCTGAATCAGTAACAAATGCAAAACTAGGCAACAATACTCCTTAGGATTCTATCAAGATTACTCAAAACGATTTTTTGCTCATGAGTAGTCCATGGAAGACAAATCATATCAGTTACGAAGCTTGTTTAGAATCTAAAACAAACAAAAAAAAAAATGATAAAGGGAAAGCAAAACATATTTATCGTGGTAGCAAACATGTTGTTGACTTGAGCTTTGTTGGCATAAATGTGACTGTAGTAAAAAAGCGAATCAACTGGAACTAAATCTCTGAACTTTGTCGTCGGATTAATTGGTGAACCATTGAATTTAACAAAGTGAGTGATTGCCCAACAATTCATTGCAACTTGAATCTTACTCCATTTTCACCCGATAAATTTTGTAACTTCTTTTTTATATTTTAATTTTTAGTAATAGATATATTTTATTATTAAAAATGAAATAAAAACTAAAAATTTATCATTTTGGAAAAAAATAGTCCGGTTGTAAAGGTTCTGATTATCCTGATTATAAAGAAAAAAAAAATAGTACAATGTATCGGTATCAATAATATGTAAATGTTTTCGGTACTATGAAACTGCATTGCACTATATGGTTTACTCTCCATTCGGAGTCTCGGTGCAATGTATTGGTACTAATGAATTAAAGACACCTTTTCTCAACAAAGAACGGCCACTTTAGCTTAATAAAAAAAGTCTTTAGCCATCCCATCAACCTTCGTATAAAAAGAAAAATAGTTGAAGATTCTACAATTTATTAGTATATTCCCATCAACAAATTCTTTAAAAGAAAAAAGTGGAGAAGGAATCAAAAGGGTTTGTTTGTTGTCAGTCACACTATAAAAAGACGCTCCTGAAACCACGTGACCACTACACGCCTCTCTTCTTCTGCTTCACTTCACTACTGCTTTCTCTATTTCTCCATAGATGGCTCCTTCTTCATCACCTCTTCGTACTACAAGGTATAAAAAGGTCTCATCTTTTTATGATAAATGAGAAGAAAAAAAAAAGGACAGATTTATAGTTATTAGAATCCCCTGATCTGGGGTTATCTCGTGTTTGTTCATTTAAATTCATTTTACTCATTTTCTGTTTTCTTTTGGTGGGCATGCATTGAAATCAAATCAGTGAAACAGATGAAAAATATGCGAATGTCAAATGGGAAGAGCTTGGATTCGCTCTGACTCCAATAGATTATATGTATGTAGCCAAATGCAGACAAGGAGAGAGCTTTACACAAGGGAAGATTGTTCCTTATGGCGACATTTCAATTAGCCCTTGTTCTCCGATTCTCAATTACGGCCAGGTAGGTTTTGAGGACCATTATGGCTCTTACTTCATCAAATTAGTGCTAATTTGCTTTCTCTGGTTGTATAAGCCTTACCAAATCTCACTGATTGTAGGAACTTCGGTATTTATCAGAAACATTATTAAGAAATTTGAAGCCTTTAATCAATGATTGTTTGAATTGACTGTAAAAGTCAGCAACTTTAGCGTCTATACCTTTTGATATTGGTTTGGCTTTGTAGGGACTATTTGAAGGTCTCAAAGCTTACAGAACAGAAGACGACCGGATTAGGATTTTCCGGCCTGACCAAAACGCTCTTCGCATGCAAACTGGTGCGGAGAGGCTTTGTATGACACCTCCTACTCTAGAACAATTTGTCGAGGCAGTTAAGCAAACTGTGCTTGCCAACAAGAAATGGGTATGGACTATTGGACCATTGTACCTCTAGTTCCTTCTGATGTGGTTCTCTATCGTAGGTTACTCTCATCTTTAGTAGTTGCTGCTAAAGAGTAGTGTAATGGTTTTTCGGTTTTAGGTTCCTCCTCCGGGTAAAGGAACTCTGTATATAAGGCCTCTGCTACTAGGGAGTGGTGCTACCCTTGGAGTAGCTCCAGCACCTGAATACACTTTTCTCATATATGCATCTCCCGTAGGAGATTACCATAAGGTGATTTTGTATGTTTTTGTTTCATATACTCTGCCTTAAGACTCTTTAAAGTTGAGACAGCTAATTGGTTTGTCTGTCTTGTAGGTAAGCTCAGGCTTGAACCTCAAAGTTGATCATAAGTATCACCGAGCCCATTCAGGTGGAACGGGGGGTGTCAAGAGCTGCACAAACTATTCTCCAGTAAGTAAAGAGATACTAGGAAATATAATTTTATCTTCCATGGAAACAGGTTAATGAAATATCTTGTTCTCTGATTTCCTCTTTTATAATTTTTGAAAGGTTGTGAAATCGTTACTCGAAGCAAAGTCAGCGGGTTTCTCTGATGTCCTGTTCCTGGATGCAGCAACTGGTAGAAACATCGAAGAGCTTACTGCTTGTAACATCTTCATTGTCAAGGTAAAGAGTTTCAACATTATATAGAAAGTTCCAACCTTTTAAATTCCTATGCGTAAACTCATTAGAAATCATTCATTTTTTAGGGAAACATTGTATCCACCCCACCAACTTCAGGAACCATTTTACCTGGAGTCACGAGGAAAAGCATAAGTGAGCTGGCTCATGATATTGGCTACCAGGTTCCACCTCCTCTTTCATATATAGACATTCTCATGAAATCAAGATTAGCAGATTGTGAGTGACAATTAATGTTATCACAGGTCGAAGAACGCGATGTATCTGTGGATGAGCTACTAGAGGCAGAAGAAGTTTTCTGCACAGGGACTGCAGTGGTCGTTAAAGCTGTTGAAACTGTGACCTTCCATGACAAAAAGTGATTAACTTTTATAAAACCATAATAAATCAAAGACCCTTTCATCTGATTCTCGAATGTTGATTTTGGGTCATATCTATCTTTTGACTACAGGGTAAAATACAGGACAGGAGAAGCAGCATTGTCTACGAAGCTTCACTCGATGTTGACCAATATTCAGATGGGAGTTGTTGAAGATAAGAAAGGTTGGATGGTGGACATTGATCCTTGTCAAGGTTGAAAGAAGAAGTTTAGAAAGCTGATGATTCTATGTACTCAAACGTGTATCTTTTCTTCTCATGTGTTGGTTTTTATTAGGATTCTTCTTTTTTTATCATGGGACTTGTAATAAATAATGGGTAACTCTTAAGATACAAGAGGCGGCAGTATGTTCAAAGGTTTAAGGTCCAATACGACATCGTTCATTAAGGGAGACAAAATGAAAATAAATTAAAAACATTAGATGACAGCTGTGGGATTTGAACCCACGCCCTTTCGGACCAGAGCCTAAATCTGGCGCCTTAGACCACTCGGCCAAACTATCATTTGTTGAACATACACGTACATTGTTATCTAATAATGCTTACAGTTATCTTTTTCCACATCGCTTCCGTGTGACGCAAGTCCTCGTGTACGTTGATAAAAATACGAGCTTCCACGTTTGCTTTTAAAATAGTTGGTTTACACAGATGGAACCATATTATTTTCATATTCCTTTCGGTAAATTGCATATGGAAAATAATTCATATCTGTAGTTTAAAGCAAAATTTTGTAGTTCTTTAGCATCCTAATCTTGATTTAGATTCGGTATAATATTCTTTATATCTCCATATGAATCAATAATACAATTTCCTAAACTCTTTAACGTGTACATAAACACCTAACACCTTGTAACTGAAGCTTGTAGACTTGTCACATATATATTAAGAGACTTGGCTGCAACTTTAATCATTTGGTCTTAAATTAGTACTAGAATTTATTTAATATCCCATTTGCATTACTCAATTATTTTGTATCCCATTTGCCGTATATTTAGTTTTAAGAATAGCTGACTTTGGTAGATAAACTTAAATCGATAAAAGCTGCATGTGATGGGCAGATCGATACTATATAACTAGCTATGCATGTATATATAAACTTTTTTTCTTTCTTTCGTCCAACATTATTTTAATTAAATAACCGGAAAAAAACTATCTTTTAGATAGAGTTATTCAGGACCAACGTGCTTACATAAAAATAGACTACAGTAAACACATGTTTTACACATAAACTAATTAAAGATCGGCTTTTTGGTTAAAAGTAAATATAAAACACACAAACTTACCTTAAAGTAAAATCACAAACGTGTGTTTTTGCAAATTCCACATAACGCACCCGCATCTAATTCATTGCATCTTAATGGTAAGCCTTTTAATTTGGGTCTTTAATATGTTTGTCAAGTATGGCTTTTAGTCTTTGAAAATATTATACTAGTTTAAAGATTCTAAATTAATAAAAAAAAGACCCATGGATTGTGCCGAAACAAAAGGAAATGACCACTGGAATTCGAAGGGTTTGTTTGTTGTTGTCTCTATAAAAGCAAGTGTTTAGTCGTGTTCTTAAGCCTTAAATTAACTACTTTCTTGCTCTCTGTCTTATTTCTCTATCCAATGGCTCCTTCTGTGCACCCTTCTTCATCACCTCTTTTTACAAGGTGCAAAAATATCATCTTTTCATAAACATGACTTTTTTTAAACGTTCCTTTCTCTGTTTATTCAAAACGGCCAAACTCTTTTACTAACTAATTATGTATGTGTGTGTTTTTTTGTTTTCTTTTGTGACATGCAATAAAACAGTAAAGCCGATGAAAAGTATGCGAATGTAAAATGGGATGAGCTCGGATTCGCACTGGTTCCAACAGATTATATGTATGTGGCGAAATGCAAACAAGGAGAGAGCTTTTCAACAGGAGAGATTGTTCCTTATGGGGATATTTCTATAAGCCCTTGTGCTGGGATTCTCAATTATGGCCAGGTTTTGTTCTCTCTTCATTTTTTCCCCACTCACTTATAAATTTTTGTTCAATACTGGTGTTTGGTTTTTGAACGTTTTGTCATATTGGATTTGGATCGGTTTATAATCTAGATCGTATACTCTTAAGCAAAAGCTTGTAAGAGAGTTTGAGAGAAAATCATTTGATATTGGCTTGGGGGTTTGTAGGGACTATTTGAAGGTCTCAAGGCTTACAGGACAGAAGACGGTCGGATCACACTCTTCCGACCTGACCAAAACGCTATTCGTATGCAAACAGGTGCAGATAGGCTTTGTATGACACCTCCTTCCCCGGAGCAATTCGTTGAAGCAGTTAAGCAAACTGTGCTTGCCAACAACAAATGGGTACTATATGGTGTCTCTAATAACATGTGATCAGTACTTTTTAATCTTTATTATAAGTAGCTAAAGATTTTTCTCTTCTTTTTTTTTAGGTACCTCCTCCGGGGAAAGGAGCTTTGTATATTAGGCCTCTACTCATAGGTACTGGTGCTGTCCTTGGAGTAGCTTCAGCTCCTGAATATACGTTCCTCATTTACACATCTCCCGTGGGAAATTATCACAAGGTGAGCTTGTTTGTTATTCAAATACTTGGTGATCAAGTAAACTCGGTCTAATATTTTAAATAGTGATCAAATCTCTATGTGAAAGGAAAAAAAATATGGGCTCTAAAACTTTTTAAATAATGCATGGTATCCTTTTTGTAGACCATGTTCACTAGCACTTCTGACACTTGCTAAAATATGGCCATATGCTGCCTAAAGATTCCTTAAAATTTAAGACTCTTTACTGGTTTGTCTTAATTTCTTGTAGGCAAGCTCAGGCTTGAACCTCAAAGTTGATCATAACCATCGCCGAGCCCACTTCGGTGGAACAGGGGGTGTGAAGAGCTGCACAAATTATTCTCCAGTAAGTAATTAATAAAGAGACACCAGAGATATATAGATGGCCAGGTTAATGATCATATCTAAATCATGGTTTTTTATTGTATAAAATTTGGAAGGTTGTAAAATCGTTGATCGAAGCAAAGTCTTCGGGTTTCTCTGATGTCTTGTTCCTGGATGCGGCAACTGGTAAAAACATCGAAGAGGTTTCTACTTGTAACATCTTCATTCTAAAGGTAAAGAACATAGAAAAAATTATAATATAAAGTTTCATCCTTAAGATTGCATTTGCAAGAACTCATTAGTATATATATCCTTCATTTTCTAGGGAAACATTGTATCCACTCCCCCAACTTCAGGAACCATTTTACCAGGAATCACAAGGAAGAGCATATGTGAGCTAGCCCGTGACATTGGCTATGAGGTTCCAACTTTATCTAATGATACCCTTTTGTATATAGACATTTCATGAATGTTTTCAAGATTCTATGTGTTTCACAATGTATCACAGGTTCAAGAACGTGATCTTTCTGTGGATGAGCTATTAGAGGCAGAGGAAGTTTTTTGCACGGGGACGGCAGTGGTCATTAAAGCTGTTGAAACCGTGACATTCCATGACAAAAGGTGATGAATTTAACATAAATAAAAACTTAAAAGACCATTTCTTAAAATCTTTAGTCTTTCCTCGGGTTACCTAACGTTGATTTTGGGTCATATCTATCTTTCTTTGACCACAGGGTAAAATATAGAACAGGAGAAGAAGCATTCTCTACGAAGCTTCACTTGATATTAACTAATATTCAAATGGGAGTTGTCGAAGATAAGAAGGGTTGGATGATGGAGATCGATCATTTGGTTGGAACAGATTCGTTTCCTGATGAAACATAAGAAGAAATAAATTTCTAAGCAAAAACTAAGAACAATGAAAAGCGAGAAAAAAGAGGAATAAAAATTGTTATCCTTTTAAACAAAAAAAAAAAAAATTGT
>Ga0041059_1003043_pt1 | contig 11859 bp, 9 predicted proteins | sample AraColnosormetaG_FD_56232 | JGI IMG/M metagenome (GOLD analysis project Ga0041059, IMG submission 56232) | Arabidopsis roots microbial communities from North Carolina, USA - Col MF nosort | ecosystem: Host-associated > Plants > Roots > Unclassified | place: USA: North Carolina | collected 2013-09-02 | reverse complement strand
AAAAAAAAAAAAAAAAAAACATTCACTAGCAAAGAGGATCTAGCTAGATTATCAAGTGTTCTTCATCCTTTTGAATTCTCTTTTGTCTAGCGATGAAAGCTTCAATCTTTGTCCTAAATTGCTCGTTGCTCATTCCATCTTCTGGTTTCTTAACTCTCACCACTACTTTCTTGTCGGAGTCACAAACCCTCATATGCTTCTCCGACACATACCTCTTCATGTTTTTCTCACCATTGGTACTCTCCAGCGGCTTAACCGCCTCAAACGCTTTGTGCGATTGGCTTCTCCCGAAACTAACCCTCTTCCCTCCACTCGGCTTCTTTAGTTGTTCTGTTTTCGTAGCGTAAACTACGGGTTTCTTCTTCTCACTCTTGTGAAGAAATTCTTGGTAAAGATCGTTGCTTGCAGCTTCTGTTGCTGTCTTTGAAGGCTCGTGACTCGAGCTGTATCGTCCGGATTTCGCAAGAAGAGTAATTACAATTGCGTTTCCGATGAAGAAAACGAATCTCGGGCTAACGAGAAACACTGCTGCTTCCTTGAAAATGTCCCCAGAGATTTTTACAGAAGGGAAAGAGAGTTTGGAGATCAAGATTACAAGAAGAAGAAGCTCGAACAGTCTGAACAAGCTCGTGAACGATCTTATTGCTTGGAAATTCAAGATTCCTCTGGATTTCTCCATCTTCAAGTGTTGAAACTTAATTGGATCCATCAAGATGAATTCTTGCAAAAAGAAAAACACAGAAAAAAGCAAGAAAAGGAGCTTTTTTAAGAGATCGTGGAAGTGATTTAGGTCACTCGAAAGAAGTGATATTTACGGAAACAAAGTGAGTAGCAGAGAGTTTTGTCATCAGGAGATTAAACAAAGGAAGAAGAACAATAGTCATGGTGAACAAGGACCAGTTTGTATGTTTCATTAAGAAAAACAGAGGATTGGGGAATATGTATTTGCTCCGTTTTGTTATATCTTTTTGTGTGTTTTTTCTTGGGTTTGTCTTGTAGGTGTTGGATTGAGTTGCTTACGCTTATTATATATAGACTATGAAAAATATTCATGATAATAATAAAAAGTTTATTTTAAATTAAATCAATTTTATTGCAATAAAATGTAGAAAATTCAATTCTCCCAAGACTTTTTATTTTGGAAAAAAACATCTAAATAATTGTGAACAGCATTTGCTTTCTTTTGTTTTTACTTTATCCACAAAATTATTCTCAATGCTCCCAAAAGCTGTCCTAGCTATTCCTTCATCGCCCATGAGGTAACTCATGACCAATCACATCTTCTTCATATTCCCTGATTTGTTTTCATCATTTATTCGATCTTCACTTCTACATATACGTGCATCTTCTAGATAAATCTAAAGACGCTGTTATGAAACTAAATTAATGTGAAAGATTAATTGCATAAATTTATCGGAAGATTTGTAATAGTCTTTGTCGTGTTTAGGTTAATTATCATTGTACAATTTTTACGTGCTCAATTTAGACTAATATTTTTGTTTCAAGAAAGTGTGTTTTGTTTAATCCAAAGATGAAATAAAATAACATATATGTAATCAAAACGTTGGCGTTTACACTTTATAGATGCGTGCAAAACAATACAAGAAGAAGCAGTTACTTAAAAAAGCCTTCTATGAAAGTGGAGAATACAAATGGAAACTGGCAAGTGTAGGATCTTTAACAAACTAAATAACTAATTAAAGGTATATGCATGTAAAGAGTTCTTTGGCACAAAAAAAATATGTTTCTTAATTCAAGAGTGACAAGAGTCCTACTATATATCCCATGATCACTTACGATGAATACATACGTCGTCAAATTACGTACACATGATCTAACAAGATCTCTATGTCTAACAACGTACACATGCAACTGTAAAAACGACATAGATATGAACAGGCGTTGTCGACAGAAAGTTTTGGTCGATAAGAAAAGGAAATTAACAGTCATAACCTTATTTTCTTTTTATCCCATTTTGATACTCTTTTGGAAAGGGAAATTAAAAAAAAAGAAAGCGCAAACTGAAAGGCCACAATTAAATTAACCCCCCAAAAAATCTGAAAGGCCATTATGGATGGGATTTGGATGTAAGAAGCTCTTTTTTTCAGTCTTTAGTTTGAAAATTTTAAGTTAATTTGATGATCTAATAAATTTCTAACTCCTAAACTCTCAAACCCAAAACTAAAGTAAAAATCCTGTCTATTTGAAGCCTATAACTTGTTTATGAGAATCTGAGATACATGTTTTAAAACTATGAAAAAACATTAGAATGTACATTCCACAAATTATACAGATATATATTGCCAATAGATTTATAAGATTATCTTCTAGCAGAAAGCCCATTTGTAAATGTGGAACACTTAATGAGACTGATTTCCTTCTTCACTAAGACAAGCTCAACATTATACACTTTTCTGTCCTTTTTTTTGGTGTCTCTCTTTAATAATTTATGGACTTTAACTTTGCTTTTCCGAAATATGAAAGACCCCATCTTGTAAATAGAATGCAATTAACTTCTCTTTTTGATAGTTTTTGAGTCACCTATTAAACTTTCCGTTATGGACATGATTGATCTATAAAAGAAATTTTCAAATTATGTGGTGGCTGGCTAAGTTGATAAAACTCTCCCATTTCTTTAGATTATCCATTTGTTTCGTAGACTTTGTATCATCCAAAATTTTCTCTCCTTTATTCAGAATTCTGGCGCTTATGAAACTTTTCTTGAACACAATTTTAAATGTAAAAAGGTGAAATTAATATACGTATGGACCCCTCGGAAAGAAAAAGGTCATATACATATGGTCCTTGAGCAAGTAGCTTTGATTTGATTCTGGAATATATGGCTCTACCGCTCTAGTCTAGTGATACACATCATATTTACATATTAGTCGCTTAATTCATTGTTGACTTACTCGATCCATTGTCATGAAGGATTTCTAAGTTTGATATGTCTTCTTCTAAGGGATTTGATTGGTTGGGGACTTGGGACTGTGACTATCTGCTTGAGTTCTATCTCTTCTTGTGTAACTAACCCAAGTAACAAGCCCAGTTCAACATTATTATTGTTCGATCCAAACTAGGCCTAATCTGAACAGAACAAAAGTATATAATTTGAGACGTTATTAAACTATTTATTAATAATTAAAATAAATTCCCGTCATCAAAAAAAGTAATAAAGTAAAGTATTTCGCCGTGAGAGAAAGAACAATCACCATCGTCTAGGGTTTCAATTCATTGTTCCAGTACTTCATCGTAGCGCCGCTCCTCTCTTGTCCAGACTCCAGAAGATTCAATGGTATCTGCGCTCTCTCACTCTCTCCACTATCCAATTCTCTCTCCTTCTTTGCCTGATAATCTTACTTACAATGTCTTCTATGTCTGATTCTAGGCACCCAAGAAAGACAAAGTTCCTCCTCCGTCCTCTAAACCCGCCAAATCCGGTGGCGGCAAGCAAAAGAAAAAGGTCACTTTTTTCTTCTAAAAATCTCATCTTTTGTCTTGCAATGTCCTATTTTGATCCATGAAATCAGATTAATTGATTGCTATGATCCATTTTCCCCTGTTTTTCTACACTAAATTTGATTGTTATTTGTTTGGAATGTAACAGAAGTGGAGCAAAGGAAAGCAAAAGGAGAAAGTGAACAACATGGTTTTGTTTGACCAAGCAACTTACGACAAGCTTCTCTCTGAGGCTCCCAAGTTCAAACTTATCACTCCTTCTATCCTCTCTGACCGTTTGAGGGTACAACACTTTCTTTGATTTCTGAAAGTTGCAAACTTTTGTCTGATAGAATATGCATTGCTGACACATTAGTTTAGAATGTGTGTTAGTACTTCTTGATAGATAACATCGAATGGTCTTTACTTGATAGCTTTGGATTAAGATCTTAGATATTTGCTTCTTTGCGATTAGTGATTGTATCGCGTATGATTCGACTCGTTTGTAGTGAAAAGAGTGTTTTTAGTGATGCTTGACTAGTTAGTAAATTCCCCTGATTGATTACTGCATTTCGTGTGGACAGACTTTTCTTACTGATATCTTGTTTCTGTAAGAAATATCTCTTTAGTGCAAAACTCTGACCACACATGACTTCCAGATTTCTACTAGTTTTGACATGCGCTTGTGTGTTGGTATAGATCAATGGATCGCTTGCTAGAAGGGCGATCAGAGAATTGATGGCTAAGGGAACAATCAGGATGGTCTCTGCTCACTCAAGCCAGCAGATCTACACTAGGGCAACCCACGGCTAACTTCCTTCGAATGTTTTAGTTGTTTCCTTGTATTTTACTCAATGTCTTTATGAACCATTATCTTTCTAGAATGCACCTTTACTTGCAAACATTGGTCTATACTACTTAACCCAATGAGAATTTGGAGATGAAAAAGATGGATTTTGCGCATTCAAAACATTGTTTGGAAACAAAGCTCTCTGAAGTTTACTTATATGTCACACAGTAAAAATAATTCCAGCAGTAATGAGAGTTGATACTCATAGCTTTTGCAGGTACAATTCTAAGTTTATTTGAAGTAGGTAGATTCTAGTTTTGAGTTGTGTTCTGACACCAGCAAGATTGGCATGACAGAATTTGTTCAACTTAAATCCTCAGCATTCCAAACGAAGAGGGAGTTGGTCTTTCTACAACCGGTAGGGTTTATACCGCTCAGAGCCTTCCTCATCATTGCCATTGCTGCAATACTTGGAAACTGCTGCTTCTCTAGCACAGTGCCATTTGAGTTAACTTCTTGCCCTCCTCTTGGTTCATGAACGTCTGCAGCTTTTCTCTTACACCATCTCTGAATCCATGGGTTAACGTCTTCTGCTTCTCCCATATTCAGATTCTTGTTTTGTGATGTGGAGAATTTTTGATATCTTCTTGATCCGAGATTGGTCATTCCGAATATACTGTGGAAGAAGTGGTTCACCTTCTTCCCTGATGGTCCTTCTTCGAAAACCATCATGTTCTTGGTTTCATTTCCCCTGTTATCTGCTGCGTTTGTCTTCAGACGTTTGACTTGTGATCTACTGTTGGTTTCAGAGTCCGACCATATACGCTTGCACTCTCTGAGCAAGTTGGTGTTGTTGTTGAGAAAGTGTTCCACATTCTTACTTTGAGTAGCTTGACTGCTTGCTTCTTCTTCTTCCCCATCTATCGAGTTTTCTCTGTCCGCAACAATAGGTGGTTCTTTGTTCATGTCAGGTATTACATCGACACTTTGAACAGGTGAATCAAGATTAGGAAATAGAGTCAACATTTTTCCTTTTAGTTTCATGGGACCTGTTGACTCTTTCAATAGGTGACCATCTTCTGGTAGGTGAATCTCCTTGGCATTTTTGTTACTAGGAGTCCAACGACTCAACCAGGCAGATTCATAACCATGAACACAACTTTCTGTCTTAATCTTGCTTAAGCCCATAAAATGTTCAGACATTTGTACCTAAAAGATATATCATATATAAGTAAAGGCATTGGTTTCATTAGAGACAAAAATCAAATATCTCCAATCACTCATCAGGAAAACAAAACAAATGTTCTTGGGACATTTATTCTCAATGACCATGTGTATCAAACTTCTCAAGTTTTCAGCCAAATTTTCATGGTTAGGTCCCAATCTCATCATGCAACTTGTGAAATACCGTTTAGTGTATACATATCTGCATCAAATTCTACACAAGTTCGAATCTTGGTTCATAGAATTACACATAACCCCTGTCAATTTCACTTGCATTTTTTTTGTTTTGGTTACAGAGCATTTTTGTACGGATAAGAATCCAGGCAAACAACAAAGAGTAATCACAAAAACTCAGTGCATAGAAAGATTAAGAAAATGCTTGAAACTGAAGGGAGATTAGAGAGAAATATTACAGTGTCAGTGGCCGATTAAGTGGAGGAACAAAACGAAATTCGAAGACGAGGTTCGGTTTTTTTCTGCAAGCAAAAATATCTTGCGTTTGAAGGTTGAAGAAAACGAAAACAGAGACTTAAACTGGTGATTTGTTTTTGAAAAATAAAAAAAAAGAATAAAGAAGAGGCAGAGGAATAAAGGTTAGTCTTGTCGGAATATACAGAACCAGGATCACTCGATTCTCTGAAGTCTTAACCTCGTATTTTGGTTACGCTCTCAGAATCACATTCTTTTTATATAACTATTTCTTTTAAATACGCATTTGACGTGTTCCGTTGTGTGCCATAGTTGCTTCCTTTCGCGCTGTGTCTATTTGCTACCTTAAGTAAAATATCGGAAATATCTTTCATCTACTTTTGTTCTTCTGTTGTTCAAGTAAATGATTAAGCTTGCTTCTAATTAAGTTCCAACTAGTTGGATTTGACTCCAACTCTATTGGAAGTTTATTCTCAATAACCTCTCGTAAATCAAATTCTTAAATCCTTAAAAACAATTTTATTCTTGTTGTGATCTTTAGTGTGTGATTTTCTTGTGGTGAATTACTATATTTCAAGACATCAAGGCATGAACCTAATACCTATGATCTTGTTACCATGTAAACAGTTGAGGTTTACCATCATCAGAACTGCAGAAGTAATGTGTTACACGATTAAGGTCGAAACTCAGATCAATAGGGTAAAGATAGTGCTACATGAGATAGATTGATTCAGCCCTCAAAAACAGAGAAATTTTGGAAGTGTAAAAGGTAAACTCTGAAAAATGAGAGTGATCCCTTTGCTGTTTGGTTTATAATTCTAGAGAAGAGTATCAAGAAACTCGCTCACGGTCATGTATTTGACATCAGGGTAAAGCTCAGTACCATTCACTCCACCACAAGACTCGATGTCGAAGTATGTGTGATCTCCTTTGATAAAGACAGAGTATATGAATACCATCTCCATGTTATCCGGATATGGAGTTTCTGCATCATAGAAACACAAAGCTCAAGTTTAAAAAAACAGTTTTGCAAATATGTTAGTAGATGTGCTGATGATGTTATGATGATGAACCTTTGATCTTCTTGAGAAGTTGATTCTCTGTAGCAAACGTTTTCTCAAGCTTCTTCTCAATCTTGCCCTCCCAGAGCTCGACAAGATCATTCATGGAACATATGTTTCCGGGCGGGCTAAGGTACAAGGTCTTATTCAGTGTTCGAGGATCATCTATCGTCTTGATAGTAAATGCTGCAACATCGACATCATTCACGAAAACAGCTATACACAAAACAACACAGAAAAAAGAAACACTCAAATTTCAGACCACAAGATTGTATATTTGCAAAAACTTGTAGCTATAGAATTGAGCAATAAGGACAAACCTTTAACGTTTCCATCTCCAAAAACTGTGACTTTATCTGTTGGAGGAGATTGAAGCCCCGGTTGCACAAGCGATGGAAGTAGAACTCTCATGAACAGTCCGCAGCAAATGTATGTATATGGAATCCCCTCTGATTCTATCATATGCCTAATCTCTGATTTCTTCGAATAGAAGTCATGATCAAGATCCGAGACTTGAGTTTTATCAGGATTTGCTCCATATTCAGCAGGAATAAACCTCTGCAACAGTAATTAATCCATGTTCTGCTCTAGTTAGATATCTATCCTCTCAATCTCATCATCAGCCAAAAGTAAATTCAAGAACAATATTAAACAATACTACAATGTGATCTATACTTAAGACATGATCGAATTGGTGTAACAAAAAAAAATCCATGATTAAGATATAAGAAGAGACCTTGATGGAACCAGCTTGTTTGATAACTCTGACGAGGAGTTTCTGATCAAGAACATGTTTTGATGGAATTGCAGAGATCACCACATCTACTTTACTCACTGCTTCTGCTAAGCTTCCTTCATCCTCCAATGAACCCTAGAACCCATCAAAAACCAAATCCAAATGAAAACAAGCAAAAAAAGCCAAGACTTTTTCAAAGAGAAGTCCCCCAATAAGAATCTACAGAAGAACCCTAATGAGGAAATTACAGAGATATTGCAAAGAGAGAGACTTTGAGGAGGGTAACGCCGGCGTCGGAGAGAGATTTCAGCTTATCGGAGAGAGTGGTGTTTCTGATGAGAGCGAAAGTCGGGTGACCCGATTCGATGCTGAAACGGGTCAAATAGTTCCCTAATCTTCCTGTTGCTCCGATGATCAAAACTCTGCTCTTCTTCTTCTCCTCCTCCATTTATATATACTCTCCGTATAGAGAATTAGGATAGTTTAGTTCCAATGGGTTGGTCATAGGTTTTAATCTCTGACTCAGTTCTCTTACATTGTCGTCGTTTTGTCCGCCACGCTTAACAGGTGTTGTTTATTCAATTGCTTTAAATTTGGGATTAGTCCCGCTTTTTCAAAGTAACCAAAACATAGATTAGAAGATTGTTAGTGATAAGATGTAAAACATAACGTTAAACGACTGGTGTCTTGTTTCTTGATTTCATGGTCGCATGACTTGTGGCATTGTATACTAAAAAAAAAAATACTAATGGATGATCATTCACCACAAGAAGATGAGAACACACCTTGAATTAAAGACACAAGTCCACCGATAAGAAATATATTACTGGACTGGTTTGCAAATTATACACAATAATGTCTACACTCTTTGATACATCAACTAATGGGCGGGGGATCTCAAGTCAATAATCTAGTGGAATTAGTAAATAACAGCTACTGGTTTGCTCTCTCTTCCGATGAATAATTTGAATTAGGGAACATTGTTATGTTGTGGATTGGTTTCTTAATCAAACTCCTAAATTGCCATAGAGATTCTGCACATGAGAGTCCCACATCGAAGGAGCTTCGCCATTCTGTAACAATCAAAACATATTTAGTAAAAAATTATCATATCCAAAGTTAAACTAAAGGATAGATCATAATGAAAGAGTATTAAAAATATGACTTACGTTGAAGCATGACAATGGATCAGAACTGGTATTCACTTGCTGCATTGGATTGACATGAAGGTAACCGGAGTTAACCATCTCACTAGAATAACCAGAGTGAACCATCTCATGAGAATAACCGGAAAGAACCATTTCAGGAGATGGCACCACAGTCATTGGAGTTGAGGCAACCTGGTTTTGAATCCACATGGCGTATTTTAGCTCATCTATAAATAGCCTTTAAAGTTTTGTTTTTCATATAAGCATAAACAAATCAATGACTAACCTCTTTGGCAAAAATGTCATCCATATCAAAATCCGGCCTTGGATTCACAATTGCTAGTTTCATCGATAAGAACTGTTTTAAACAATATTTTGATAACAAATTAGGAAGGTAATGCAAAATTAGTCTTTAAAACATATTTTCTATAAATGGAAATAATTTTCAGACCTCGATTTGTCTCTGAAGAGACTGAACATAGTTAATGATTTCATCAAGCATCCCTGCTTTGCCTGTGATCTTGTCGCATCCAGGAACCAAATCTTGTAGAAACTTCATTCTCTCACTGATCTTTTCTCTTCTAACCTTCACAAATTTAATACTTTAATAATTAGTCTCAATGATTACACAAAAAACAAAGTTAATGAATTTTAGTTAATGAGGCTCTCTTACTCGTTCTGCTATGCTGTGACTATCAGTGGCTTGGCCTCGTCGTGCACGAACATGAATATAATCCGTTTTCTCCAATTCCTTCGTCACTTTAGATGAATCATTAGAGAAATTGTTCTCTTCTTTCTTGGCTTTGTGTTTCATCTTCTTGATGCTTTTTGTGCTCCCATTGTTTTGCTCTGTTATTTTCGACTTCTCTTCTTCTCCTTCTTCTACTAGGTCATCTCTGTTCATCGTCATCTTCTTCTTCTTCTCATTACAATCCTAAAAGCACACACAGAAGAAACAGATAAGCCAAATCTCAAAGTAAGATCTGTTTTCTTTTTCATTTATAGAACTTAAACTTAAGTTTTCTTTACACACGAACCTTAGTCTCTGTATCAAACTTCCGTTTCTTGAAATTTCCAGTCCCAAGCGTCGTTTCCGGCGAAATTGAGAGTCTTGAATCACCTTCCACCGTCGTCTCACCGTACATCATCGGAAGATTCAAACCGGCAGTCGAAAGATAGCTGTCCATCTCGCCGCCGGTAATCATTGAAGAATCGGCAAAGAAGCCGGCGAGAGGAGAATCAAAGGTGGGATTGAGGTACTTGAGGTGAGCCCTTTGGCGCTCTAGGACCGACATGTCAGGAAAATTGAGCAAAAGGTCACCTCCTATAGCTCCATTCATCGTTATCGTCTTCTTTGGATTCAGAAAACAAGTTGCTTGCAACGAGAGAGAGAGAGAGTGGAGAAAGAAACAGAGTAAAGGTGAGGGTAGAAGAGGAAACGATATTTATAACAAAAACCATCAGCTCTGTACTTAGTCCATATTCATCGCATCTAATAAGGTAGGCCCATATACAAATCTGGAAACTTTATATGTTTTGTGATAATTGATATTTGCGATGATTGAAAATTGAGAAAATAACTAAAAATAGTGAGTGACACAGAAAACTTATAAAACATTTATTACGTAATATATGCATGTATTATAGTGTAAATTGGATCTTGATTCACTAAGAAAGGATAAGCTTGGGATGTCTATGCGAATTGGAGCGTCTCTTCTTTAGGTTTCTTTCATTATAGGAGCACGTGAATGGTCACGTGGGAATGGTCTAGTTGTAACACAATGAAAAATAATTTTGTAGTTTACAAGCTAGTTATGATTATATGAATCAGATTGGTGTGTGCGCTAGATATTTCACCTAATTAAAATGGGGTTACAAAGAAAACACTTTACCTCATTTCAATAGCTCTGGTCTTAGTTTAGCTACGAAGCACTGTTCACATGAATTTATTACATCCTTCGGAATCTTGTTATTCAGATCGATCATCATCATGTGTCTGATCGCCATGCTGTATACATTGGCTTACTCTATCGTGATAGGCTAATACTGAGACGGCGCAAGAGAGGCTGCCACGTGATCGCCATGCTCTTTTTCGATGCAGAAGGCCCATCACATGAATTACTCACAAGTTAGTTTTAGTCTTAGATCACTTTCACCGATTTCGGTGAGCAAATATTTCGAAGAAAAGGACCTTCCATTAAAGTATATATGACATTGTTTTAGATTCTCAAATATTTTCATTTATCCGACTTTTTATGTTATTGGAAAACGCTTTATGTGATTGATATAGGGACATGAAATCTTCTCGATTCTATAATGAAAACCCAACTCTCTTTTATTTTGCTTAGTCCAGTTATATATTAACCTTTAAAGCAGATACATGGAGTTAGTAGATAAGGAAAGGGGAGGGTGTAAAGTTGTTAGAAACAAAGACATGGTCGTTGCCTTTTGATGTGATGAATTTGGACTAAGTCCATAGAAGATGATGATCAGCTATTTCCCTCCCTATCATACTATACATGCATACACTAAAAAAAGTAAAGCCACACACCTAATTTGTGGGTTCCCCATCACCTTGTACATATATGTTCATAAATTCATGTCGACATGTATGTAGATGTTGACATTTGATTCGGTGTGTTGTATTGGAGATAGTTATATTATTTATACAAAAGTATTTAAATACATCTATCCAATTTCTTTCCTTAAACTGGAGAATTGATCTGTGCACGTATATTTATCTATGTTTAATTAAGTGTTGTTACTAACTTACTAAAAGATATCTATATCAATTTGTATATGGGAGAGTTCTTAATTAGAATTAGAAATTGCTGTAAAAAAAATTAGAATTAGAAACATATCATCGACGTAGAAATTTCTGATGGAACAATAATGAGGGGAGATCCAATGGTCATGACTCATGAATCATGATCACATGATGGGAGCCTAATTCCTATATGATGGGTTATTCTCGATATATGCATGGGAATTAGACGTATAAATAAGAGGACTTTTTTTTTTTTTTTTTTTTTT
>Ga0041059_1003042_pt1 | contig 11861 bp, 10 predicted proteins | sample AraColnosormetaG_FD_56232 | JGI IMG/M metagenome (GOLD analysis project Ga0041059, IMG submission 56232) | Arabidopsis roots microbial communities from North Carolina, USA - Col MF nosort | ecosystem: Host-associated > Plants > Roots > Unclassified | place: USA: North Carolina | collected... | reverse complement strand
ATAGAAAATTACAAATACTACCCAAAGGAAAGGTGTTTTTTTTTTTTTTGTGTATGATGTTTTAAATTTCGAAATACGAGTTGAGATGAGTTTTACTGCTAAAATCTGAAAGTAAAGTGCCGTATTCTTGTGTCATATAATGTGTGAATCTCCAGGAATTAAACTGATAAAACCAAAACGTTTGGGGTCGAAAGTGGATCAATCAAAGCTAGTTTCTGGAACCCGAGTTACTCTTTATAATATTGGTGCATCGGCATGGTAGAGATGTTAGCTACTCAGATCTTGGTGATTTATCTAAACAAATCAGAGACCTAAGACATTACATTGAACTTCCTCTCACAAATCCTGAAATTTTTCAACGAGCAACGAGTTGGTGTTAAACTTCCCAAGTTTTGGATTGATTTGTTGTTTTGATTTTGATTTCAATTGTTCCGCAAGAAACAGGTTCATTGTGTTTGACCTAACGATTTCATCAAGGTAAGTACGTTTCTGCTTATTGTGATGTTTTTTTTATGTTTGGATTATTTGTTGCAATCTTCATCTTATGATCAATACTAAAACACGTTTTCAGGCTGTAACAAAACTAGGCGAAGCAAGGAAACTTGAGTCCAGTGCAAGTACAATGCAGATTTCGGAAAAGAGTAAAGATAGGAACATACAAAAGAAGGGATAAAAAGACTAAGAATCATCAAAAGAAGTAGAAGAAGAAGAAGAAGAACCTCTGTTCTGTTTTTATCTTCTTTTTTTTCAGTTAGTTTGAATCATCATTGGCTTCTCTTTGCATTGATTCATCTAAGGAATCTCCAAATTCCTCTCTATACATCTCTTCTATCATCGGTTTCCAGAGTCGAACTCGAGCATTTATAAACCAATTTGATACCTTTAATCATCAACAACAAAAATGATCTTAGTCAGAATCTTCTTGATAACAAAAATTTCAGAAAAAAAGCAGAATTAGATTCAGAGGAGTGTACTTGGTTCTTCGAAAGTCCTGTTTGAGACGCCAACACCAGCTTCTCTGCTTCATTCGGATAACTGTTTTCATTACAGCAATCAAACTAATGTTATTTCTCCAACATTTTAACTTTGATTCATCACTAGTGTTATTACACTTGAGCAACAAGAAAACTGACGGGTGCAAGAAATGTTGAAAGAGCCAAGCTCGGAGAATTGCAACGGAAGTCTCAGGCAAGCCTCTGATGGGTTTCCAAGCATGTCTCTGTGGTCCTTGAACCAAACCAAGTCGCTGAAGTGATGATGAAGTGGTGTTCCCATCGAACAAGCTGAGCTGTGATAAGCCAGAGCTGATGATCTTGGGAACATCTTGATGAGAAATGATGAATCTCCGACGAACAGAGTTTAGCTGAGAGATTATTGCTTCTTCAAGACTACCGAAATGTCGAGTCATGGCTTGGAGAGCTAAACCGGTGTACACTTTAGATGATCCTTCTCCTGCTATTTCCTCAAATGATGAAATCACTTGCTCCAGTTGATTGCAGTACTGCTCAAATCTTTCTTCTACCTGTCCATGAACCGGATTTAACCAAAATTATGTTGAAACGAAAACCAAAGGAAAACATATTGCATAATTAGGAGGAAAACCCTTCAAAAAATCAAAGTATCAAATAAATTAACCATATTGTTTAGATTTTATGATCAAAACATTTGGGTTTAATGAGTTAGGGTTTTAAAATTTGGACTTAATTTTTAGTTTTTATACTTTAGATAGTTGTTAAGCTTTAAGGTTTAAAATTTGACTATTTTGTTAATTAATAAAAAAGCTAGACTACTTTTAAATTTGATATAAAATTTAGACTATTTCTCATAATTGTTTGGAAGATTAGAGTGACTGACCTGTTGCAACAAACTGAGAAGCTTTGTGATTTTGATATGAATCTCATGATTCTCAGGCAAAGACATGAAACCAGAACTGCAAAGTTCGGATTTGATTTCGGAAGACAAAGCAAAACCGGGTCTTCTCCTTCCTGGAAACAGCTGATTGATTAGAATGTTGTTGCAAAGCTCAACCTCTCTACCACCTATATCGATAACTTCTTCTACAAGGCATTGCACTGCCTTAGCATATCTTGAATCCAACAAAGTACCACGGAGAGATGAACACTCATGTCTTACCCTAAAATCCTCCATCTTCTTCTACTTGTTGAAGAGGAAAAATAATGCAAATAAAAAAAAAAACTTTTTGGGTTCTTGTTTTGTTACTCTTTTTTGCTCCACATACATAAAATAAGTAACCAAGAAGCAATCAATATATATTATTCAGATTCATTTTCTAAAAATTTGAAGTTGACTTGTAGCTTTTGAAACCCATAATACTAGGCTGATGCTAGGTACCAGTATAACCAGAGTGCCTCAAAAAAAAAAATTAAACGAAATAACATTATATCTCTTTCTTTTTGTTAATTGAGTAAATACTATATATTCGATGGACTTTATTGCTTAAAAATGAAATTTGAAAAAGAATTGTTCGTTGAAAACTTGTGTTGTTTACTGAGGTAGATCATTATTCGATTAGACCGTCTATTATCGTACATATTTGTGGTAACACATAAATAATCTTTGACGTTGAAAAACACTACTTGAGGTAATCCATGGTCAAAGCTAAGTTTATATTCAATTATTTGTGCACTGAAAAAGATTTTTGAAATCACGAAGCACCTAGAGAGTAAGAGCCAATGCTGCATCCTACAGCAAAAGCACTATGAATAGTTACCTATACCTCATCCTACTAATAGCACTTAGTATTATAAATATTGGTAAACAAATAAAAGCAATCAATTAAGACCTGTCCAAGAAATATGACTTTGTATATCCTTGTCAAGAAAAAGAAGAAGAGAAGGGATTTCAAATCTATATGGTCCCTCCTCTGCGCACCAAAAACAACAGGCTTTTGCATAAATGCTTCTTCTTATCTTGCTTCAGCATCTAAAATCCCTTTTTGAGCTTCTAACTTTGTTGGGAAGTTCAAAGCCCAAAAAGAGAAAAAGACACACACATGCAAACAACAAGTATTAACTTCTATATACTTCTTTTCAAAAATACAGTAATATCTATATTTTAAAGAAATTATATATAACATGCAAATTTTATTATCGCTGTAAGCTTTTCTTTTTGTTATTAGAAAAGGGGTAAGATTAGGAATTCTTTGGTTCCAAAATAAAGATTAGTTATATCTCTAAAGTCCAGCTGATAAACAAAATACTCAAAAGGGATAAACTACTTTTGAATTAAAAGTTTTTTATGGAGCCAATGAGAGACTCATTAGGGCTTGGGGTAGTCTTAATAACGACTCTGATATCACATATTCACAATCTTTTTCTACAGAGTAAAATAAATTTAACAGCTCTTTAAATTAAAGAATGGAGTTATTAATTAAAAGTTGACAAAACGAATTGGAGTTTAAATTGTTTTAATATTTCATATAAAACATATAAATACATGTTTGTTCAAAGATTTCATGAGAATTTTGCCTCATTGAATGTCAATGCAACAAAATTTGGTGAAAAGGGGAAAAACTTGGTTTAATATTTATTGGAACTAGACGAGTATCCGCACTACGTGCGGGCTTTCACTTTATATTTCGTAATTTAAAAGTATTTAAATGTAAAATTTAGGTTAGTTTTTTAATAGGCAAGAAGACAAAATTCCTATTTGATACTAAACTCCATAAATCAACAATTTGTTTTTGCATTTTGCATTTAGATTTCTAACAAAATATTTTCTCAGTATACATTATTTCATATTTTTTTTTCATTTGTGTTAACCTTAAACCAAAAAAATAAGACAAAATGCTAGAGGATTTGAGTCCAAGAATTTGATGCTAGAGTTCTCAAGTACTTCTCACCATTTTTATTATATTATATAAAAAAAAAACAACCTATGAAAACTATTAGCTAATCCACTATACAATTATTTAATCATATTTTAACTTAAAATTACAAAAATTAGGGAAAAATATCTAAGAGTATGAGAAAATCAATTAAATAATTTAATTTAAGAAAAAGACATACAAAATAAAAGAAAATTATTATTTATATAATTAATTATTTAACATTTTATAATATATACAATTAAATAATAAATTACTATAAACCATTAACTTACATTAATTATTAAGTGGACATGTGGCAAATTAAAAGCTAAGTGATGATGTGTCATTCATATAAGAGAGTTTGCCAATTTTCATATATATGATTACACCACATATAGATAATATATAAACTTATGATCTTTATATATACAATATTTATAAAATTACCTACATTTTTGTTATTATTAGTTAATTTGTTATTCTAGATGAAAACTCATCCTACGCATGGGTTTTTGTTTTTAAAATTGTCGGAATATATGATTATGATCTTTTGTTGATTTTGATGTTCATTTTTGTGTGTGTGTTAATGTGTAAGTAATAAAGTCATATCTATTTTATAGAATTATAATTTTTTATAATTAAATTTATCTATAATTCGAAATATCAATTTTACTATAATATAAATATTTATAGACCTATTCTTCAAATATTTCACTATCATAAATACATACAACAAAATTATATGATATATTAATATATAGTTATATTACTTATGTATTTTAAAACTTGCCTAATTTAATTGTAACAAACAATTCTTTATTCCATATATTCTCTCGTTATCTAGTACACTAACCACACCATGATATGCTAGTAATTCAAGTCAACACTTTAATTCTCGTCCCTTGAATATAGCCATATAGAGTCTCGTATTTTTTGTGTGGATATGTCTAATGTCTCGGATGAACATTACGTGAAAAATGTATATCAGTGTTACCAAGTTATCAGAATGCACAAAAAGAAACAGAAAGAAGGTCATATGATAAATCATATTCATATAACGTAATAATAAAAAAATATCCAACTAAAATTACTATTTAATATGAGGTTAGGTAGCAAACATTTAAACTACAACACAAAGTAGATTTTAGCTATTATAAATTGATAACTATTGATAAAAATATTTTTAAAAATAAGTAGAATAAAATGAAAGTAGTATTTGATATATTATTATAATTTTTTATTTATTGAATGTTTTAAGAAAATTTATTTAAAAGAGAGATTATAGAGAATTTAATGCAACAAAAGACTTTTGATTTTTCCTCAATTAATTCTATTAATTTTTTTTAATTAATATAGAATGACACATGTTATTTTCTTATGTGATGATGTGTCACTCCTAGGGAGAGAGTTGGCCAACTTTTATATATATGATTTTCATGATTGCTATTATTTATTGGAATTTCAGAGATTTTTGTCTGCTACTGAACTCAGAATAATAAAGGCAAAGGAGCATGAAAACTTTAAAGAGTATTATGTGTATATATTCGTTGATAGTAGCTGCTAATTAGGACAACTCGTAGATGTTGAAAAGACACTGCAAAGATCTTGAGGACATTGCTTTGGCTTTTTTAGTCTTACATATCAACTTGCTATAACACATCCAATGGGCCTTCGAGTCTTCGACTTTTGACCTATCCGTAGCTTCTATTTATTTTATTCAACTAGTACTACATATAATTTTTGATCGTTTATTATGTAGTCAACAAATAGTTTTCATAAAATGAGAAAAAAAAGCAGAAAGATATAGTTTTCATTACCATAATTTATAGAATTCTGTAACCAAAATTTCTAGACTTAAGTCCATAACTTCCTCGAATTAGGCACAACACAAGAACAAGTTAATTTAGTTCTTTTTCTTTCCATGCTTGAGTTTGGTATTTTTCGACTATCTTTCTGTCGGATGAACTATCGAAAAACCTTATTTTTTTAATGTTCTGTTGTTACCGAATATATAAATCATTTTGTGATAAGATTTTTATATAAATAATTTGGGTTAGTGGTTGGTTGATTCATAATTAGTTAAGCCGAAAATGAAAATGGTAACACACAAAATATTGAAAGTTACAATTATACCCCTGGACCGTTTCACGCAGCAAAATCCAGCAATCCTGGCTGCTTCCCTGACACAAATACACGAAAGTACGAAACGGTCGTGGATCTAAAAAGCACAAAACAGTACACGTGGCATGATCTTTACCGTCCCTAGATACCACCTTCCAATCTGAATATCATCTGATCATTAAGATCTCATCAATCTGAAAGGTCCCACAAATCTGAACCCTTCGATTTTCGATTCTTCCTCGAGCCTTCCTTCCTTCCTTCTTCTTCTCCAAGAGGATTTTGATTGTCTCCTTTACTCTCTCCATGTCAAGTTCTGGTGCTCCTTCACGCAAGGTTCTCTCTCTCACTTGCTCTGTTTATTTAACTTTGGTTTTGGAATTAGGGTTTTTGACTATATTTTGGGAAACTGTGTGTGTATGTAGACTCTGAGTAAGATCGCGACTAATCGTCTTCAGAAAGAGCTTGTGGAATGGCAGATGAATCCACCTACTGGTTTCAAACACAAAGTCACTGATAATCTCCAAAGGTAAATTATGAATTAGGTTTACTTTATTCTTGTTGAGAATCATATAAGATTTAGAAATTTTGTGATGTCAAATTCAATGGTTTGCAGATGGATAATTGAAGTTATTGGAGCTCCAGGAACTCTATATGCCAACGATACTTATCAGCTTCAAGTTGATTTTCCAGAACATTATCCTATGGAATCGCCACAAGTGAGTGTTCTGAATTCTGAAATTGTAACCTGAGTACTTAATTTAGATCAATCATAGAATCTCTGATCTTTATCAAGTTTGGTCTCTGTTTTATTGTTGATTGTCTTGATCTTTACCGAGTTTGGTCTCTGCCTTGTCATGGAATGTTTTGATCTGTCTCGAGTTGACTTGAGTTCTCTGTTCTTTACTTCTTGTTTGCGTTTGTAATGTTTTTTTTTTTTTAAATATTGTACAGGTGATTTTTCTTCATCCAGCTCCTCTGCATCCTCACATTTACAGCAATGGGCATATTTGTCTAGGTATGTCACTGTGTCCTCTGTTTTCTGATACCTTCTTACTCTTTTGTTGGTTATTATCTATCACTTTCTTTACTTGCTGGTCATACTATGTGGTCCGAATGATAAACACACAACTCCTATATTGTATGATCTCTAATATATTAATAATCACAATGTGAGAGGTAACATAAGTCGTTTGTATACCTAAACTCATTTGAAGTCTTACCCGAAGATAAGACCCTCTTCGAAACTCATATTGCTTGAGATTTTGCTTTTAGATCCAAGGGTACACTCAAATTTCAGTAGCTTATTATTTAACATAGGCCTCCTGGAAGAAGTATCTGATGTTGTGTATCATCGTTGCAGATATTTTGTATGATTCGTGGTCTCCAGCCATGACGGTGAGTTCTATCTGCATTAGCATCCTCTCCATGCTCTCAAGCTCGACTGAAAAGGTACTTACAGCTCTTACACTCACCATTAATATATAAACTTTGATCTCTTTGTTGCTGAAGCTGAACCTTCGTCTCGCTTGGCTTGTTTTGTTGCAGCAACGACCAACCGATAATGACCGATATGTGAAGAATTGTAAGAACGGAAGATCTCCAAAGGAGACCCGATGGTGGTTCCACGACGATAAAGTATAAACCTCGATCAACCAAAAAAAATGTAAAATAGTCCAAAACAGTCTTTGAGGTTTGTTGTCTATTTTTAATTTAATTGGGTTTAAGCTGTCCCAAACCCATTTCCAAAATCCGTGATGTATAAAAACAACACAATAAATTTGACTAATTTTGAATCTTCTACTCTAATTTTAAAACCCCTACTAACAAAAGACCCAACCTAATCTCTCTGATGCTTCTCTATTAGGTCATATATATACATCAGGAAGAATATTTCTCAACTACTACTTTCCTCTTGGTTTTGTCCTGTGTCACCATGAAGCCGCTGACGAAGAAGACGACGACGGAGGAAACAAAGACAAAGATGGGTTTTGAAAGATTCTCTGACCAGTAGCGAGTATGTGTCGCGGATCAAACTCAGCCTTTAAGCTTCTGAACCGATCCCACTTGTCCCCAAAATGAGCCACCCACTCTTCCTGTGTTGCGTGGTGAGGAAGATACTGCTTCACATTGATCTTGGCTTGTTCACAGAACTCCAAGATCCGACGGTTCTGATCTTTCAGATACTCTAGCTTCTGTGTCTCTTCACCGTCCGTTAAAGCTGATCTCAATAGAGCCACCAGATAGAAAACTTCCTCATCCGGCGTCACGGCTGAGCTCCTCTCGTCCCATCTGACAATAACATCAAATTACGACACGTCAGCAACGACAATATCTATATTAATGTAATAATCAATGATGTGCGGAGGGTTCGTTGAGATCGGTTTGGTCTAGGAGAATCTGATTGGGACCCACCCACCATGAGTTCTAGGAACTTAAAAACAAATAAACCCAATCTGGACCATCGGATTTGGTCACAAAACAAAAAGAGAAATACGAGCCGACGAAGTGTTGTTGTCAATCTTAGCTGGTTCGATGCACATGTGGACAACGTTTTTCGGACAATCCCATGTACCACGTGTCTAGTTTTTTTCAATTTTGACAAACTTTTTTTCTTGGACCACTAATTAATCCCCACAAGTGTAACTTTGCATGCATGCAATGCAAAACTCGTTTTATTCTTTTTTCTAGAGAAGAAATTTAGAAGTAGTAATCAATGGTAATGTCAAGACTTACTTGTCTTTGTTCATGGGGTAGATAAGAATAGGGCCACTTGTTTTATTTCCCAAAATGCCCTTGAAAACGCCTTTATCGAAGTCAGAGATTCTTGATTTTGGCACGAAGAGGTTGAGCCATGGGTGTGGAACCTCCCATAAATTCTTGGACCGGAGCTTCAATTCGGCCTTGTGTACCCGGTCGAGAAAGTCCACATATTGTAAATCCGTTGTAAAGACCGATGTCGGTATGAAATTCAATTTCTTCATCAGAATCTCAACTTCCTGAAACAAAAAGAAAAAAAATCGACATTTAATATACAAAATCTGGAATAGGAAAATTAAAAAAACCGTGTTGCTATAAAAGCCTACCAAAACCAAGGATAAGTTAAGATTCCAGTAGAGTTGGTTTTATTAAAATTAAACTTAAGAGTAAAGAGGAATCATTATTTGGTGAGTGAGTGGTCCATGACCCTGTCCACTACTTAATTAGTAACCATGATTAATTCGCTAGTGATAAACTAAACTTTAGAAGAAGAAAAATAATTATATAAATGTGCATTATTAAGTTCAGGTGGAAAAGCTAGATCTCTGTAGATCCTCTCTGGCTTCTTCTTCATGTCCTCTTCCAAATTTAAGTTATAATAAAGTCGACACAACAAAAATACTATGGAGACCACTTTCAATCATATAAACTAAATATTTTTTCATAATGATTTCCCAATAGTCGCATAGCGTTAAATCCTTCCAGATATTCATCAATATAAAAAATGAAAATATCGCTTTTTTCTAAGTGAATAATGAAAGTGACCTGATCAACGATTTCGGAGTCGGAGTCGTGGTAGTTCTTGGTGATCTCAAGGCAATACAAAACAGAGCCGTTGGAACTAACAGAGGAGATCTTGACGGGGTTACGTGGAGAGAAGAAAGAAGATCTCCAATTGTTGACGAGTCCTTCGTCCACAATCACAAAACCTTCCACGTAATCAAACTTTAATTGACCATGCATTGAGATTAAGTACTCTTGGTCCTCCGTAAACACTTTGAAGCTCGAATACAATACCCGTATCCATCTCACCTGTCATCACAATATACCATTTTAGGGTTTTATTATCCAAAATATATAAAAAATACCATCAACAGTAAAAACTAAAAAGATTACAACGTATGGACCCGCCAGGGATTTTTGATAGCTAGTCATTAAAAAAATATTACCCTTTGGGGAGCTGGTTCGAGAGAGATTCGTGCTCGAGTGATGATCCCAAATTGACCTAATCCACCAAGAACTCCATGGAATAGCCTTGTGTTCTCTTCTTCTGAGCATCTCATCACCTCTCCTTTCCCTACTTTTTGGTATCAATTTCTTGTTATTAGTAAAACTTCAGACAAAAGCATTTAAAATATATGAACTTGAATGTTTTAATACTAACCAGTTACAACGTCGAGCTCAAGGACGTTACTAATTTGAGGACCATGGTGAAAAGCTTGACCACTGATTCCTGCATTGGAGAGTGTACCTCCAACGGTTAGATACAAGTAATCCGTCCATGATTTTGGTGCTAAGCCATGCTCCAACGTTTTCTTCAACACATCGACCCATAACTCTCCACCCCATACATCCACATACATTTCATCCGGTCGGACGAGTGGCTTGGGCGTCCCGGTTACGCCGTGGTTCATTTCAACCACCACACCGTTCCTCCCCGCCGCGGCTTGTCCGTTTATGGAATGGCCGTGGCCTCGGGCTGAGACCGGAAACGCCGTGGCTGAACCGTAAGCTGTTCTGACGAGTCGTGCCACGTCTTCGGCCGATGATGGATGAAGCACGGCCAATGGCTCTTCAGGTGACTTCAGCATACCGAAGTCTGAGGAGACGGAGGCTAAGTCGGAAGGGTGGACGGTGAAGTGGCCGTCGACATCTATGGCTCCGATGCGGAGGAGCTCACTGGGGCCCACGTTTAGACCCACGGCTATGATCAGTTTACATATGGCGAACGTCAGGAGAAGAAAGCTTGACGTCATTTCACGATTCATCAAAGAATACTCAAGAAACAAGAATCAAGATTGAGGAGGAAGAATATATAGAAGAAAAAAGATACGATAATAATATTTTTTAGATAATGAAAGATTTTATGGGGAAATGAAAAAACATATATAGAAGATCCTTGGGGGTTCGTGAGAGCTAACGTAAGCCCAGATTACGCTTTGAAGATTTTCTGAGCAACATGCACAGATTCTCTCTTTTTTCGGTTTGGGTGAAACTTTAATATATTATAACGAGTGTTTTAAAAAAAATTATATTCGTACAAATTTAACGAGTTTGTGCGTTTATATGTGTGTGTCGAGAATATGAAGACAAGAGTTCTCTATTTATAGGACAAAGAGTTGTACCGGAGAAGATCACGTCATATTCTTTATTAACAAGTTCATCTTTAACAAAAACCAAAAAAGAACCGTGTGATATCTACGTGTCACTGTTTACATTAACTTTTTTCCTTAGGGTCAATTATGATGTTAACTATACTACTTGCATAGTGTATATACACACGTATGTATTTGTTTCAGCGAGACATCGTAGACCAACTACGTAACGATTTGACTAATTCAAAAATGGCAGTGTATACGTCAAGACTGAAAATGCAAAAAACAACCATTTTGATATGGTTTTGTTAATAAACGTGTTATCAGTGTTGAAGCTACATATAACCTTGATTTGACTATGGACTTTTGCAACCATGTCTGAAGAATCAAGAACAGGCACTAGACAATTAACCATTTTGATTGGTCCCCAAGAACGTTTAAAATGATAAGTTTTTCTATCAATGTTTTTAGGGTTAGTCTAAACTTTTTGATATGAAAACTCCAAATACTACTAGGAAAAAAGAGGAATTTTAACTGATAAATTAATGAAAGGAAGAGAGGATTGGGATAAATAGAGTCATGGGGAGAGGCATGGGAGGGATGGGAGAAACGGAACGGAAGAACGCCACGTGGATATTCACGTGGGAGAGGATGAGGTCACACGTGTGTAGTGAAAGAGCAGGGTCCACATTTGGATACGGAGAATCATAGTGGGCCCTTTTCTCTCCTGAGATGAAGAAGTGAGTTCACGTGGTGACTTGCACGGTAATAACACAAACTCAAAATGGATTGTTTTTTTTTTTTTAAATAAAAAACCATTCAAACAAAAAAAAAAAAAA
>Ga0041059_1003041_pt1 | contig 11863 bp, 10 predicted proteins | sample AraColnosormetaG_FD_56232 | JGI IMG/M metagenome (GOLD analysis project Ga0041059, IMG submission 56232) | Arabidopsis roots microbial communities from North Carolina, USA - Col MF nosort | ecosystem: Host-associated > Plants > Roots > Unclassified | place: USA: North Carolina | collected... | reverse complement strand
CCCTTGACTGTCCAAAACGTTTTTTCCGAATTAAATAGGCATGAATCCACTTACTCCACAGAGACGTTGGTGCTGCAAATAAACGCCAAATTAGCTTCAGAAGGATTTAAATCAGGCCCACTCCAGAGAAAAGCAGAACAAAGTTGTTGAATCTCTTTAATACAAGCGCCGGATAAGCTGAATGTTGAAGACCAAAAGTTTAAGAATCTCTTTAATTCAAGCGCCGGGTTTTTGGTTTTAATGTAGTAGAGAACCAATCTTTTGCGGATGACTTTATATAGTTTTGATTTCGCATTTGAATTCAATTTTAGTTAGATATATATGTTTAATTCTCAAGCAAAAATAGTTTATTTAATAGTTTTAATGATTTTTATGTTTGTGTCGTCTTTGTATCACCATTAAAATATCATATCGTATCGTGTCACCATTTTAAATTCACTATCTGTACTTAAAAATTAGGCTCAAATTATGGGTTATTCGGTTTGTAGATAAGAATTGTTTGGTTCAAATTAGATTAGTTTAGTTTATTCAAAATTAAACACCCTCACTACCACTAGACTCAAGTCCAAACTTTCAAAACAAGTTTAAGTTAGGTTAGATTTTGGTGAACATTGAATTCCAAGATTCATTATCCAAATTGGATACGTATCAAACTCAATTAGCTCCGCTAATTGCCACCTCTTTTGGACAGAATGATAGAAATATGATTTGAAATTAAATAACGTGTAGTACCAAATCTACGTATAGCATGGTTTTATTTCAGTCTCAAATACAAATCATGTGTATACTACGAGAAATCGTGCGGTACATACACAAATCAGAAAAAGAAAGAAAAATAATAACATCATGCACATAAACAAAACATATAAAATAAAAAACATAAAAAAGATTGGTAGGTTTGGTCCGATCTAAAGTAATGAGAACGGAGACACATATGAAATGACACGTGTTATGATGTTGAAAGCTTCCATGGAGACGTACAAGTCTCCGGAGGAGACAATTTCTCCTCTGCGTCTCGACTTTCGACTCTCTCTCTCTGTCTCTCGGAGAAGAAAGAGATTCATCATCTTCTCTCACCATTAATCTTCCTTGCCAAAGATTTTCGAGCCCATTCATAAGATTCCGGTGAATTTTCCGAGGTAAGAGAAGAAAAACAGGATTGTACTCTTATATGAATCTCATCGTGATTCAGTTAAGATCCTTTGCTCTTTTTTTTCTCTCGTATTAATTTTTTCTGTTCTAAATTGAAATTCTAGACCTTTCTTGCTGCACAAGATTCTTACTCTTCTTTTCACGCAGAAACGATGTCAATATTGTGCAACAATGGCCGCAAAAGAGATAAGAGAAGAGGAAGAAGAAAAGAGAAAGAAACAACGATAGAAGAGACTCATCAATGTTGTTGTTGTTGCGTGTGGCCTCCATTTTCAATGGTTAGAGGAATAAAGAGATGTTTCTTCCTCTCATGTTATCCATTTATTCGATGTTTAGGATTGGAAGAGAGAAGACATCGTCATCATCTTCATCACCACAACCACTTTTTATGATTCCTTTTGTGTATAAAGATTACTATAGGGCATGTGAAAACATTTCTTGATTTCAAGAAAAACATGTAAAATAATCAAATAAGGAATCAAGACACAATGAAAACGTTTCATGGTTAGGGCTAACATTATAAATCTCTCATGGTTAGCTTCTGCAGTTCATGAGATGACATTTAAGCTTCTCAACATCAGCAAGCTTCAAAGGCTTCTGCATAAACATTTGAGCTCCACTCGCTAAACATCTGCTTTCAAAAGACCAAAACAGAACATTAAGATTGATGATCTTTACTAATTACTTACACTATAAGAAACACAGAAACAAGTTCTTAATCTGATCTCAATTTGTTCTTACTTGTTTATGCGAGTAGGAATATTCTCTGAAGACATTATCACAACAGGAACCTCTCTCAGATTTGATGACTCCTGCTAAAGAAACACACAGAAGATTTTTAGGTTAATATAAATCTCTGGATATTGGTTCCAAGAAGCTGTTATATAATTACCTTCACTTTCTTGAGTAGCTCAAAACCTGTCATTCCAGGCATACAGTAATCGGTGATGATTAGACTCACCTTCATAACCTAGAAAATCCACACATATATAAACCTAATATCAAATATGTCCTAAGGAAAAAAATCCATAGATCTTGAAGATTTTATATGTTTTTTTTTTGCTTACGTTACAGGTCAATGCATCAATATGCTGATTTTGATCTCCCAAACCCAAATACTCCAATGCTCTAAGCGCATTCTCTGCTGTTGTCACTGCAAAAATTCACATTTTAGAGACAAAGATTGCATAAAGTAATGATTGATTATAAAACATGAAAGGTAAAATGATTGAACCTTTGCAACAAGAGATCTTGAGCAACCTCTCAACGAGTTTACGGTCAATAAGATTATCATCTACAGCTAAAACATGAAGCTCTTCATCATGACCATGATGAAGATGATGATCATAAGCCACCACATCCATTAAAGACGAACAAGAACCTCCTGAACTGTTCATGATCTCCTTTGTTCCTTAAATGTCAAGTAACTGATAAAGAAAACAACTTGATAATAAGCGAGACTGACTCTAGCATTAATATAAAGACCTTGCAGACATTGCTTTTAGTTCTCCATCTTCAACAAAAATAAATCAAAAAGACAAAACACAAACAATGAAGAAGAAAGTGACAGACTCAGAAGTGTGTATGCATGAATCATGTGAATCTCTGGTGATGGTATTTATGATGGTTTCTTTGATTTTTTAGGTGGGTGAAGAATTTTCCATTATGATTTCCCAACTATATATAATTCTGCAGAATAATTTTTAAAAGTAAATAAAAACAGAGAGCAATGGGGAAGAGATTGCATCAAAGAATATCACGGATATTTCGTGATCTCTTATTTTTAGGGGTTTTAGTTTCAGTACCAGTCGTTATAGATTTAAAGTTGCATATACTTGTCTTTTTGTATTGTGTTACTTGTTAGGACATGTTCTTCGAATCGTGTGGGGTTTCTTTTTTTCTTTTCTTTTGGACCACTTTAAAATTAAAAAATTGTAGTAGATTCATAGAACTGAAAATATGATATGAAAAAGATTTATTCGGTAACAATCTGATATGATTTGAAGAAAAATCGTATAATAAAAGCCAAAGAACCTCAAAAAAGATCATAATTGTTTTTTGGGACAAGAATAAAGATTTTGTGTGTGTTTAATATAAGAAAGAAGTTGTGTGTTTTGGAGGACTGATTCTTTGTGAAACTAAATAAAGAAACATATGTGTCCGGTGACAGTCGTACGGATCTGTTTCAGGATCTTGTAAGCTGATAAGATAATTCTTTAGATATCAACTTTTTCATTATTATTTTTCGGGTTCAAATCCTTGGAATAAATGGAAACAGGTAATGACTTTTTGTCACAAATGGACCACCAATCTCTTTTAGAGATCCCCATGGGCCAGGTCTAAGATTCTTTATCATCCTTCCTTGTAAGATCATCTACGTCGAATCAAAACAAAAGGAGGTTGTTTCTTCTAATTGAAGTAATTTGCAAGTTTATTTGAACACAATTGGTTTGATAGTTCAATCCAGAGTGAATGGCTTGGTTTATCTGATTGAAAAAACCCCATAAGTAGCTAAGTGGATATTTGTAGGTAATACGTTGCAATCCAATGGTGGACTTGCACAGCTTGAACGAAAGGAGTGAACAAAGAAAATGGAACTAAGTATCTAGTAGCAGAGAGTTCTCAAAAGGGAAATTGAAACAATGATGTTTGTCAAAAAGCTAATAAGAAGAAAGTTTTTAGATTAATTCGAATTGTGACAAAAAGAACATCTTTTCTTTTTCCAACTGAGTTTGCGAATATCAAAGAAAAACGCTAGAGTAGAGGAGAGAAGTATCAACTGAGTTTACTACTTGATGGTCGCCTTGGGGATGCTGGAAGTGCAAGGTCCAGCCGAGGTCATGAATTGTATGCCTTTGTATGTGGCTACGCCATTTTCATCAGTGTAGAGACCCTGCAAATGCATGTGATTAACCGAAGTCCTCGTGAGATTGAATGTTTACGTATAATAATGCAAACACAGTACTCGCATCTTCGGTTTGTTTAAGTCTGGAACCTAATAAAGGGCAAAAAACACATACCGGTGTTATCTTCTCTAGTTGCTTCTTTTTTGGGTTCAGTACATCTTCTGGCTTTCCTTCAATCCTATATAAACATTTCGATAAAGGGTTCTTGAGTTTGAGATAAACAAGAACAACAATAAAATAAAAAGAAAAGAGCATATATGAGTTTAATGGCTGGAGGGGAAACATGTAAATAAAGCAATCAAAGAGGTTCGATGTTATATTGTTAAAACTATGTACCCTGAAAATGAAACACGCTCTCCTGGTTTAGCACCAGCAGGTGGTAGCAACGGCTCTACCACCGAGTGATCTTCACTTGAAGCACAAAGAACCTGCAGCAAAGAAATCAAAAACACAGAAAATGAGCAAATGTGAGAGTGTGAAATATTTTGATAGCTGATGAGCTGGATTGAGGCAGACAGAAGAGAGTATTACCAGTCCTTGTGACATTACATCTCTTAGCTTTCCAGGTTTGACATTTGTGATGAGTGCAACGAGGCGGTTCTTCATCATAATAACGCAGGAATCAAGAAACCATAGATAAGTAACTTTCAACCAAATTTATAGATTGATAAACCAAATTTTACGCCTACAAACAATATTAGTAAATTAAGACATAACTATACCGTTAGATCCTCAGGACTGCAGAACTTTGCTAAGCCACTAACTACTTGTCTCACTTTATCCTCCCCGACATCTATTTCTTCCACCAGCAAACTGCATTGTCAATACATAAGAAAAGTATTTCAACAAATTAGCAGATGTTCAGTGAAATCTTTAACAGAGCCATAAAAGTGAAATGTTTTTGACCACAAACCTATCCGCCGATGGGTGCTTCCATGCTTTACGAATTAGACCAACCTGAATGTTAAGCAAACTGACACTAAGCTCTGCCTCTTTCTTAGCTGGTTCTGGTTCAGCAGGCTTCTTCTTTTCCTTTTTGGCATCCTTCTCTTTTGCTGCATTTTTCTTTGGTTCCTACACGAAAAAGGACAGAGGAGAACACCAGATTCAACTAATTAAAGAGACTCACAGTCATTGAAATCAAACTTAAAAGTTAAAATAAGTACCTCTGGCTCAGTTTTCTTTGTGCCCAGCTGCGGCTGCACATCTGGCTTGTCAACAGGCTTTACACCTTCTGCAGCTTTTTTTGAATTAGAATTTGTTTCCACCTTAATGGCAGGTTTTGGTACCTACGTTTAGAATAAATGAAAAAGATCAGAAAACCATTTTCTCATCGCATGTAATACATCTGAAAAAAGTAGCATGTTATTATTGTTTCTCAGTCTAAGAAAATGGGTATGAAAAGATAATTCACCTCGAAGCTAAATTCTGGTAGCTTCACAGGTATTGGTGCAAATAATGTCGACAACTCTTCTTTATTCTGTAAAATAATACGCAGCATATATTCGTAAAGCAGACAATCACAAGGAAAGAAAAATGTGAAAGGTGATGTTCAGAGAGTGCATATCTAGCTATAGTCACTAACGCCGTTACGCGTACACATAAAGTAGTCCTCCATGGATTTACAGGCTACCTCGGCGCAATCAAGTAACAAAACTTTATGATGTCGAACTTACCTGGATGTAATTCACCCATCTTATGACATGTGGTACTTTCTCCTTGTCTGAATCTGAGAGGCCAAGCTGGGAACAGCAAGTCAAACAGATAACAGTTAGTATTTAATACCTTTAGTCATCAGTTTATGAAAATTTGATCGTAGCATCTTTATCAAGTAACATAAAATTACTTATACAGGAACGAAAAATAAGTAGACTACGGAATATAGAGAAGTGGTACCACTGAAGAATGCAGAGCTGAAAACACAGCAACATCAGCTGCCGATGGCGTCAATCCGTTTCCCAAGAGCACTGACTTGGTAGCTAACTCTAAATTCAACTTTTCAAGAGCTGAAAACCAATCCTTTGAATCTGAAGAGAAACCTTCCGCAAAATCTAGCCACTTCAAAACCTGAAATAGGTTTTTACTCTTTAAAATGTGAAACAATGACGCATTATGCAAACGAAAGCCAACGAATCCTCATCATTTAGCATTACACAGAACTCAAACATACTAATTCATTTTTTTTCTAACGTGGTAGCAACGAGAAGGGAACTCAATAAATTCCCAGTAAGAGTTTGGCGTTTATGTCTATAGGAACCAAATTCAAGAAGAAACGACTTACATCGTTGTTTTGTGCAGATACTTCCTTTCCAGATGCCTTCAATACATTAGAATAAAGTGTCTTGATATCACTTTCACCCGCTCCGCCCACAAAAGGTTCCTAAACAAATGAATCAAATCAATTTCAGAAACAGAACCAATAAATCATCACAATGTAAAATCATAAAAGCCAATTTCTAAAGTTTTTTCCTTTTTCATGACCAGCTTGATGCATAAGCGTAAACACTGATAAGTCCAAAACATAAACTTTCTAATTGATTTCAGTACCCAATCAGATAATGTTCGAGTTTTCTCCACTAACTAATTCAAAAAATGATCATACACATACTCAGCTACCAAGCAAAACCTCACAAAAAAGCAGAAGCTTTTGAGATGTCATCTTCTTCAATACTTACAGGATCCAAAGAGAAGTGTTTGCAGAGAGCTGAAAGAATCATCTGCTTCGCCTTTGAATCCATCGTCAACTTCTTCTCTTTCTCTATTTTCGAAATTTTGTTCTTCTCTTTGGGGCTCTTCGCTGTAAGAAAACACACTGCAATTTCTTCGATAGGGTTTTTGCTTGATGTAACTAACGGTCCTAACGGACTTCCAACTAACGGCGTTATCTCCATCTATAATGGGCCTAGATATATTAGCAGCCCATTAATATGTTCTTACTATGGGCTTTACCACCGAAAGCAATCATTAATAAAATAAAATAAATGAATTAACTTCTCAGATTCTTCAAAGACCTAGAGTGTCTTCGTCTTCGACGACGGCAAATTCGTGGAAGCTGTTTCATCGATTCCGGCTTCACTGAAGCGGCGTCGCTCGACGTTTATTATTCCGACGACTAGGCCTTTGAGGCAGTTTCTGATTAACTTCAGGCGATAATGGCAAACAGAACAGATCCGTTGGCAAAGAATATAAGAGGAACGAATCCGCAGAATCTGGTAGAGAAGATTGTGCGAACGAAGATTTATCAGCACACCTTTTGGAAGGAGCAGTGCTTTGGTCTCACGGCGGAGACATTGGTGGACAAAGCTATGGAGCTCGACCATCTAGGTGGTACCTTTGGTGGTAGCCGCAAGCCTACTCCGTTCCTTTGCCTCATATTGAAGATGCTTCAAATCCAGCCTGAGAAGGAAATTGTCGTGGAGTTCATAAAAAATGATGACTACAAGTAAGATTTCTAACCAAAAGCTTATTTCTGCGTAATCTAGATTGGATACTGCTATTAGCCTTGTCGTAGTTGTTTCTCAAGTATACAGGTATGGAATGTCTCTCAAATCTATTGGTCTTAGATAATCTACTCTCTTAGTTTCTGCAGATATTTGTTCTTGAATTACTGAAATATTTACTCTTTTGGTTTCTGCAGATATGTTCGTATTCTTGGTGCGTTCTATCTGCGTCTCACTGGGACTGATGTTGATGTCTATCGCTACCTCGAACCTCTCTACAATGACTACCGGAAAGTGAGACAAAAGTTATCTGATGGGAGTAAGTTTCATTTTCTTTCGATGGATCCGTTGTGTTTAACTTTTGATTGATTTGTTCACTAACTAGATTTATTTCTTTGGTTTGGAATAGAGTTTTCGCTGACACATGTGGACGAAGTCATTGAGGAACTTCTAACCAAGGATTATTCTTGTGATATTGCAATGCCACGTTTGAAGAAAAGGTTTCTTCTTTTGCATTTGTCTGAAGCTGAATAATTAGTTTTTGGTTTCTGCAGTATTTTAAGATGGTTAATTTTTCACTCTGATGATAGGTGGACGCTTGAACAGAATGGTTTATTAGAGCCAAGGAAAAGTGTTTTGGAAGACGACTTTGAAGAAGAGGAAGAAAAGGAGGAGAATGAAGGGATTGCTGATGGATCTGAAGATGAGATGGTCAGTGCTTTCATTCTGCAATAGTTTTTATGTGATCTGTTTTCTGTTTCTATCTAGCAGCTCTAAGATGATACCATCTTCCTCCTCTTTTACAGGATCAGCGCCGTAAGAGTCCTGAAAGAGAAAGAGAAAGAGACAGAGACAGGAGACGCGACAGTCATAGACACAGGTATCTGAATCCGTGACCTTTACTAGATACATTTCTATGCTAGTTAACATTTTTCAAAAAAAAATTCTTTGTGATTGTGGAAGCTGTTTGATCTAGCTAATGCTCTTGCATCATGTCTAGTACTCTGTCTTTTGAGTGTCTGTTTCCACTATGGCATCTCAAGCCATCAGCGGTTGGATACAGCTTCCGAAATTAAATTTGTAGAGATCCTTCCAGGTTTCTCTGTACTGACAGTGTTCAGAGAGAAGTATTATGGATCAGACATTATTACAATCCTTACCCTGATACAGTATATGGTAGTTGTCATTGTGTTACTTTGAAAAAGATCAGTTAATCATGAGAGCACTTCCCATCTAGTTTTTAGCTCAATCAATGTTTTCTTTTTGTTACAGATTTTCATTATGATTGATGTTGAGACTTGAGCTCATTGTTTCATGAATTATAATTTGACCATGGTTCTGTGATTGGCAGGGATCGTGATTATGACAGAGACTATGATATGGATCGAGATCATGACAGAGACTATGAAAGAGAACGTGGGCATGGTCGAGACCGGGATAGGGAGAGAGACAGGGATCACTATAGAGAGCGAGATAGGGACAGGGAAAGAGGCAGAGATAGAGAACGAGACAGAAGAGACAGGGCAAGGCGCAGAAGTAGAAGCAGGAGTAGGGATCGTAAGAGACATGAAACTGATGATGTGCGGGATCGGGAAGAACCTAAGAAAAAGAAAGAAAAGAAGGAGAAGATGAAGGAAGATGGAACCGATCATCCAAATCCTGAAATTGCAGAGATGAATAGACTGAGAGCATCACTGGGAATGAAACCCCTCAGGGACTGAACTGTGAAATGAGGACATCTTTATCAAACCGAAACTTGGTTCATTTGCCCAGCTAAACCGGTTACTACACTGTGATCCTACTCACTATAGTTTTGGTTTTTTTGAGTTTACCTGATCCCTCTTTAATGTAGAACAAAATGGAGAATCTGTAATGGCATTGTACTGTATGTTCTCTAAACCGTAAACGAATTGTGGTCGAGAAATTCTGAATGTAACCCGGTTCTTGATATTAGTTGTTTTTAAGGTAATTCAGATAAATATAAAAACCTATATGTTATGTCTACGTGGCGATATCACTTTATGAGTCCATGTAAATCGGACCCACCAAAAGCTTATAGGTAAATGATACGGTTTCATAATCATTAACCATCACGACGCGCGTGCTACTCATGTCCCACTTACGACGACGTCGTTTTAAACTCTCTCTCTGTGCTCTTCCAGTCTCTATCGATCGCCTTCTGAATTTTCCGGCGGAAAAGCAAATGTCCGTTAACGACAGTATCGATCCTCGGTTCGTATTCCACGTTGAAGATGAATCTTTGCGTTTCCGTGTGGGAGATTCAGGTACTAAGATCCGGGAGCTCGAAACCGTCGGCGATCGCCATTTCAGAACCCAGCAAGGTTTCTGCGGAAATAGAATTGAGAAAGATGAAACCATGTATTCCGATGGAGATGATGAAGAGTACGACGTTTCTATCCGAAGACGAACTGCTCTGATTCAGCCTGGTATTGATTCCGGTAACAATTATGATTCTGCTGCAGCTGAAGAAACCAACAGAGAAAGTAAAAATCCAGGTATAATAATACTCTACATTACTTCTTTCACGACTACCGGAGATTCCAAGATTGTTGAAGCTAACGAAAAATTCTTTGGTTTTACTTAAGCTCAGTTGGTTGGGAACTGGTTGTGAGAGAAGATGGGGAAGGTAATTCAACGATTGATCGACATGAAATGGAGTTTAAGGTGAGGATCACTAAACCAGATGGTAACGTATCTAATTCCCACCGTAACACGCAACAAAAGCGAGATTTTGCTTCTGTGGAGAAGGAGAGAGTCACTACTACTAGTGTCAGCTCTTGGGAGTCTCTCAAGGCCATCCTCTCTGATCCTGTCACGTAAGTTTGTTAAGTCTGCTTGTCAATGGTCAGGGAATTTGATAACTAAGATCAGTTTAATTTTTGAATCTGAGTCAATGTCAATGTAACCTTGATGATTATTGTTGTGTGATGGAAAGTGTATCGTCTAGAAGGCTAATTCTTGTTAACATTCATAGAGATGATTTTTCTTTTCTGTTACTTTGGTTTGGATAGCGGAGCCTTGATGAATGATGCTACCATACTGCCTTGTGGACATTCTTTTGGCGCCGGGGGATTAAAAGAAGTTAAAAAAATGGTATATGACTGACTCTTAACCAGTCCATTTAATAAGGGTCTTCTTGCTTTTGTCTCATGTGAATCTTAATAATCTGAGTTTTGGTAATTTTTGTTGTTAGAAAGCATGTTTCACATGTTCCCAACCTACTTTAGAAGGATCAGAAAAGCCAAATCTCTGTGAGTTTCACGGCATTACTAGTTTCAGAGAAAGACTTCTATTCTTCTTCCTGATCAAGTTTATTGGCTTGTTCAGCTCTCAGAATTGTAGTTCATGCTTTCCGCCAAGAAGAAGATTCAGATCATATTCACACGCTGAAAAGAAGGAAAGAAAGGTCGGATCAGGTTTGTTTTTCCAATACACAGTAATCATGTGAGATTACATTAACAGTGAGAAATCAGATAAGCAGAGTTTCTTTCTTATGAATCTTGCTGCAGAAGAGAAGTTTCTGTATCCCAAACATCACTGAAACTCCTAAGAGTAGCCGAGGCATACAGTTTCCTTTCTCCATTGGAGATCATATTATCATAGAGGTCTGAGATATTCATGCATACCAATGTTACTTCATACATTCTAGGGAATACTACTTTCATGTTTTAACAGACAAAAAGTTCCTTATGGCTTAGGGAAACAAAAGGACGCCTCCAAGGTTTGTCGGACGCATAGCTGTTATAATGACACAATGCTTAAATGGATGGTTAAGTCTCGTTGCCTCATTTCATCCATAGATGCTGAAGCTCTTATAACAAAATTGGATATATGTTCCCAGGTACGTTGTGAAGACAGTGGACAATTCAGAGTCTATCAAGTTACAACATTGCTCACTTGCCAAGATTTCAGACAATTCATCTACGAAGGTAACAGTAGCTGAAATGCCACCGTCTTGGCTCTAACTCGTAGAAAGCAAATATCTGTGGCTGCAGAAATCAGCATCTGTAATTTTTTCATTCAGAGAAAGTAGTTACTACGTTTCATTATGTAATATAGGAACGAGACAACAATTTTCTGTACTAAATCCAGTGTTTTCATTCATACAAGGAAACTTTGCTCATCTAAAAGGACATGCGTATTGAAACAAATGCCAACTTTGTAGCTTTGATATAAAAAGAAAAAAGGTCGCTTCTAATGTTACATACACGAATGACAAACTGATCAATCGCCTGTTATTTACACTAAAGATAATAACCATCAAAAAAGTGCTAACATAAAGACAACATATAGGCGGTGTGATTAGTCAGAAATTCGGTTAACCAAAAAAAAAAAAAAAAAAAA
>Ga0041059_1003040_pt1 | contig 11865 bp, 14 predicted proteins | sample AraColnosormetaG_FD_56232 | JGI IMG/M metagenome (GOLD analysis project Ga0041059, IMG submission 56232) | Arabidopsis roots microbial communities from North Carolina, USA - Col MF nosort | ecosystem: Host-associated > Plants > Roots > Unclassified | place: USA: North Carolina | collected... | reverse complement strand
AAAAAAAAAAAAAAAAAGGAAGAACCCTTCCGATTTGATTTGATTGGGACTATATAAAGGGAACTCTATAACATCATCTCTCTCACAAGTCGCAACGCTCCAACGACTTCAATTCAATTTACTTTCGATTTTGTCCTCTTCCAAAAACCCTTCCGCTTAAACCCTAATTCACTTCGCCGGCCATGTCGACACTCGAGGATGGATTTCCGGCGGATAAGCTCTTCGCTCAAGGATACTCTTACACCTACGACGACGTCATCTTTCTTCCTCACTTCATCGATTTCTCCACAGACGCTGTTTCTCTATCCACGCGCCTTAGCCGGCGCGTGCCTCTCTCCATACCTTGCGTTTCGTCTCCGATGGATACTGTTTCGGAATCTCACATGGCTGCTGCTATGGCTTCTCTTGGTGGGATTGGAATCGTCCACTATAACTGTGGCATCGCCGCTCAAGCATCGATTATTCGCCAAGCTAAGTCGCTTAAACATCCGATTGCTTCCGACGCCGGTGTGAAGTTCCCGGAGTATGAGATTACTTCTTTAGATGCTTTTGGTCCTTCTTCCTTCGTTTTTGTCGAGCAAACAGGTGAGTGAATCATATTCGTTTTTTTTTGCAAAAAGAATCTGAATTTAATAGTTACAATGGTGAATTTAAGTTTGTTTGTTGTATTGATTTAAATGCAGGAACAATGACGACTCCTAAATTGTTAGGCTATGTAACGAAATCGCAGTGGAAGAGAATGAATTACGAACAAAGGGAGATGAAGATATACGATTACATGAAGAGCTGTGATAGCAGTGACTATTGTGTACCATGGGAAATTGATTTTGAAAAGTTGGAGTTTGTTTTAGAAGATAAGCAAAAGGGCTTTGTGGTTCTTGAGAGGGATGGTGAGACTGTGAACGTGGTGACGAAAGATGATATACAGAGGGTTAAAGGATATCCCAAGTCTGGACCAGGGACTGTGGGCCCAGACGGTGAGTGGATGGTTGGTGCAGCGATAGGTACGAGGGAGTCTGATAAGGAGAGGCTTGAGCATTTGGTTAATGTTGGGGTCAATGCTGTAGTGTTGGATAGTTCGCAAGGGAACTCTATTTACCAGCTTGAGATGATCAAGTATGTGAAAAAGACTTACCCTGAATTGGATGTGATTGGTGGCAATGTTGTGACAATGTACCAGGCACAGAATTTGATCCAAGCAGGAGTTGATGGGTTGAGAGTTGGTATGGGATCTGGTTCGATATGTACCACACAAGAGGTTTGTGCAGTTGGTCGTGGACAGGTAAATTAAAAAGCTCTGAATCCTAACTGTTTAATCTTTTAAAAGGTGTAAACTTTGTGACTATATGTGACTAAACAGATTTGTCTTTTTGTGTGATTTGGACCTGTTAGGCTACTGCTGTGTACAAGGTTTGTTCGATCGCTGCTCAGAGCGGGATTCCAGTTATAGCGGATGGTGGTATCTCAAATTCAGGGCACATTGTAAAGGCTCTCGTCCTTGGAGCATCAACTGTTATGATGGGTAGCTTTTTAGCTGGAAGTACTGAGGCTCCCGGGGGTTACGAGTATACGGTATAGTCACATCTTCTTTCGGTTTAATTTACAGTTTTCTTGAAACTCTGTTTGTTTTGATCGTTTTGTGGTAATAACAGAACGGTAAGAGGATCAAGAAGTACCGTGGAATGGGATCGCTAGAAGCAATGACTAAAGGAAGTGACCAAAGATACTTAGGAGATCAAACAAAACTCAAGATTGCTCAAGGAGTGGTTGGAGCAGTCGCGGATAAAGGCTCAGTGTTGAAGCTGATACCTTACACAATGCACGCCGTGAAACAAGGTTTCCAAGACCTTGGTGCTTCTTCCTTGCAATCTGCTCATGGTCTGTTGAGATCAAACATCCTTAGGCTTGAGGTGAATGAAACTTGTTGTCTCAATTCTAATTCCCAAAAACTCTCTAATTTTGCTGAGATTAGTGCTAATACTGTTTGGTTTTTGTGACAGGCTCGAACTGGTGCTGCACAGGTCGAAGGAGGAGTTCACGGGCTGGTTTCTTATGAAAAGAAATCGTTTTAAGCTTTGGCCTAAAATTGAGTGCTAAGAGTGTTTCTTATATCATGTTCCATGTTATTTTTATAGATATTACTTTTCAATCTAGTAACTTTAGTCTTTTTATTTATTGACATGATTTACATTGTCTCCTAAAATCAATTTTCCTCTAATATTGTCTTATATCTACTAAGTTACTAGAAGATTTGTTGAAATTTTGAAAAGAACTCAATATAAATGAATGAAAAGAAACAGCCTTTGTTTTTCTAAATTAAACAAACCTCTTCTTGTTCTGAAGCAACAAAGAAGAAGACCAAAGTCTTATTTTCATTTACTGAGTTTACCTGCCAGATCAACTTGGATCAAGTTAAAGATTCTTCCTGTAAGCTAACAGGCTCGTAGATCACTGATTTAACAAGACTCATCAGATCATTTGATGTGAATCCATCGTCCTTCCTGTAAAATAAGTTCAACACTTTGCTCATTTTCAAGAACGCTTCTTTGCATTCCCTTGGAACCACACTTCCTTTCTCCTCCAAAACTAGCTTATGCAATTCTTCCCTCTTTCTCTCTGCTAAACCTTTCATCGATTCTATGATCACTTCTTTGCTGCGATTGTCTCTCTCGTGTTTCATGTGCAATGAAACCGCATTCAGCTTCCCTTCCGCGCTTTCTCTCTGCAAAAAAACATCAAAAGGGATATATAATCCCAAATCTATGAGCAGAGGTTTGTTAATTACCATTATTTTGTTGGATTTAGGCGTCTTTGCCCATCTTTCAACTGTACAGTTTAGTAAAAAGTTTGAGATTTTAAGAAGAGTCTTACCTTAAAACCTTGTATGTCATTTAGAAGACGACCCATAGTGCTCACGAGCTTGTAGAGCTGATTATATTGGTGGCTATCGACTGTCTTCTCTGGAAGTGGAGGTCCGATCAGATAGGTAGCTGGGAGGACAATTGGTCCTAATGCAAATGATATGTACGCATTTTCCATGTAATCCTCCAAGCTTGGTGTTGACTTGTCACTGGACCACTCGGCTTCTCTCAACATAGACTTGAGCAGATCCAACCACTGCGTAAGATATAGCACCAATGAAGTATGGTCAGATGAGTTGTTAGGCTATGATAACAGAGAATATAATTGTGTGGGATGATTGATACTTAACAATTTTCACAATGTGGTGTGTCACATTGCGTCCTTGATAGGTGAATGCTTTGTCTCCTGTTTCGAGAATGGTGTCCCTTAGAACTGAGAATATGATCTCAACATGTTCTGAGCTGTACTCAGGAACACCGTTCAAATCCCACCTGAAATTTGTAAGCGAAGAACGATTATGCTTTTACGAGGGAACAAGCAGAGGAAGAGCTCAGAAGAAGGAGCCAAATCAACATACTTTTCGACCAAGTGTATGAGGTTTTCCAGTTCTTCTTTGGACCCTCCAACATCAAAGAAGTCGTCTACAACCGTTGTAAGTACTCCACCTTTGGCCCACGATATACGAGCATCAGATAGTTCAGGAGAAAATAAAGTTGCAGCCCCAGAGAAATAACAGTAAGCCAGCTTCTGTCTGGCAAATTTCAGTTCCTGCAATCTATTCTCCACAATCCACCTGCAAGTTGGTGAGCAGCATTGCTGAATTGTGACTACATAACAAATAGAAGTCACACCTGAATTTATAACGTGAACTCGTTCAAGTGTGTGGTTATATATTAGTAAAACTAATTAGCTTATGCAAGAAGGCTGAATAAATGAAAAAGCTTAGCTGGGAGCGCACCTATCAAGACGTTCCATTTCTTCACGGTGTATGGACTGGCAGAAATTGAAGTCATCCACAGCTAACTTCAGGATATCAGAGGTGCAAATATTGTGCAAACTAGAACACAGAAGAAAACAAGAATGAGAATGAATGCCCTGATTAGATTGTCGTTTAATGGAAGCTGGCTGTGCCAAAACATATGGCAACACAGGCTAGAAAGGAAAGAAGAGGAATTTACCGATATGAGGTTTTTGTAACTCTGGTGTTTTCCACAGCAGAACCATTGAGTATTTTTCTCCTGTGATCTGATCTTTCTAGGCTTGCATAGGAGGGAAAAGCAAGAGCATCCTCGACCTGAAAAAGCTTCGATTCTCAGATAGCTCTCACAGGAGGATAGATAAGCAAAAGAGATTACCTCTTTCTTGAGGTATTTATCTCGAACAGAGGTCTTAACCCAGCTGGACAATTCCATCTCCAGATATTGTTTAGTCCAACAACACTGCTTCTTCAAAGCTGATTCATGTGGATAACTTTGAGCAGCCTTAAATAATTCTAACACAGAAAACGTATTCTTAACATATCCTTCCAAAGTATCAGAGAAACCAGATTCTTCTGCAAATGGTTTTAGCGGATCTGCAACAAATACAGCGTCTCAACTTAACATGGACATGCATTTAACTCAAATCTAGGCTATAATTATCTGAAATAAAGAGGTCACTTCACCGTAAGACACATCATAGCCATGAGCAAGCAATAATCGAAAAGCCAAAGCACAAGTGGCCAAGTCCAAACATATTTCTTCATCCCCACGAAGCCAATATCTGTTCATTGGTCAATGATGGTTTACAAGTTAAACTACAAAATCATCATAACAAGTTTCCATATTTGATGAAGGCATTTACCTATAGGTTTCATCCAATATGCTTTTGATTTCGGTTTTGAAATCTCTATCAATTCCTAAGCTTTCAAGAGTGACAATTATACTAAGGCGTGCATATTGATCAAATGGATAAACTGAAGGAACTGAAAAGATAAGCAAACTTATTAGCAGCGGAACTCTCTACATACAAAGGAAATGATAGTCATGTTGAAAGATATACCTGCAGCCTCGAATTTCTGAAGGAGAGAACAGAGATAACGGAGACAACCATCATTCCCAAACTGAGTAAAAGCAGCTGCTGTTGTGGCTGGAGAATCAAACAGTGACCCATTTTTCCTTTGATATTTGACTATCAAATCCCAATCTTTTAGGTTTCTTGTCCCCTCTAAAACATAGGCCAGATATGCTTCTCTTCCCTTTGAAAACTTTTCACTATCACTGATCAAATATTAAATCAACAAAAAGTTATGAAAACGAAGACTTCTGTACAAGACCATCTTTCAGTTTCGTCTGAGTATGCTAATAAAAGAGCAGGAGTATACCATTTAAGATCCAGATCTCTTTTTCGTATCATGTCATCCACCACTTCTGAGCCCAATGGAATCGTCAGATTCAAATCTCTAGCATATTTAATCATCCCAGGAAATATAATATCAAACCCTGTTGGTTTCTGTATGGTTTCATCAGTGACTAATGCAGAATTCAGCTCAATAAACTGGAGACCTGGATTTTTATTTGACACTCATCAATCCATGAATCTTCCAAAAGTGAAACAGTAACAAAAGAGAAAGTAAAAAACCGACCCTTGTTTATTTGTCTTTCACCAATTCCCCACTTCTTTAACGCGAGGATACTAGCCAGTGTAGATGATAACACATCCTTCTTAAGAGATTGATGGTCATGGTTATCAAGTCCCCAAGATCCATCTTCATGTTGATTATCCAATAACCATTTCACACACTGTGGGAAAAGTGGAGCATTTTGGGAGCTCGGTGATGGAACCATTGCTACCCAACTAGTATCGTAGGCCGAAACAGAAAGCTCCACTTTCTCCAACATCTTCCTAATCTTCTCCTTTGTTTGCTCAAAGCTCTGGATAGTTTAAGAGTATTAGTTGGTCTAGACCAGAATTTTTCTCTTATGTAAAAGCAAGCAAAAATCAGCTGTTTTGTTTATTTACCACATTGTTAGCTCTTGTCTGTACTTCTGAGTCCAATCTCCGTTCCAAAGTAGCTGCATAACAAGAGAACATTGCCATTTGATTCAGGTAAGAGAGTGTAGCAACAATTATTTACTTCATTGATATCAGTCCTAAATCCTCACTAAAGGAAGATTATGTAAGAAAATCAATTTCAATTGAACTGACGAAATAAGCATTTCGTATAATCCAAAAGATCAAATCAGACAACAATTCGCAGAGTAGGGTAAAAATACAGAATAATGCCAGTTTACTTCAATTCCATTTAATCACCAAGTACATGCAAGCGAAGAAATCAACCAATGCCGGAAATGAAAAAAGAGAGATATCGAGAGTGAGAGTACAGTAACCTGAGATCGGAGACGAACAACCGGAGGAGCGAAGGTTGATAGACATAAAGAAACCAGAAGCAACCGAAACGGCGTCGTAGCAACCTGGTGAGATGTCATCATCATCAACAGTGACAGTGAGAGTCAATTCCAGATTGTGAAACGAAAACAATAAAATCAAAAATGAAAGCGACAGAGAGAGAAATATACATACTCGCGACGAATTAGCCTTGACGACTGACGACGACCGTAGGACCCGAAAATATCTGGAAATCTGGCTTAATAAATAGTAGATTATTACAAGTCATTACCATACAAATAAATCTTTTTTGACCAATTACATTACGACAAAGGATAATCAAAATCAGGAAATAACGTGTACATGTGTATATCAACCGAACAGGTGGACCGTAGATATCGACTCAACAAAAAACTACTTTTATGAGATTATTACAAGAACTGAAGAACATATGATTAAATCTAAAGACTGAACAAAATTCTCTGCTTATTTTGCAATTTCCAACTGTAATTCATTTACATTATTTTCTAAACACCATTTACTGGCTAGTATCTTAACAACAACAGGACAAAACACAAACGTTTGTTTTCAACAATATCAAAATTATAAACGAACTATATACTTATTTTCGTTTTTTCTCTTTTGTTAGCTAAGCCAAAACTACGCCGTTTGACGATGGAGGGATCAACGCCTGATGCTCGAAGGGCTCTATTACTGTAAACCTCCAGCACTTCTGTTCCACGAAAGGTACGAGGGGTCTCCGAGTTGCCTGAAACCATTAATACAGAAGATCATTTCACTGTACACGTTCCAAAATCTGAAAAGTGTAATAATGTCTTAACAAAATGAAGCATGCATGACCCTGAGAGTGACGTACCTTGGCTTAACTAGATACAATACGGCAAATGTAACAGCCAAGAACAAGCAAATACTGCCTACAGTCAGATAAGCAATCCCGAGGAAATCATTCCTTCCGCCGAGCCAGCTAGTTGTTGACAGCACTAGCTTCTTCTGCCCATTGAAGCTGTAAGTGTTGTAGTTGTTCTGCAACAAGACCGTTATGGTATCACCCGCGTGTAGGTCTGTCTCAATCTTCCCATACAGCTTCCTAAACGTTGGCAAAGCCGCGGTTCGCATCCAGACTATGAGGTCTTCTTGCTCACTCAACTATCCAACAGACAACTCTTACACTTGTTAAAATCCTATCAGAAGAAGGAATCTAAATTGATCGATATTCAAGGATTTTTTACCGGTTTAGAAATATTAAGAGTTCCACCGCCTATTGGTGCTCCTTTCTGAAAATTTTTAGGGAAGACATTTTTCCCAAACTTGTTTTCTCTGTCACTCTTCCATGAGATACCTTTCTTATTCACAAGAAGTTGTTGGCTATTTCTTGAAAAGCTATAAGTATCGTTGAACAAACTCCAAGCAACAAGACCACATGGCACAATTGGTTCTCCACCCACATTATCCTCAGGTGCACAGGTCTTCACATCATGCTCTTCTTTTGGACTTCTTAGTTGTGCATCGTTTCGACTTTTCACATACCTAATCATATACAATCAACCAGAGGAGTAACTGTATTAATGCAGGGAAAGTAACAGGCAAAAGCGATAACTATTACTAAGCAGATAAGGCAAAGTACCGTCTATGGTTTTGGTAGAAATTCTCAAGTTGGTAGTATACATAGACAGGATGCTTCATAGCTTTTGTCACCTGAAAAAAATGAAAGGCTTTAGAAAGAGCCATACCTAGAAGAACAGCTAATATACACAATCATAGAAGGAACTAAATTGCCATAGAAGAAGACATGTACCGTTATTGTTCTCTTACAGATCTTATCTCCTTCACCCTGTATGTAAGCGACCATGTTGTTTCTAGAAGATGTTGGAATACAGTCTGTGTCATATCGATCAACAATCTCGACTACCTTCAAGTATGAATGAAACATATCCTCAATAAAACCACAAAACCGAAGCTGGAAAATAAACCATTAGAAAAGGCAGAAAAACAATAGCATGATGCACATACTCCCTGAGAAGCAAATAAGCAGATCACTCCAAGGGGAATGAAGACAACCCCAGCGACAAGAAATGTCAAGATCACCTGCAAATGGCCATGAACAATAAGAAAACAGCAAAAAGAGTAAGAGTCATCCTTTTCCACTATTGTAACATTGAACTTACCCATCTTGGAGTAAGAATTGGCTTGCACGCTGGAAGCTCTTGCTGAGTAAACCTAGAATCTGGTAAAGAAAATTGGTTCCTTGTGAAGTTAAGAACAGAGAATCCAAAGCAACCATACAGTTTGTTTAATGGGAGAACAATGTTTAAAGTTTTCGAACAAAAGATTTCAACCAATGTCACATCAAAACCCAACAACTAAACGTGAGTTTCAACTACACGGTGTAGGACAACTTGAAAAACCAAGCTGATGAACCTATACACCTCTTGTATATACGAATCTACATCAAACCCAGAGTATACAAGAATGCTATTAGAAATCAAAGAAACATGCAAAAACACATGGTGATCGAGGTATAGCAACACCATCAACAGAGAAATTTTTGTCAATTCAATACGAATTCCAGGAAAGAAAGAAAAAAAGAAGACGAAATTTCTAAGGACGATCCATGACTATACAAAAAGTTCGACCAAATCAGAAGATTAGAAGGATAGATAGAGATAGAAAGATCACATTTTGGTCGCTTGGAGGTTTTTTTGACACCGGAAATCTCAGACGATCCGCCTCCTCCGACGGTGGAAGATGCCGCGGTGGAACTCATCACCGAAGAAATTGATTAGAAATGAAATCTCCTCTACAACTATATTCCGAATCGAATGGACGGCATGAGTCGTTTTGGGAAGAACAGATCCTACGCGAATGAGGGGAAGAATGTTAGGTTAGGCTTATGAAACATATCTACTTGGGGAAGATGTATAGATCTTTTAGATGAAGAAGCAAAACTCTCGACAAGGAAAAAAGAAAGACGACTTTGACAAATGCTGTTATCATGGGAGGGAAAAATAAAATAATAATAAGCCAATTTTTATGTTATTTTTTAAAGGGCAATTTGGGTAAAGAATAAAAAACGGAAGTTTTCGAACAAACCCGGCAAATGCGGTTAAACTGCCACGTGGATTACACGTCATTAATAATTAACCCACTCGAATACAGTCAAATAACCCACCTGTCATTTTTGACGGATCCAATTTTGAAGATATTTTACTTGTAAAAAATCTCTTGACAACATATAATTTCGTTGCCTAGTAGCTTCTTCACAGCTTCTGATCTCACTAGTGTTCGTCATCTTTGTTCGATTGAAGTTTGGGAAGTGGTGATGGTAATAGGAGCAGCAGCGCGTGTAGCCATCGGCGGTTGTCGAAAGCTCATCTCGTCACATACCTCCCTCCTCCTCGTCTCTTCTCAGTGTCGCCAGGTAAATCGTCTGTCTTCTCAATCGATTCTTCTGTATTTACATATTTACTCGTGGATTCGTCCGCAGTCTCTCACGGAGAAAAGGATCGAGTGGTTTCAAAATCAGAACAATGGTTATATATCTGAATTCAGTTTTTCTAGTATTTCTCGGATCTTGTGGTCTCATGGAGGAAAAGTGAATTGGGTTTCCTCCGGATGTTTTTGTTAAAGAACAAATGTGAATACGTTATGATAATGATACTCTGTTAATTCAATTGATTATCAGATGAGTATGGACGCACAAAGCGTTTCTGAAAAGCTTAGGAGTTCTGGTCTATTACGAACTCAAGGTCTAATTGGAGGCAAGTGGCTTGACTCGTATGACAATAAGACAATCAAGGTCATACAACTCTGCCTTTTACCCTCTCTCTTTGTTTTGGGGATGTTATTTTGGAATGCTTTATGTTGACATCATGTTTTCTTCCTGACAGGTTAACAATCCAGCAACCGGTGAAATTATAGCTGATGTTGCATGTATGGGAACAAAAGAGACAAATGATGCTATTGCTTCTTCTTATGAAGCATTTACTTGTATGCTTCTCTTCTTCATTACTTTAGCTTCTTTCTTTTCGAGCTTCTTAATTCTACCTTAAACTGTTCCGTCTCTCCTGCTCAATGTTTGATGGTCACTTCTATTCACGCTGAACATTTTGCTCTAATGCTCTTACATGTTATCACATTCAGCTTGGAGCAGATTGACTGCTGGAGAGAGGAGTAAAGTTTTACGGAGATGGTACAATCTTTTATCCCGTAGCAATGCGTTCTCTTTTACTTTTGTAGTGTTGGATGGGGATGTTTAGGATTATAAGGTTCTGAGCCACTTCATTTCACCAAACACAGGTATGACCTCCTGATTGCACACAAGGAAGAACTTGGACAACTTATAACTTTGGAGCAAGGAAAACCACTCAAGGAAGCCATCGGAGAGGTTAATGATTCATTTTTTATTTGAGAACATTGAATGTGCTGTTTAGGCTTGTCTCAACTGTTGCAATCGTTTCTTAAATGCAATATATGATTCTGCAATTTAGTTTACAGGTAGCATATGGGGCAAGTTTTATTGAGTACTATGCGGAGGAGGCAAAACGTGTATATGGTGATATAATTCCTCCGAATCTGTCTGATCGCCGACTGTTGGTTCTAAAACAGGTTTCCCCATTCATGCTTCTATATTTAATACATGCAGCTTTTTTGTAGTGACATAGTTCTGCACCCTAAGCTTAACTTGTAGGTGCGTAGTTAAATAATTGCCAGGCTATCTGGGCTTGGAAACCTGTGACTTGGCTCTGCATTCCCACACCTTCCCAAGAATTTTTTTTTGCAATTTTCTAAGTCTTGTAGCAATGTGATATGAACTTGGAGAACCTTAACCTTGCTTTGCGAATTCCATTTTATATGTGGATATTCCTCGTGTACTTTTTTTTCCATGCAATGTGGCTGTATTTGTAATCGCAAGTGTTTACTATACATCTCAATTGCTTGACTCTCTTGATTTTCTTTGCAGCCTGTCGGTGTTGTTGGTGCAATTACCCCTTGGAACTTCCCCTTAGCCATGATTACTCGGAAGGTCTTGCTTTTTTTACCATTCCAATTTACCTTCTTCTTTCTGTAAATAGCTGCCTAGTACCCAGTGAGTATGTAGAACTTTTTTCATTAAATTTGATGTAGATGGTAAATGGTATTGTAGGTCGGCCCTGCTCTTGCTTCTGGATGCACGGTGGTTGTTAAACCATCTGAACTTACGCCCCTAACAGCACTTGCTGCGGCTGAACTTGCACTTCAAGCTGGAGTTCCTCCGGTAATCTTTTATATTAGGCTTGAACTATACAACCAACTAGCGTCTCTGGTCACATCTAGATGGATTTCCTCATGTCAGGGAAATAACCAATAATGTGTTAAGTTCGAACACAGTAGTCTTTCCGTTTTACATGTAATCTGATTTGAATATTTGATCAGCCCATCTCCAAGAGTTTGTATTGTCGTCAATGTGGCTACTATCTGATGTATGGACCCATTGATGTAGGATTAAGTGGTTTAAAGGCTAGTTTTTTACGAAGTTTCTTTTGTGCTAATGAACTCTTTGGGCAGACCATCTCTTTAGGGTTTTGCTCTTTTTTTTTTTTTTTTTTTTTTTTTTTTTTTTTTTTTTTTTTTTTTTTT
>Ga0041059_1003039_pt1 | contig 11867 bp, 18 predicted proteins | sample AraColnosormetaG_FD_56232 | JGI IMG/M metagenome (GOLD analysis project Ga0041059, IMG submission 56232) | Arabidopsis roots microbial communities from North Carolina, USA - Col MF nosort | ecosystem: Host-associated > Plants > Roots > Unclassified | place: USA: North Carolina | collected... | reverse complement strand
TTTTTTTTTTTTTTTTTTTTTTTTTTTTTGTTAAAGCTCATATAGTAAAGTATTACATTTCGAGATACTTTAGTGTTTCTGCTATCTACTAAACCATATTTTGATAACTAAACGTATATGGATTGTAATTGTAAGAATACGATATTTGATACACTTTGAATTGTTTGATAAGTTGGTTTTAGAGTGTTTGTTATTATTATTATCTTTATACAAAATGAATTTCTTTTGGTGTCTCAAAGAGATATTGCTTGCAGGAAAAGAGAAAAGAATAGACCCACCAAAAGCAATAGAATAGGAGAACTGAGCCGACACTGGCCCATAGAGGTTTGATTTTGGGACCACCGAACCATGTGCTCGAGTCCAATCTTTCAATAAATTCTACACATATAATTTTCTTAAATTCATATAACGTTTTTAGAATAGTAGTGTATTCATTCATATCTAACAATCAGACCCTATGTTGAAATTTTGGCTGGTACAAAATGTGTTGACAATCAATGCACATGGGAAGTATTTGCATCATCACTCTATATCCTCCTCCTCCTCCACACTTTAAAAAGAACAATGTCTTTAAAAACTTAATCAACTATTCGATTACAAGTCTCGCCGACATTTTTCTTTTTGCTAGAGCCATTCATGTTGATGAATTTTCACTTCGGGCAAAAATATGGATCATGAGTTTAAGTCTAGTTTTTTTTTTTTAAATTACTGTTAGTAGCAAATTATTTTATACATTAAGCAAATTGTGTATTCTGGTACATAAACTGCAGAAAACAATTAAATGACATTTCTCACTACATTTTAGACAGTTTTGGACATTCATTCGATTAGTAAATGATTTCGTTCTCGTACGTGATGAAACACGAGAACCGATCGACATTAATGTTCCTTTTTCAGAATATTCTCAACGCTCAAAAGCTAATCTATATACATTTTTCACTACTTTTTACATGATTCATAGAATACAAAAATAATTGAACGCATTTGAATAAGTAACTAAATATAGAGTATGATAATATCTAATTCAACCATTTTAATTATTGACTACATTGGCTTATCAAACTGAAACTTGATCATTTGGATAAGCAAACTTAACAAATTAATGTTTTGAACAAATGCTCAACTTTACAAGTTTTTTTTGTCTTCTATACGAAATCAATTCAAGTTTCATGACATTGTCTTGTGAAAAAAAAACAAGAAAAAATGTAGAGAATTGACCTTTCTATAAAGAAATAGAGTCGTTAGATTGGATTTAAGGTGGTAGATATAAAGAAAACCGTCGGATCAGAAAATAGAGACAAAAGGGCATGTGACCGGTTTTTGCTTGAAAACTACTTGCTAACTTCTTCTCTACTCATTTATCAGTGTTATAATTTTTTTGTTTTTTTTATACACATAGTACGTTCACTAAAATAACAATTTAAAATGAATATTGATATAATTTAGTCATAATAATTTGAAAAATATAAAATACAATATCCATATCTGTTTTAAAACTATAAACATGATGGCCATGATCTAATAATATGATTCCATGAAGCATAAAACTTTTATTAACGTAGTCAACCATTGGATATTGTCCAGCCCAAAATATCTAATTCAATGGGCCGAACCTACCCAATACAGCCCATTGTTTTGGATTAAAATCTTTAAAAAAATTGGAGGCTAAATTAAAAAAAGAAGGAAATATTCTAAGCCCTCCACGTATTACGTTGATGACGTGTACCATCGTATATAAACAAATGCACAAAACTTTATTATATTGTTGTAAAGTAGTACTTTTATTGGCGATCCTCATCCATTTCCTCTCTCGTCGTTGTCTGGGAATCGGTGACTTTTGAATCTTTGCGACTCTCTTGTAGTGATAAATTGATCGTTATCTACTTTGATACTCTCCGGTCGTTTTTCTCCGGTGCTGGAGATCCGATTCCTTATCTTTTCTGTCTTGGCTCGAGATCCGAGCCAAGCAGTAAAGAAGACGACTTTGTTTCACGATTTGGAATTTGATTCCTGCGATCACAGGTATGACAGGTTAGATTTTGTTTTGTATAGTTGTATACATACTTCTTTGTGATGTTTTGTTTACTTAATCGAATTTTTGGAGTGTTTTAAGGTCTCTCGTTTAGAAATCGTGGAAAATATCACTGTGTGTGTGTTCTTATGATTCACAGTGTTTATGGGTTTCATGTTCTTTGTTTTATCATTGAATGGGAAGAAATTTCGTTGGGATACAAATTTCTCATGTTCTTACTGATCGTTATTAGGAGTTTGGGGAAAAAGGAAGAGTTTTTTTGGTTGGTTCGAGTGATTATGAGGTTATTTCTGTATTTGATTTATGAGTTAATGGTCGTTTTAATGTTGTAGATGGCATCGGGTGAGGGAATTTTGACGGATGGACAGTGGAAAAAGCTTGAAATAGCAACTCATAATTCTGGAAGTTTGTCATCATCGCCTAAATCTCATACTCTCTTTGCTGATCTGAACATTAAGTCTCCCACTGGTGGCAAAGGACCAGTTGCTGGGATTCCTAATAGGCATGTGCGACGTACTCACTCAGGGAAGCATATTCGTGTTAAGAAGGGTATTAAACTTTCTTCAACCTTTTGTGCTTGTTATTTGGCTAATAGATCCTTTTAGGGAGTGATATGACTCTTTATTAGTTCCTTTCAAATTTGCTTTAGTGAAAAGACTTAAGTTTTCAGTAGAAGAGTTCAAGTGTGTAGGTGATATATGGTTTACTTATGTGGCAATGATATCTGCAGAGGGTGCTGGTGGCAAAGGAACTTGGGGAAAGCTTCTTGACACTGATGATGGTGACTCCTGTATTGATAAGAATGATCCCAATTACGATAGTGGAGAGGTACTTTCATATTTGCGCCTTTTGTTTTGTGTTGGATACTTTTCCTTGTTTCTTTAGTGTATCTAACATCCCTTGATTTTATCTTTTATTAGTAGTTTGCTTTTTTCATTCATATACTCAATTTAACAGGACGCATATGATGGACTTGTTGATTCACCGGTATCAGACCCGTTGAATGATTACAAAAAGTCAGTAGTTTCCATCATTGACGAATACTTTAGCACCGGGGATGTGAAAGTGGCGGCATCTGACCTCAGGGAACTTGGTTCAAGCGAATATCATCCTTACTTCACCAAGCGACTTGTTTCTATGGCCATGGACAGACACGATAAGGAGAAGGAAATGGCTTCAGTGCTACTCTCTGCATTGTATGCTGATGTTATTTTACCTGATCAAATTAGGGATGGATTTATAAGACTTCTCAGATCTGTTGATGACCTTGCGGTGGACATCCTTGATGCTGTTAATGTCCTTGCATTGTTTATTGCACGGGCCATCGTTGACGAAATTCTCCCTCCGGTTTTTCTGGTTAGATCTAAGAAGATTCTTCCAGAATCTTGCAAAGGGTTTCAGGTTATTGTAACTGCAGAAAAGAGCTATCTCTCAGCTCCTCACCATGCAGAACTAGTGGAGAAGAAATGGGGAGGTAGTACTCACACTACAGTAGAAGAAACGAAGAAAAAGATATCTGAAATCTTGAAGGAATACGTGGAAAACGGAGACACTTACGAAGCTTGTAGATGCATCAGGGAATTAGGTGTCTCGTTTTTCCATCATGAGGTTGTGAAGAGGGCTTTGGTTCTGGCGATGGATTCTCCAACCGCTGAGTCACTTGTACTAAAGCTGTTGAAGGAAACTGCTGAAGAAGGACTGATCAGTTCGAGTCAAATGGTGAAGGGATTCTTCCGAGTAGCAGAGAGTCTCGATGACCTTGCTCTAGATATCCCATCTGCCAAAAAGCTGTTTGATTCGATAGTTCCAAAGGCTATTTCTGGAGGCTGGCTCGATGATTCATTTAAGATAACCTCTGATCAAGATGGAGAAAAATCGAGTCAAGACGGAAAGCTAAGACAGTACAAGAAGGATACAGTGAACATAATTCAGGAATATTTCTTATCAGATGACATTCCTGAGCTAATCCGCAGTCTTCAAGATTTAGGGGCACCTGAATATAACCCGGTGTTTCTGAAGAGGCTCATAACTCTTGCTCTAGACAGGAAAAACAGAGAAAAGGAAATGGCTTCGGTTCTTCTTTCTGCTCTTCACATGGAGCTATTCTCAACTGAAGATTTCATAAACGGTTTCATTATGCTCCTGGAATCGGCAGAAGACACAGCTTTAGATATCATGGACGCATCAAACGAACTTGCTCTGTTTTTAGCTAGAGCTGTGATTGACGACGTCTTAGCTCCACTTAACCTTGAAGATATCTCAACCAAGCTGCCTCCAAAATCAACCGGAACCGAAACAGTCCGCTCAGCCAGGTCTCTTATCTCCGCCAGACACGCAGGAGAGAGACTCCTAAGAAGCTGGGGAGGTGGAACCGGCTGGATAGTGGAAGATGCAAAGGACAAAATCTCGAAACTCCTAGAAGAATACGAAACAGGAGGAGTAACATCAGAAGCTTGTCAATGTATCCGCGATCTAGGGATGCCTTTTTTCAACCACGAAGTAGTGAAGAAAGCTTTGGTGATGGCAATGGAGAAGCAGAATGATCGGTTACTGAATCTGCTTGAGGAGTGTTTTGGTGAAGGATTGATTACAACTAACCAAATGACGAAAGGGTTTGGTCGTGTTAACGACAGCCTCGATGACTTGTCGCTTGATATACCGAACGCGAAAGAGAAGTTTGAGCTGTATGCTAGTCATGCCATGGACAATGGTTGGATCCTTCCCGAGTTTGGGATTTCTGCAACTCAGTGATTAGTGGTTCTCTTATCAGTTTCTTGTGTTTGTGCTTACGATACTTTCCTCACTATCTACATATATGTATGGATTCAGTTAGTAGATAAACATGAGATGTTTATATGTTCATGTGTTTCTGTCTGGTTGTTGTGTTTTGTCTTTGTACTGATATCTTTTAGTGTGTTCTAATTTCTGATGGATTTTTGTTACATTGAAAATAAGTTATTAGCATGGTTAATTTGTGTTAACTTATTACTCTTGTGATATTTTATGAAAATTATTTATAAATATAGAAAATATGGTAATTAAATTATAAAAAGATAAATAAAAATATATTTGTTCGGTCGGTGAGATAATTATGACTCCGGTTCCGGGATAGAGCAAACAAAAGGATAGACCAATACTCGTTGCCAAACAGCTTTATCCTCGTTTTTATATTTGTTTTGATTCTTTCTTCTTCTGCTCAACTTTACTGTCCGGCGTACTCAGCACCATCAATGGACCGCCCGGAGACGATCGCCGTCAAATGCGAACCCATGACCGTTGACTCTCCTTCTCGACCTCTAAAGCTTGTAGTTTTAGCTGACCTTAATTTCAATCCTCCTGAGACTGATGATCTTGACTCATCCATTCCAATCCCTACTCCTCCTCCCATCACTAGGTACTTCTACATACGTAGTTGTGTGTGTTTCAGCTAATTAACCTATTTCTTTCTGTTGCTTTCGACTAACTTTCTTTTGCTGAGATTTTTTTTTCCTCTGTTCGGAAGAAACATATGTTTGAAGTGACATTTTTGTTACGGGGTTGAATATATTGATGTCTTCTTATGCCGCAAAATCTAAAAATCGAGACTTTGGATATCTTTCAGCAAGAGTCTAAAAATGGGGAATTTTTTTTTTGATAAGTAGAGTTTGATTCTTACTGCTTTGGGGGATAGGAGAAGCTTCATGATTCTTAACTTAAATACATTTTTGTGTGTTTTAGGTTGAGTAACGAGGAAAGTCATCAAGAGGGAGGTATATTAACATGCAAGGAGGTGGAACCAGGAGAAGTAGAAGCCAAAAAGATCAGCAAGGTGGGAAAATGCCGCTCCAGAAGTAAGATTGAGTCTTCCTCTGATTGTGGAGTTGATGCAGATGGTGATCTGGCTAATCAAGGGGTCCCTGCATCCCGGGAAGAAAAAATCAGTAACCTCAAAATGGTGAGTTTATTGACTCATAGTATCGTAGAAAGTGTGCTTGGTCATATTGGGGCTAGGATTTCATAAAGTTGCCAAGAATGCATTCATCGTTAAACATTTGGAGAAAGAATGATGATGGTCCTCTTATATTCATAATGCTCTTCGCAGTTGATTATTGGTCTAATTTTCATGATGATGATGCTCTATATAAATTCTGATTTTCCTTCTCTGCTTATAGGGTTTGATTCATGTTGCAAGGAAGATGCCCAAAAATGCTCATGCCCATTTTATACTTGGTCTTATGTTTCAACGATTGGGCCAATCTCAAAAGGTACGCTTGAGCTGAGGGTACTCTGATGTATCTTAGAATAATTATCATCTTAGTGATTTTAACTGCTAGGAGGTTTTAGGCGATACCAGAATATGAGAAAGCTGAAGAGATCTTACTGGGTTGTGAGCCAGAAATTGCTCGGCCAGAACTTCTCTTATTAGTTCAAATTCACCATGGACAGGTGATGATCTTTGTGTCTGAACCAAATTTCATATTTGAAGTTCTTGTATTCGAGAGCTCCTTAGTTTATTGACAATTCACTCGAAGGTTTTAACATTGTACACTTGAAAACATTTTAGTGTCTTCTTTTGGATGGTTTTGGGGATACTGACTCTGTTAAAGAGCTTGAGGGAGAAGAGCTTGAAGAAATTCTTTCAAAATTAAAGGATTCTATAAAGTTAGATGTTAGACAGGCAGCCGTGTGGAATACCCTTGGTTTAATGCTTCTCAAAGCTGGTTGTTTGATGGTAAATTTCCTCACCATGTTGGTTGATTATCAATGTCATTCCTTTTGTTATATAGTTTTGCTTTGTTAATTTGTAGAGTGCCATATCAGTTTTGTCATCCTTGTTGGCTCTTGTTCCTGACAATTATGATTGCCTTGCAAACCTTGGAGTTGCTTATCTTCAAAGGTGAGGAGTTTTCTTCCCCTCTATTTCTAACTATTATCGTGATACTTCACTCTAATGAACAAGTCTTCCAGTGGCGATATGGAGCTTTCAGCAAAATGTTTTCAAGATTTGGTACTGAAAGACCATAACCATCCTGCCGCTTTGATAAATTATGCTGCCGAGCTTCTCTGCAAACACAGTTCAACTGTTGCTGGTTTGTTTCTTATCAAAGAACCTCTAAATTGTTTGCTCCTCTCAATCTGCCTAAGCAAAGTACACATGAAAAAAGTAGAGGGAAATCTATCTTATGTAAACTGTATTTTCACTTGTAACATGTGAATGTATTTTCAATTGATGTCAGGTGCCGGGGCTAATGGTGGTGCTGATGCTTCTGAAGATCAGAAGGCACCTATGAATGTCGCAAAGGAATGTCTCTTGGCTGCTCTAAGATCAGATCCAAAGTCTGCCCATGCGTGGGTGAATCTTGCTAATTCATACTATATGATGGGTGATCACAGAAGCTCGAGCAAATGTTTGGAGAAGGTGCTCTTGGCTCACTTCTTTGTTTTGAGGTTGTTCATTGTTTTCCTTATATTAGACAGAAGGGTTTCTATTACTTGATTTCCTTTTCACCTTTTCTCGAGGCATATTTGGTACTTGGTGAAAAAAGTAATGCAAAATAAGTATGAGGAGTCCTGCATATCCTGCCCATTCTTCATATTTTAACTTGGGATGATAAGGATGGACGCTGTTCCTCTGAATGGGTTGGGGGTATCAACCACTTATCTGATATTGGACCGACTTTCTCTCTTTTACCAAACATTTTACTTGTGGTTTTGTGTCCATGTTTCAGTCTCTATTGCAATAGGCATAGGTTCAATTAAAAATGCATATGAGAAAGAGACTCGTGTAGCTTAATTATACCCTGTCCAAATGATCCATTCGACCTTGATGGTGGCTGTTCAAAATGTAACCCTGGTTCTGTGATAATAAGATTCTGGCTGTAAACTCTTTGGCTTATACTGCAGTCTTGGTATGGTTGACTGACTTGACCTTTTTTTGATTCAGGCAGCCAAGCTTGATCCCAACTGTATGGCTACTAGATTTGCTGTTGCTGTCCAACGAATCAAAGATGCAGAAAGGTCTCAGGATGCAAGCGACCAGCTTTCATGGGCTGGCAACGAGATGGCTTCAGTGATAAGAGAAGGAGAATCTGTTCCAATTGACCCTCCCATTGCTTGGGCAGGGCTTGCCATGGCTCACAAGGCTCAGCATGAAATTGCAGCTGCTTTTGTTGCTGACCGAAATGAATTGACAGAGATGGAAGAGCGGGCTGTGTACAGCTTAAAGCAGGTATGCCGTTTCTGCGATTTGATGCTTAAGAAGTTAGTTTCAGATGTTGCATTCAGATAATAACTAGTTGGGTAGAATAGGAAGAAAGCTGAAGACTGATTTCCTTAAATAAGTCATTGGCACGTCTTCTGGTATGGTCACAAGTACAGACACACATAGATAATGAAGAGATATTTTCGCATCGAAAATGTTTTCATCTCATTATCCTCTTTTTATTCACGTTAGGCAGTAACAGAGGATCCTGAAGATGCTGTCCGGTGGCATCAGCTCGGTCTTCATAGTCTCTGCTCTCAACAATATAAACTCTCCCAAAAATACCTAAAGGCAGCAGTTGGTCGTTCTAGAGAGTGTAGTTATGCATGGTCAAATCTCGGTAACATCCTCTTCGAATCAATGCTTGCAGATTAACCTAATTGCTCAAACTGCGAGGAGAAAATTGATGATTCCACAATCTTAAGTTCGTTGCATGACTCATGTTAGATTCATTTGTTGGCTTTAGGTATTTCGCTGCAGTTATCAGATGAACATTCAGAAGCTGAGGAAGTATACAAGCGAGCCTTGACCGTGTCAAAAGAGGATCAAGCTCACGCGATATTGTCTAACCTGGGGAACCTCTACAGACAGAAAAAGCAGTACGAAGTCTCAAAGGCAATGTTCTCAAAGGCGTTGGAACTCAAACCTGGTTATGCACCCGCATACAACAACCTTGGACTCGTGTTTGTGGCTGAACGCAGATGGGAAGAAGCGAAGTCTTGTTTCGAGAAATCCCTTGAAGCTGATTCATTGCTAGATGCAGCACAGTCTAACTTGCTTAAAGCCACAACCATGTCAAGGCTCTGTACTTGCTTCTCTTCTTCAACTGTTGTCCGAGATTCTTGATGCTCTGTAATACTTCTTGTTTCGTTTTGTGGTTTCACAACTCTCACATTATGTGCCTTGAATAGTATTAAGTACAAAGACCATAATATCGCGAGAGGCTTTGAAAACTTTGAATCTAGAGAAACATTTGCTTCCTCGACACAAATTGAAGTTTAATTTGTATCTATCCTGAATTAATATAGTAAAGACAAACAAATGTAAAATGTTACAAAGAACAAAACTGTTTCACCCACTTGAGGAAAAGAGAAATAACTTATGATCTGGAGAATTCCCCAGAGCTATCCATTATTAGTACGTTGCCAAATACAAATCAGAAAGGAAAACCAAAAAAAGAACTCACTCTTCAAACTCCTTCCTCAGCCCATCATCTACACAGTTTCAATGGTTACTTCAAGATATGAGATATATGCAGATCATGTATATATAGCGATTTAATTTACCTTGAAGATGTCTCCAAACATTCCTTGCAAAGGATTCTTACGCTGCACACCATAAAACCTCTCTGCAATCTCGTCCAGCAACTTCAAAATGTAACAAATTTTCCGGGTTGTCATCAGAAGTGAAAAAGAAACATATTGAATAAACAAGGAACAAAACATGCAGAGACCAAACAAAAAGGTTGCATATTGTTGAAGAAACTAGGGACCAGTAACTAGCAACTGTATACCTCGTTAAGCAGCTGATCTCTATCTATGCTTGACTTATATTTTACTCTTAACATATTGAAAAGAGGTAATGCATCCCTCTGCAACCTGTATTGGGCAAGAAATTTCTTAAGGTAAACAACAACGAGCAGAAAAGACTACAGGAAAAAGAATATCTAAGTAGGTAACTAACGTTTCCAGAAGATATGAGATAAATTGGATAAGGTCCGATTCTGAAAGCTCAGGATTTTTTGTCTCTGCTTGTTTCTTAATCTCATCCATCATAAAGTTTGCATCTTTCATGTTACCCATGGATAAATACCTATCATGCAAAAAAAGAAAAATCAACCTCTTTGGTTCCTTTCAAACTCTGCTATCTCTGTATCCAATTATAAAACATGAACTTACATGAGAACTGCTCGTGCAATTGCGAGGTCATCTTCTCCGGGATAACACTGTAAGGTTGTATTCAAGTAAGAAACCCCATATTTTTGGCCACGAGAGGTTAAATTGAAATCCAGACATTTCTTGAAATTCTATCCCAGTGGAAAAACTACTCTACACTAAAACTTAGGAATAATAGAAAATCAAAGATGAGACAACTTGAAACAAAGAGACTGACCCTTCCCATAAAGTTGACCAGCATAGATGCAAATTTCTCGGGGTCCTCAGCTCTAACAAAATGTCGGGATATCCGGACCATATCCTGCGAGAAATATATAAATAATGAAGAAAGATAAAACGTATAACTTTATAATCAAAAATGGCCACAAGAGGATTACAAGTTCAGGACACTCAGTGTAGAGATAATCACCCAGCATAGCATGCAACTCAGGATAGCCAGTACGTGGGCCTCCAAATTCTGCAGACCATCTAAAAGAAAGAAGAAACAGCACTATGAAATACCTACCTGACATGTTCACACAAAAACTATGGAAAATACCAGTTGAATAAGTGAAATAATACACATGCTCTGGCTTACTTGATAGCAGCTCTCAAGAACGAAGTCAAGTTTTCTACTCGTGATCTGGCTTCCCCAAGAGATTCTTGAAGATTTTGAACATCTTCATCGTCACTCACATCTACCAAATGAGGTGGTACAGGAACCCGAGGAAACAATTTGAAAATACACCTGATACGATCTGACGGAAATATCTCAGTATAACCGAAAACTGCAATAAGTCAAAGCGATTATATGCAAATTTGAACTAACCAAGAGTTTCATCGTTGCAAGGAGATTTGGCTTTAACTAGTGTGTCAACAAACAAAATAGCTAGGTCCGCCCCACAATTCACCTGAGAATTTGCAGTTTTAATAAGAAATTAGCTCTACTAAACTGAACAAAAGTGCACAAGAAGAAACAAAGAAGGAAAGAGAACAAACCAGGCCGTGTTCTAGTTCAATGCAAGCCCCTGAAAAGAGGATATCAAGAGCTTCAGAGAATCTTTGAGCGGTGACATATCTGCAAACCAAAAAAGGCCAATCCTTTATCAATCCAAACATATCTATGAACCAAATAATCTGCCAATCCATAATCAAAAATCCAATTTTTACAACCAATACCAGAATTCAAAAAAAAGGGTCAATGCAGAATGAAGCAACAAGCAAAAGGATTATAAGAGAATGGAGCTAACGAACCTTGCACTGATAGATTTATACATCTGCAAAGCTCCATAGTAATTGCCTTCCTCTATCACTTTCCGCAATTTATCAATATGCTTTAAGAATTTGTCAAATTTGAAGGATCTGTGTTATCTCTTATCGAGTGAAATTAACGAAATTTGAGAAGAAGAAGAAGGAAAGGAGATGCGAGTAGTAGTACCTCTTGAACAGGAGGTAATTCACGTTTGATCCTCTCTCTCGACATGGATCTCAAGGATTTGTTGTTTTCTTCTTCAAATCTTTCTTTGGTTTATTTTCTGCACAAGATTGATAAATTATCCCAAGTACGGAAACTAAACAGAAAATTTGTCAGCTTCGTGCGTTTTGCAGATTTAACCTAATTTTAAAAAAATAATAAGAAATTACCCAAATTTAAGTTTAAAAATGGAAAATTCAAATAATTAAAGTAAAAGTTGATGCCAAAGACCAAAAAAAAAAAAAA
>Ga0041059_1003038_pt1 | contig 11869 bp, 5 predicted proteins | sample AraColnosormetaG_FD_56232 | JGI IMG/M metagenome (GOLD analysis project Ga0041059, IMG submission 56232) | Arabidopsis roots microbial communities from North Carolina, USA - Col MF nosort | ecosystem: Host-associated > Plants > Roots > Unclassified | place: USA: North Carolina | collected 2013-09-02 | reverse complement strand
AAAATAAACATTTAAATATGACAATACATAATTTTACTGCAAAAAAAAAAAAAACTTCAAACGATTACAAATATTTTTTTCCAAATACTTTTCAAGTTTTTTATTAAGAAATGAATACAATTGTTTTGTTTTTAACTCTTCTAATTCTTGTTTCTTCATGTAAGTTTAAATTTATTTAATTAGGATATATGTAAGATATATATAATACTCATGGAATACTAATTGAATAATTTAAAATATGGTTAAAATTTTATAGGTACATCAATAGTTATGAAAAGCTCAAACTCAAAAGAGAGAACATACCCTGTTACTCCAGCATTGAATCCTCTAACTGGTCAACACTCTCTCCGTCAACGCCAACTGATTTTTTGTGATGAGTGTGCAAATGCTTGTTTTAGAAGGAAGAAGCCTGTGCGTTCTTGTCAACGATTTATATGCCGTTGCGCGATTAGAGATGTTGGATATTAAGACATTCTAATTTTGTTGTAAGATTTATAAATAATTTTAAAATATAAATTAATTACTAGTTAATGTTCTTCCTTGTATTTCTTTTACAGTATTGAACATGTACAAAAGTATGAAAAGCTAACTAGTATTACCCTAATCTAATAGGAACATGTAATTGGAAACTCAAGTTTTCCCGCCAAATTTTTGCCGTCAAAAAAATATTTTCCGCCAAACATTTTTCCCGCCAAATTTTTTTTTTCGTAACAAATTTTTTATCAACCAAAAAAATAGTTTTAAAAATCCTTGTAAATTTTTTTTGGCGGAAAATAGATTTACAAGGGATTTTAAAAGGGTTTTAAAAGATTTATAATGAATTTTAAAAGGGTTTTAAAACAATTTTAAAACTCTTTTAAAACAATTTTAAAACTCTTTTAAAACAATTTTAAACCCCTGTCAAAACAATTTTAAACCCTTTAAAAATCTTTAAAAAACCTTTGTAAATCTATTAAAGTCTTTTAAAATCCCTTGTAAATCTTTTAAAACTCTTTTAAAATCCTTTGTAAATCTTTTAAAACACTTTTAAAATCCCTTGTAAATATTTTAAAACCCTTTAAAAATTCCTTGTAAATCTTTTAAAGCCCTTTTAAAATCTCTTTTAAATCTATTTCCCGCCAAAAATAATTTTGGCGGGAATTTTTGGGGGGAATTTTTTCGAAATTTTTTTGGCGTGAAAATTTTGTCGAAAAATTTATTTTGGAATATTTTAGGTAAAGAATATTAATATTTTATTTTGTTAACCTAAAACAATTTTCAAATAGGGGTAAAATGGTCAATTAAAATTTAAAGAGGGTAGAAATAAAAATGGCTAAAAAAAGGTAGAGTTGAAAAGGGGCATCGTGAAAAGAGCATTAGAAAGAATTTTTAATAAAATTACACATATTGTAAATAAAGTTTTTTGTAAAAAATTAGTTCTGAACCTATAATTAATATTAAAAGAAAATACAATTTATTTTCATTGATAACTTATAAAAAACATAATATATATACAGTAAAACCTCTATAAATTATTACTCGATAAATTAATAACCTCTATAAATTAATAAATTCTTTCGGTCGCGAGTTGGTACCAGTCTAAAAAGTGACACAAATCGATAAATTAATCAAATAATAATTTTTTGAAAATCCTATATAAACATATGGTCTCATTAATATCATAAATTAATAATTATATAAAAATATCAACTATATATATATATGTTATAATTATATATAATAACTTTAATGAAATATAATTTTAGTATTGTTTCTTTTTGCTTAAACTCACTTTAGTTATTTTTAATTTGATTTTAGTAATTTTTACTATATCAAAAACTGTTCGTGTTGTTTTTTAAACATGATAATTGATTTTATTTGTAATTAGTTCTAGAAAAATATTTCAAATAATGAATGGAAGCTTATATTTTCATAAAAAAGTTTTTAAAAAACTTATCAAATTAGAAAAATCTCTATATAAATTAATAAATATTAATTTATCGATAAATTAATACTTCCATAAATTAATAGAATTTTGCGGTCCCAACATTATTTATTTATTGAGGTTTTACTATATATATATCCCTATATATTATAAAGAATTTTGATAGATTTAAAACTTTATTTACAACCCCTGTTAGACGACAAAGATAGGCTTCACAAATAGGTAGCAAATGAAAGGTTAAATTGGCATGTAGCATATGGACCGAAAATATGCGAATAAGTACTAATAAAAACTGAGGAATATCGAATATTTTCAAATAAGAAACCACAATGTCACTTTAAAAAATAGTATTTTAGCTAATGGCTTTTAATTTTGCGACTAATTTGCAATATCTCTATTTTTTTAATAAACAATTAACCATTTATATTTTTAAAATGGGAACGATAGAAAATGATACTTATGGTGATTGGTTCAAGCTTTGAAGGCTTTAACTTTTTTCTTGTAAAGTCTTTAAAGATTGAGTTTTTACCAATCACACTTTTTTATTTTAAATAATTTAAAAGCTTTTAAAGTCTTTCTTATAAATCTGAACTGTAACATATAACAATAAAATTCACACAAAGAACTTTATAATAAGGTTTTTATATATAATATACATCAAATGTAATATTTGATATTTTTTAATATCTACATATACATTTTTGCAGCCACTTTGTGAAATAAATTCTCAAGTTGAGAATTATTTACAGTGGCTGCCACTGGCATTTAATAATTATTTTTGATAATTAGAAAGTAAATCTTCGAATTAAATATTTGACATTTAACTATTTTTCCAAAATCTCTCTACATTAACTACACGATTAGTTACTAAAATAAAACTTCCAAAATATTTAACATCATTTAAAAATTACAAAATTATCATTTTTGATATTGTTTTTTTGTATGACTATAACAATTCGATTATACGCATCAACCTACATAGATATTTGATAGCAGTTAATTAATACAAAATTACAAAATATTTAGATAATGATTCATAAACATATCATAAATAAGATCAACATTAATAAAATAAATAGTTTTTTTTACGGGGCGGATTGGCGAGACGGGTTTGGTAGAACGTTACTTAATAACAATTGTAAACTATAAAATAAAAATATTTTATAAATAGATACAATTTGCAAACTTTTATATATACTAACTTAAAAAAAAAATTGTCCACGCGGTATACCGCGGATAAAAAACTAGTTTTTATATACATAAGTGGATTACTTAAGAAAAAAATGATTAAAAGGTACTCTTTACTCTTTACTCCTTTAGAAGTTACAACACTATACTGGATTACTTAAAAACAAAAACTTTCATGAAAAAGAGAAAATAATAAAATTGTTGACTGGAAAATAAAAATACAATTAATATAAAGAAATCTCTCTAACAACTTTACCAATCATCGTCGCTCACATGAAGAAGTCGTCGGATAAGTCACCGGTGCGGCAACATGACACGGCGACGCAAATCAACTCTGACGCAGTGTCTTCTTCTACTTCCTTCACTGATTCCGACTCTACTTGTTCCTTTTTGACTCCCTCCATGGAGTTCCCGGATCGAATCAGTTTCCGGAGAATCGATTTTAGTGAAGCAGCTCCTACTGGTGTCGTTCTTCCTTCTACTTCCAGTGAGTTAACTCGTTCCAATTCCAGTGAGAATAAGATTCCCAATGAAGATATTTCCGTTTCAACTTCTTCTCGCTATTTGGTGTTTGATAAAATTCTAGCTCTTATGAAGAAATCACCAGGACGAAGAGGAGATAAGACTAGTCCGGCGCGGCGGTTAGACCGTAGTGATGCGGTGAGGAGGAATATCGATTATGACGCAGGTGAAGATTCTTCTTCGTTGTTGATAACTCGTTCTTTGGATTTCCCGAATCGTACTAGTTTTCGAGTCGATGGAGTTGATGATGGAGAAATAGATCGGATTTATCAGTATATTGGTGTTTCTGGTCCTGAAGATTTTGCTATTTCTTCTGATGCTTGGAAAGCTCGTATGGAGCATGAGCGTTCTTCTTCAGATGTTGTTAATAAGTTAAAGTCTCTTGATCTTGATAGTCGTGAAGCAGGTCCTAGTGGTGGTGTTGTTGCTTCTAGTTCAATGAATCATAAGTTTCAGGGTCATGATTTGAGTGAAGCAGGTTCTATTGGTGTTGTTGTTGCTTCTAATTTTACGCTTTCTGAGTCGAATAAGATTGAGAACTTAAATAGTTTGAGGGATAAGGAAATTGTTGATGGTGATATGGTAGAGAATAGGTGCGGTATTGAGCGAAAACCGACTATTTTGGTGAAGTCGAGAGGGTATCTTGTTCACAATGATGATGTGGGTGTTGGTGGTGGAATTAAGGGTGTAAGACCACCAGTACTAAACGTTCCTCGTGCGGATAAGGAAGTTGTTGATGGTGGTACGGTGGAGAGCAAGAGTGGTATTGAATGGAAACCAACTATTTTGGTGAAGTCAAAAGGGTATCTTGTTTCCAATGATGGTGGAATAAAGGGGGTAACATCACCGGTACTAAATCTTCGCCCGACAGATAAGGAAGTTGTTGATAGTGGTACGGTAGAGAATAGACGTGGTATTAAGGGCGTAAGACCATCGGTACTTAAGCCTCCTCCGGTGATGAAACTACCTCCAGTTGATCTTCCGGGATCATCTTGGGATATCCTTACTCATTTTGCTCCTGATAGTGAAATAGTTAGGCGGCCGAGTTCCTCTTCTTCTTCCGAAAATGGTTGTGATGAAGAAGAAGCCGAGGATGACAAAGTGGAAAAGGAAGAGACGGGAGATATGTTTATCCAGTTGGAGGATACGACTGATGAGGCATGCTCATTCACTACAAACGAGGGTGACTCCTCAAGTACAGTATCCAATACCTCACCGATTTGTGTCTCTGGGGGATCTATCAATACTTCTTGGCAAAAGGGTCAACTTCTGCGACAAGGATCGTTTGGCTCTGTGTATGAAGCCATTTCAGAGTAAGTCTTACTGGTTGCTTATGTTTGTTGAACTTAAATCAATTACTTAGTTTTACGTTATGCCTTTGCTGATGGATGGTTTTGCTGAATGTAGAGATGGGGACTTCTTTGCTGTCAAGGAAGTTTCACTTCTTGATCAGGGAAGTCAGGCACAAGAATGCATACAACAACTTGAGGGGGTATGGAAGTTTCATATATGATCGGCAGTATATATCTCATTGATCAGACAAAAGTAGGTTGCTAATCCACCTTACCTTAGCCACATGTTTTCATTTTCTACAGGAAATTGCACTACTTAGTCAGCTTGAGCATCAGAATATTCTGCGATATCGTGGCACAGACAAGGTATGGCCCTGGTGTCCCTTTCTTGTTCTCAGTTGCAGTTGCCTAAGCATTTTGTTCTGCAATTAATAACTTATTTCGTTGTTTGCAGGACGGGTCAAATTTGTATATTTTTCTTGAGCTTGTAACACAAGGATCCCTTCTAGAACTCTACCGAAGATACCAGATTCGGGACTCGCTAATCTCCTTGTACACAAAACAAATCCTTGACGGTTTGAAATATCTTCACCATAAAGGTTTCATTCACAGGTTAGACTAGTAAACTCTCTTGTCACAGCTGTAATTCCCAAGCCTCTGATTTCCTGCACATCCTAGGTTACTTACTTTTCTCATCTGATGCGACAAAGGGACATTAAATGTGCAACTATATTGGTGGACGCCAATGGCACCGTCAAACTTGCAGATTTTGGATTGGCAAAGGTTCTTTTCCAATAATAGATGTTTATAGCTTTTACTCTAACTTAATTACTTGGTCCATCGTTTATCCCCCTTACTCAATATATATGTCATTTTTTTCATTTAGGTGTCAAAGTTAAACGACATTAAGTCCCGCAAGGAAACTCTATTTTGGATGGCTCCAGAGGTATACTTCGGGATCCTTCCTCCTGTTTTGATTGTTGTGAATACAATGACAAACATATCATATATCAATAGCAATGATGGATGTTATACTGTTGCTTATATATGTTGTTGCAACCGTTGTGATATGGGCTTGATAGCCTCAAAAACCCCCGATTATGTTTCCTTCATAGTTTGATTAAATTTCCTTTATTTCTGTTTATAACTGTAAGTATGTTTGTGTAATTATACGTAACAGATATATTTGAATTCCTTCCACTTTCATTGTAGTTTAGGCTATACTTGATCAGGTTATATGTTACAGTTTTTCCTAAATGGAACATAATAATTTGATCAGGTTATTAACCGGAAGGATAATGATGGTTACAGAAGTCCAGCTGATATATGGAGCCTCGGGTGCACTGTGCTGGAAATGTGTACTGGTCAGATCCCATACTCTGATCTAGAACCCGTAAGTCTTCAGGATTTTCAAACTTTTGAACTGTCTTATAATCTTAAACGACATTGAAGGGTCTACTTAATGGGATTTTATGAGTTAAAGGTCAGAATTTGTGCAAACGCGCAGGTTGAAGCCCTGTTTAGGATCAGAAGGGGTACGCTTCCGGAAGTACCTGATACTTTATCACTAGACGCTCGGCATTTCATACTTAAGTGTCTCAAATTGAACCCGGAAGAGCGTCCAACTGCAACTGAGCTACTGAACCATCCATTTGTGAGAAGGCCCTTACCATCCTCAGGCTCAGGATCAACATCTCCGCTAATCCGTAGATGAATCTAATTTTATTAGATTGCCTCCATAGGTGAAGCCTCTAGTTTCGTTTTATTGAGAATATATTAGGATCAAACGCTATATTCTAACATTGATATCTTAATGTATGAGAGCAGGGGTAACCAGAAGGTTTATGAGATATTAGACCCCATAGAAACTTTAGGGGAGACACGAGATATGATTCTTTGATACATATGCTGTTTTGGTTGCGCAGCAAGAGCTAAACTTTCTCGAGACATATCTTCAGGTAGTTTCTGTCTCATTCATTGGTTGGTTGTTGTAAGTTGTGTCACTTGTGTGTGTTGAGCTTATATTTAAAACTGAAGAGCCTTGGTTAAATTAGAGTTTTGGGTGCATAGGTTTGTTTAGTTTTGTTAAATTATAGTATCATGTAATGTATAAGAAGAACCTTAGTTGATTTAGAGTTTCGGGTGTATAGGCTTGTTTGGTTTTGATAAATTATATAGTGTATGCATGTAACCCATATCATGTAATGTGTAATTATAGTTGGCTCTTATATAGTTCCTGCTTGTTGCAACTGTTTACACATCTCATGTCTCGATGGATTTAATCTCCAATTTTTCTTATATATATATCTGAATTATACATGCATACATACACTATAATTTAACAAAACTAAACTTTTCTTTTGGGTGCAAAAACATAACCTATATTCATCTCTTAATTATTTTACGCTGAAGAAATCTGCTGTTTCAATTAAAAAAGTATGGTCAAACCAACATTTTCTTTGAAATTTTGGTGAAAGCCACTCTCATTGAAGTGTATATATGATTCAACTTGTTTCTTACAATATTTGCCCCGTTGAAAACTTTTTTGCCATCGATGAGTTTCTTTAAGGGCAAAGTTCCTTTAAGAAATGCTTTTAGATTTCTTTGTATACCTATGAATTTTTAATCAAGTGATGAAGACACGGAGAAAAATCCTAAATTGATGCTAAATATTTTATCTGTGGACTTAACCAAGTCTCCCACAAAAATAATACAAGAATCTGCAACAATTTTTAAAATTCAGTATTCAATTATTATTCAGATACTATTACTAGATTGAAAATTCAACTCTTGTCATAAGTCGTCGTCAACTTCTTTTGTTTGCTTCTTCCTTTTTCTCTAACAGGTGCAGTGTTACTGCCAGTTGTTTGGATATTTCCACTTGTGTATTTATTCTCTCTATCTCTTTGACGTCGTCTACAGACTACAATGGACGTAACTGCTATCTTCGCCGGTGATATTTTGGTGCAATCCAGAGAGTATCTTATCCCTAATGATGTTGTGGATGTTGATGGTGGTATTAAAGCGGTAAGACCACCAATAATTCAGCCCCCTCCGGGAAGAAAACTACCTCTTATTGACTTTCCAGGATCATCGTGGGATTTCCTTACGTATTTTGCTCCAAGTAAAACAGTTAAGCGGCAGAGTTCCTCCTCTTCTGATAATACCTCTGATAAAGAGGAAGTTGAAACGGAAGAGACGCGAGGTATGTTTGTCCAGTTGGGGGATACGGCTCATGAGGCATGCCCATTCGCTACAAACGAGGCTGACTCCTCCAGTACAGTATCCATTATTTCGCCGAGTTATGCCTCTAGAGGTTCTATCGTCCCTTCTTGGCTGAAGAGGAAATTTCTGGGACGAGTATCATTAGGTTTTGTGTATGAAGGCAGTTCAGGGTAAGTGCTAATATCTGTAGCATTATCTCATTGCTATATCTTTTATTTTCTATGGGAGATTGCACTACTTAGTCAGCTTCAGCATCATAATATCATGTCTTCTTCTAGTTCCTCCGTTGGTTCCGAGTCGACTTGTTCCTTGATGACGCCTTCTCTGGAGTTCCCGGATCGCATCAGTTTCCGGAAAAAGGATTTCAGTGAAAAAGGTCCTAGTCGACACGTTTGGGAAAAGCGTAAATTGACGCGTGCCAAGTTGATTGAAAATTTTTGCAATCCGGAGGACATTGAACCAGTCACATCTTGGCTGAAGGGTCAACTTCTAGGAGAAGAATCATTTGCCTCTGTGTATGAAGCCATTTCAGAGTAAGTCTTACTGGTTGCTTATGTTTGTTGAACTTAAAATTAGATACTTAGTTTATAGGAAAATAAACTTTAAATTGGGAAATGTGATGCAGTGCGAGAGTTTTTCTTTGTGTGTTTTGTTGATGCTTTTTGATGGATGTTTATGTTATCCTTTAGATCAAATTATACACTCTTTAGTTGGGAAGAAAAGAACAACATGCCTATTTACAATAAGATGTTTAATGAGTTGAAAAATACGGTGCAAAGCGACTTTTATGGTTGCATTACCATTGTGGCATTATCTCATTGTCTTCTCTTTCATTTTTTATGGGAGATTGCATTACTTAGTCAGCTTCAGCGTCATTATATCATGTCTTTTTCTAGTTCCTCTGTTGGTTCCGAGTCGACTTGTTCCTTGATGACGCCTTCTATGGAGTTCCCGGATCGCATCAGTTTCCGAAAAAGGGATTTCAGCGAAGAAGGTCCTAGTGGACGTGTTAAGGAAAAGCGTAAATTGATGCGTAACAAGTTGATTGAGAATTTTCGTAAGCCTGAGGATATCACGTCTTGGCTGAAGGGTCAACTTCTAGGACGAGGATCATATGCCTCTGTGTATGAAGCCATTTCAGAGTAAGTCTTACTGGTTGCTTACGTTTGTTGACCTTAAAGTAAGATACTTGGTTGAGCCAACATATGCTTTTTTGGCTGGTGGTTTATGTTAAATGTAGAGATGGGGACTTCTTTGCTGTCAAGGAAGTTTCACTTCTTGATAAGGGAATTCAGGCACAAGAATGCATTCAACAACTTGAGGGGGTATGAAAGTCATATACATCAGTTATCCGTAGCATTTATCACTTCTTTCATTGTAGCATTATTGCATTGATCGGTCAAAAGTAGGTTGCTAATCGACCTTACATTTGCCACATTTTTCATTTTTTATTTTTCTACAGGAGATTGCACTACTTAGTCAGCTTCAGCATCAGAATATTGTGCGATATCGTGGCACAGCCAAGGTGTAGTCTTGTTCTCTCTTTCTTGTTCTCAGTTGCATTTTGTTGTGCAATTGGTAACTCCTTTCACTGTTTACAGGACGTGTCAAAATTGTACATCTTTCTTGAGCTTGTAACCCAAGGATCCGTTCAAAAACTCTACGAAAGATACCAACTTAGCTACACAGTAGTCTCCTTGTATACAAGACAAATTCTTGCTGGGTTGAATTATCTCCACGATAAAGGCTTTGTTCACAGGTTTGACTAGTAAACTCTCTTGTCATAGTATTTCTTAAAAATCTGATTTCTTTCATGTGTTACTTACTTTTCTCATCTGATGCGACAAAGGGACATTAAATGTGCAAATATGTTGGTGGACGCTAATGGCACCGTCAAACTTGCAGATTTTGGATTGGCAGAGGTTCTTTTCCATTAATAGATGTTTGTAGTTTTATTACTAATTAATAATATGGTACATCGCTTATCCCACTGACATGGTACCTGTGTCATTTTGTTATATAGGCGTCAAAGTTCAACGACATTATGTCTTGCAAGGGAACATTATTTTGGATGGCTCCGGAGGTAATTGTGTTGGGATCCTTCTCATTGTTTTGGATTGTGTGAATACAATGATAGACAACATATCATACATCAATAGCAATGTTCTCGGCATTGATAACCTTAAAAAAACCCGATTATGTTTCCTTCAAGGTATTTGGTTAAATTTTTGTTTATGGTGAGTTGGTAACTGTTAGTATGTTTATACTCGAGGCTATACTTGTATGGTTATTTCTAAATAGAACATAACCATTTGATCAGGTTATTAACCGAAAGGATAGTGATGGCAATGGAAGTCCAGCTGATATATGGAGCCTTGGGTGCACTGTGCTGGAAATGTGTACTGGTCAGATCCCCTACTCCGATCTAAAACCCGTAAGTCTTCAAGATTTTCAAACTTTTGAACTGTCTTAGTAATCTTAAACGACATTTGAAGTGTCTACTTTATGGGATTTTATGAGTTAAAGGTCAGAATTTGTGAAAACGCGCAGATTCAAGCCGCGTTTAAGATTGGAAGGGGTACGCTTCCAGACGTACCTGATACTTTATCACTAGACGCTCGGCATTTCATACTTACGTGTCTCAAAGTGAACCCGGAAGAGCGGCCAACTGCAGCTGAACTGCTGCACCATCCATTTGTTATAAATCTTTGATTCTTACGCTGAAACAATCAAACTATGCAATAGTATGGCGAAAACCATTTCTTTGATTCTGGTCAAAGCCAAGTTAATTGAAGTGTGAAGTGTCTATATAATTCAACTTGTTTCCCGTTGAAGAGTTATCGCAATGATGGATTTATAAAACTTATTCGAAAGGTTTTCGACTCCGTACACCGTACAGATGTACGTATGACCATAATAGATAATAGTACACACATGTAGATAGTTCCTTTCCAAAATCTACATTGTAGTAGTACGAGGATCACTTGGACCGTTTCCAAAGATCCGTCATTTTGGAAACAAATGTAAGAATGAAGAAAAACCTTCTCTAACGTCAATCGAAAAATAGTAATTTAATTACCGTTATCTAATAATACTAACAATCTGAATATATGCTTTTTGCACTGTAAACAGCTACATCTTTTTATCGTAACTTTTCGCTAAAATAATTATGGTTATTTTTTTACTGTTTTTTTGTTCAATTACAGTCGTTTCTTTTCGCATATGAATAGTTACATCTTTTTATCGCAATTTTTTATTAAAATATTTACGATTTTGTCTTTTAATAGCATATTTTCGTTTAAATATATTTCGTGATTCTTTTTTGATAGTCAAATTTTTTTTAACTACATTTCTATCTTTTCGGTTTACGGTTGTAATGAAGAAAAATTCTTTCTAATGCCCTTTTCATGATGCCCTTTTTCAACTCTACCTTTTTTTTTAATCCATTTTTATTTCTATCCTCTTTAAATTTTTAATGACCATTTTACCCCTATTTGAAAATTGTTTTAGGTTAACAAAATGAAATATTAATACTTTTCGCCCAAATATTTCAAGATAAATTTCCCGCAAAAAAATTTCAAAAAAATATTCCCGCCAAAAATTTTCGAAAAATAATTTTTCCGCCAAATGTTTTCCTGCAAAATTTTTTTTTTGGCGAGAAATAGATTTACAAGGGATTTTAAAAAGGTTTTAAAAGATTTACAAAGCATTTTAAAAG
>Ga0041059_1003037_pt1 | contig 11870 bp, 6 predicted proteins | sample AraColnosormetaG_FD_56232 | JGI IMG/M metagenome (GOLD analysis project Ga0041059, IMG submission 56232) | Arabidopsis roots microbial communities from North Carolina, USA - Col MF nosort | ecosystem: Host-associated > Plants > Roots > Unclassified | place: USA: North Carolina | collected 2013-09-02 | reverse complement strand
TTTTTTTTTTTTTTTTTGATAATTTGCAAGGATCATGAGCCAAATTAGGGGTGTGCATAATATCTAAACCCGAACATAGCGCCCGGAAACGCATACCCAAACGTACCCACAATTTAAATACATAGTAATTATATAATAATATATATTTCTAATAACATAAGTGTTCAAATATTCAGATTATCAGATATTTTAATATTTTTTGGATATTTAATTAATCTATTTTTTGAGTAAATTTGGATAGAAATATTCAAAGCTTTTAGACAATTTGCATATTTTGGAATAGTTTGAATAAATTTAGTTATAAAATTTTTGATTTTGGAAATCTACAGTAATGCGAATCTAAATCTGAAATATAAAAATACCCGAATATATACAATATTTTTAAATTTAAAAATCCAAAATATCTGATTCGAACCCTAACCCAAACTCCCACCTCTGCCAAACATTGAATTTTTTTTTTTTCTTCTGGCCATCTATTATCATATGTCATATGTTCTAGACTAACTATGATATAGTTTATTTATACGAAAATTTTGTTCCATTATTAAACAAACAAAAAAAACTGATGGGATACGTCAAATTCAAACGGCAGACATTGTGAGTATGTGAGATAAACGACAGTAGTTCAACATGAGTTTTAGATGAAAACGTCAGAATATGCAAATTTAGAGCGGTAACTTAACGAATGTGCCAAAGGTAATTAAGTAAATTAAAGAAGATGAAACGCTTGGAGCAATGCGGCAACGTCACCTTCAAATAATTTAGCTAGTGGGAAAGAGTGCTACTGTTACCTACCAACTAACTCATTTATTGACTCTATATATATATTTTTTTTTCTTATAAATTTTTCTTTTCTTATAATTATTTCCTTATTTCAAAATTTCAAATTCTCAGACATTGCGTAAAGTTACAGACAGATTTTGTTTTTCTCTTTCAATGAGAAAAATAACTTTCAGAAATATTATTAACTTATATTTCATTAAAAAAACACATTTGTAAAAAGTAAAAAACATAACTATGTAATTTTATGACAGTTGTTTTTTAATATGAAAAGGTAACCTATGTCTTCAAGTCTATAGTTCTCCTATGGTTTTTGTTATTAACAAATGAGTGGAACAATATAAACTATAAACTTCAAAGTCAATGTATAAAAGAGACTACAAATTAAAATGGGGGTAAAAAAAATGAAAAGCCATATAGTGAGTGATATATACACATGCATGGGACCGAGTCATTTAATTTATTTAGGAACATTTCAGTTTATGTTTTGATTTATTTGGCCCCACATTTTCCAAGTTGAATTTTTGAATTTGTTTTCATTTGAACTTGTATTTTGTTTAATGTAGATTGTTGATAGATTCCATGCACTTTTCTTCTCATTAATTTTCAAAGTGATTTTTGGAGAAAAAATGCTATATTTATAAGAGTTATTACTAGTAAACTATAGTTCAATTAACAAACCTTTTGGCAAATAACAGAGTTTTAAGATATGTGTAATAAGACTATTAAATAAAAGTTCAAAAACTTTCATAATCCTACTAATTTTCTCTTTAAGATATGGTGAAGTAATGTGCCGTAGAGGGACTCAATTTCTAGATATTTTGTTATCTTCTGGAAATTTAGCTATTATAACAAAATTTGTGAGATCATGCAAATCTAACTCCATTGCCAAGTGAATTGCTCAAAGCCTCAAAGTGTTACTCGAGATGACGTTTCAGTCTTTTGTCGCTTTGGAGATATTGTTTGTCTTCACAACTAGTGCGAGAATAATCAACATGCAAATTTACGTTCTTTTTATTTTTTTTAATAATATTTCCTTGCTATGTTTTGAGTTTTGACTTTCTTCCCAAATAACACAAAAGATAATTCCACTCAAATTCACCATCATTTCATACAAATTTTCTTACTTTTTTCTTTCCCTATTTCTAAGTTTACATTAAAATAAATCAAACGCCAAACACTACACGATGTCTACATATGTGAAAAAAAATCCCAAAATGAATCAGCAGAAAATGCAAACAAAATCCCCTTAAGTATGCACAAAGATGACCAAACTTTTGATTTTTTTTTTCTTTCACCTATTATATGTTCTAGATTAATCGTGATACAGTTGATTTATACGAAGATTTGGATAATACAGATGATCTTGAAGATTTTGGAGATGATGATGATGAAGAAGATTTCTTTCTTCTACTGCTTTTCTTCTTGTTATTTTTCGGTAAATTTATCGGAGTAACTGGAGGTATATCTCGTAGTGTATCTGATATTCCTCGTTGACTCGATCCTTGATCAAAATCTATATTTACAAAAAGAACATAATGTGATTAGTAAATTTTGACTAAAAGCCTAAAACTGTAGTAAAAAAGACATTAGGTGAACAAAATGTTTTGATTTAAGAAAATAAAAGGGTGAATAAACCTCAAATCTTTTTGGTAGAATGAATAAACTTCAATATACCAAATTGGGTCCTAATTTTCAAAGATTAAAAACAATTCATAAATCATAACTTAAAGTTTTTCCCATCTTGCAAATTTCATTCTGAAACCTTCGTAAAAAGTTATAATATTTTGGTGCTTATTTCAATAAAGTTCATTTTTGGTTTTAAGTTAAATATATATTACCAAATTCCATCTCTTATCTGCAATGATGATATACAAATCTTCTATTTATTCAATCTATATATAAAATTTGGATAACCCATCTATATTTGTTTACCTATTCAAATTGTAATTTGAAAGTAAGTGGATGGTTAATCACATCAATTTTAAAGAAAAAAAACCAAGGAAATGAAAAAGTTAAAAACAAATAAATAACTTACCAGTGGAAGAAGAAGAAGTGAAGAAAGAAGTAGAAGGTCTTGCATTACTGAAAGATGATGGTCTTGGAGATAAAAGCTCAGCCCCGACCTTAAACTCACTCATCTTCACAAGAAATACAAATATTCACTGATTAGCTATATGAATTTTACTTCTTTTTTAGGTTTTACTTGTTAGAAACTAGAATTTTCACATATAGGCCGAAAAGGCACTAAAGAGCTTACCCAACCAGGAGCACTACCAGATGAACCCTCCCAGCCAATATGAGCCACATGTTTTACATCTGTTGGAAACCCAATTTCTATTTCATCTCTCTCTTTCTCAACGGCTGAAACATAAGATAATATTCTTAAAAGCCAAACAATTACATGAGAACACTCTACAAATATGTGATAGACATTTGGTATAAGTACTCAAATATTCTTGGTACACATCAAAAACATAATGTAGAAGCAAATATCAAAAGATATATGCACTAAATGACTATATATATATATATATATATATGTTGAAAGTTTATTAGCAAGAATAATGCAGTAGTAAAATCGTAAAATCATAAAATGTCTATTAAATAGCATGAAAAACCCCTATTATACATGAATATCACAATAATTTGTCTAAACCACTTTTGAAACCACGCTCATTTACGATTTTATCATCGTGTCATTTTGCAAATTAATAAATCTTCACTGTATCCCTATTTAGCAATTTTCATCAAATATAGGTAAACAATTAATATATTATATGAAGAGAGAAAATGGTAAAGAAAGTATATTACCAAATATTTGAGAGATACATTTGAAGCCTTTATAGATGCCCTTCATTTTCATTGACATGGTGAAGAAGATCACAAAACCTCCAAACTATAATGCTGAATTTGTCTTCGATTATCCTTCGTAAGACTCGATTACCTGAAAACTATGTGTCCTTTCTATTGCCAAGATTGAAGAAGCCAAACAACAATCTCCTCTCTCCGGATGCTACTTCAATGTTCTATGTTTTGTTTACCAAAAGTTCTGGTTTCAGTATTTAGTATTTTACTAATCAACCCACAATATATATACAAAAGGAAACTAGTAGCAAATGATCATAAAGATATAATGCATGTGATAGATGAATAATGTTTCTCCTATGGAACAAGATTGGAATTTATTCGTTTGATAAAAGATCTAATTAAGCTTCAAAATTTAACTTTATAAAAGCACATAATGTGAAAATATTTTAAGTTCAAGATTGGTATACATGACCATTATCATATGATTTTGAGATTTTTGACATTATAAACCCATGAAATTGAATTATTGATGATATATATCATTAAGAAACTTAATTACGATAAAGTTTACCTGTAATTCTATAAACTCGTTGGAAAAAGAATGATATAAACAAGAATAGCAGAATAGAGAAACAGCCTCTCCTTTGATTCTATGCTTCTTTCATCTTTTGGAGAAGCCTCTCTTGATAAATCACAAAGCATATTATGTACAAAAGGAATCTCAATTAACAAAACATAATTTCGTGAATTTCTCACGAAAGTATGAAAAAAAAAGAGTTTCAAAAGATCGAAGATGGTGAAGGCCAAGAGAAGAAGAAGACGAAGAAGAAGACGAAGAAGAAGACGAAGAAGAAGACGAAGAAGAAGACGAAGAAGAAGACGAAGAAGAAGACGAAGAAGAGGGAGACTAAGTCAGGCTTAAGGTAAGAGATAAGTAAGTGGAGCACCATGAAATGGCATCTACACATATATATACTTAAATTTTTAAAAACTAGAAAGGAATATTTCAGGATGGAATATAATCACTAATCAATGATTAGTTTGTCTATATATTTGACACATATTTAGTAAGAGGAGCTGATAATGATATATCACCAGCTATAAATTGATGTGGATATAATTAACCAGCAACTATTTTAGTTTCATAAGAAATTAACCTCAAGTGTTTAAGATTTTATTATCTGGCGTTGGGGATTAATCTAGGGTTTATTATAGACCAAATATTATATGAAGCTAGAGACAACTGTACAAGTTTTTAATGCATGCATATTCAAATATACAAATCTTATATTTCATCATATTTGTTGAACTCACGTTTGTCTAATTGTCTTTCTAGCTTTCTTGCTGGTATAAATCTCCTAACTGGAATATGTATTCCAGAGTGAAATTTTCGATTATGTAAGTTAATAAATAGATTAATATTCATATACATTAACAAAAATTCTGATCTGTCAAGAAAGCAAAGAATTTTGAATGTTGTGCGAAGTGAGAGTCGCTATTAAGACCACGTTGACTTGCATAACACTCAAGTCTTTATAAGCCAATTAGCACGGTTTACATATTTGAGATCGTGGAGATCACAAGTAAGAAGATGAACGAGGCTAGGCAATTGTCAACAATGCAGATCACAATAAGCGTGAAATAGTGCAATTTGATATCGATGTTTCTAGCCATGTACCGACTAGTCCGAAGGGGGACTGAATATACCACTAGTGGTCGAGGTGGTCCTTAAGAAACACAAGGACATGGACCATCATATGAGTTGAAATCAGGAGTCAAACCAAACCACAAATTAATAACTACAATCAAAAGAAATAGTGTTTTAGCCACACAAAAACAAGCAAAAAAAAAAGCAAAATAACATGATCCGAGTAACATAATTGCCCTTCTCAGTTCCACTCCACCACCAAATAACATAACCCGAGTAAAATTTGTATCCAAAAAAACAAGATCACCATGAGAATATCTTTAAAAGGACTAGCCAGTGAAGCGAATGAAGTCTCCTAAGCAATCATAGAAATGATTGATATTGATTTTCTCTCTCCCAGCATAGATAGCTTCTGCAGATCCACCGTTTTCTCCTTGCGCAGCCATTTCTATTAGCATGTAAATCTTCTTGATTGGCATCTGCGCGAGAAAGTAAAAAACCGTTGTTAAGACAAACAAACAAACAAAACAATTTCACGGTTTTTGTCAATTTCCGCCCGGAGAGGACGAAAACTTACGTCATTGAGAGCCTCTGCAGCTGAATCAACATCATCCTCTGAGAAGAGGTTAAGCTGATTTAGCACCTGAAGCAAACGAAAAAAAAACAACTGAGAATTTAACCAGCTCAAGCATTGGATTGTTGGGCAATGTTAGAAAAGACACAGTATTGTCTTGGTTAAGCAAATTCTAATCATGCCACATCGAACAACTAAAAGGAAAAAAGAGAGTGGATGGTGGAGTTTACAAAGAGAGGAGCTGGAAAAACAAATTCGAAAGTCCATATATGAAGAAGATAACTCATTTACCTTCTTTGCGTCCTCTTTTTGCAGTGTCGGAACAGAGTGAGTGACAGAGAAGCAATCAGAGATACCAACAGACTCTAAGAAGGTTACTTCACTTGTTGTCCCAAAGACGAGAAGTTTCTTCCCCTGTGAACAAAGATTTTACCAATTTAAAGATGTTCAACTGTAAGAAATTAACTTATGATGATCAAGCATATATAAATATGGATAAGAAAATAACAAAACGGTAATGGAAGCACCTTAGGAGGAAGTCGTTTGAGAAGGACCATCAGCGTCTGTGAAATTATGTTTGAAAAGCGAGGACCGATTGCTATGAATTCCAACAATCTGTAAATATCAGAAATTTAAGTACTTTCCAGAAGAAACTACAAACGTATGCTATAAGATATTGAGCCAAGGTCTGAAACGTAGAATAAAAATAGCAGGTAATAACCTTTCAATATCGTCAAGGATAATGATGCTCATTGGAGATTTATATGCATCCTCAAAGACCTGGTCTCATTCACACCAAAACCAATTGTCAGTGGATAGAACAGAATAACAAGAAGTAGAATGTTTCCAGAGGACAGACCTTGACAATGTGAGCACATTTTGTGCTCTCAGAAAGACCAATCATAGTTTCCGCAGAAACCTACAAAATAAGAAATCAATATCACACAAAGAGTAAAAGATGGTACGGACTAAATATACTGTACAAAGAAAGATAGACACTTACTATCTTAACATATGGGAAGTCACTATCGATACCAATTGTTGCTGCTAAAGCAGTTTTCCCACTGTCCAGACAAAAAAGTTAAAACAATCAGCAACAGGTTATAAAACAGTAAGCCAAAATAATGTGGCTATAACTACGGAAGATACCTTCCACTGGGCCCCTCCAGAAGGCAAGTGACTAGAGGACTTCTAGTACTAACTTTAACTTGCTCGACTAGAAGCATAGCTCTTTTGTAAATGTGATTATGCCGATGACCACAATCTACCATCCCATTGAGTCTACATACATGTCAGAAATGTAAAAACTAAGGCACTGGCAAATAAAAATCCAAAAGTAATGCAATACATGCATGCGAAATTGTCGCTGGAAATACAATTGGATCAGACGGAAAACAAAAGAAAATATGTATGAGTAGTAGAGTACTGCGTTTTCAGACCATGACTCACGGAAAAGAAGAGAATTAAGTTTGGCTAAATCAGCATATCAATGCTAAAGGCCCATTCGATCAAGAACTATCCCAATTCGTCAAACCACCACACACTTATTAAAGAAAATTACCTGCAGCGCTCTAGGTCATCTGTGGAGGCTCCAAATGCAGGTTGAACTTCATAGATAGCGTGGAGAAAATCCTCCATAGTGATCTTGATATTCTCTTCTTCCACAGGCTTTGTAAGATCATCCATGCTTAGTTGTCTGTTTAATGCATATGATGTAGCACTTTTAACAACACCTTCAAGCTCTGCACCACTGTAATTTTTTGTTCGAGCAGCTGCCAGACAATATTGATATATCACGTCAGAGAAACATTTATGCTAGCAACTAATCCAAAGCTTAAGACTGAATTTCTTAGGTCTTCCTAATACAAATTACTAGACGATATTCAAAAGAGTACATCTGTCATGTAGTGAGGTGGTGATATTTGGAATTACAGAACAGGTCTACCAAACATTCCATGGTTTAAACAATTATAATCTATGAAGACATACCAAGCTCTTGGAGATTGATATCAGTCCCAAGGAAAGAATTTTCCTTCATCTTATTTGTATGAATCTGAAGAATTTGTAGACGCCCAGCTTCATCAGGAAGGCTTATCTCAACCTGAACCTCCAATCTTCCAGGCCTATAGTCCAAGAAAATAAAAGTCTAAATTCGTATGTACTACAACCATTCCAAAATTTCATGTAAGAGCATATACGCTTTGGATGGAATCTTTTCAAATGACCTAAGATAAAACGCAACTTCAAAACCTTCCGTACTGCTTCTGGTGTAACTAGAGTATAAAAGAAAGGGCTGCTATATATTAGCACAATGATAGAGATACCTTAAAAGAGCTTCATCAAGCAAATCCTTTCTGTTTGTCATTCCAATCAGCAAAACATTGTTTAAGGCCTCCACACCATCTATCTATAAAAAAAGGTGTTAGTCACGTCCGTGAAAACTCCGAATAAACTGATAATAGCTTGATCTTTGACTGACCTTTGTCAAAAGCTGGTTTACAATACTATCATGGACACCTGTGCCATCTCTGGTTGAACCTCTTGACTGAAAATCACAAAGCATACAATCGTTAATTTATTGTTTAAACTCATAACCACTAGATCACTTGAAAGTATACCCAAAATCCAGAGAAAAATACAGTCACAACACAGAGTAGCAAGATTTCTTACCCAGAGTTAATGGGACTGGTGGTCAAAACTAAAAGCATATTTATAACTTCAAATAAGCAAAATCATCAAAGATAAGAAAAGATAAAGTTGTGTACCTTGCAAATAGCATCAATCTCATCAAAAATAATGACATGCAACTCACTAGCATCACCTGAGAAAATAAGAATGCCCAATTAGTATATGCACTGGAAAAAGAAAACACAAAAGCACAGATCAGAAAGAACAATGTTTCCTTACCAAGGGTCCTCTGGTCTTGCTCAGCATCAGCAAATAAGTCTCTTACATTCTTTTCTGTCTCACCAACAAACTTGCTCAGCACCTCAGGCCCATTAACGATCTATATAATGCCAGCAAAAGAACAAAGGAAGCATTAAACATGTGGATTTCAGGAATAAAAGGCAGTGAATGAAACATTAAAATGTCGTAAACTATTGATGCAAATAATTAAAATAGGATCTGCGGCTGCCAATGTATGAAGGAAATAGTGAGATAATTAAACAGTCAATAGCATGTTCTCACAGAAGGTGTACATCCAACCAGGGTAACAAATCATGAAGTGATAATATATTTAGGTACATGCAAGTGCAATCCTGGGTAACAAACTTACAAAAAACATACAAATGAAATTAAGGACTACAAGCAAGTAAGTTATCATAATTCTTCTTGATAGACTATTATGAAAATCAGAAATACCTTTGGATCCTTTCCATTAAGCATCTTTCCAATTTGCCGTGCCATAAGGGTTTTGCCAGTACCAGGAGGTCCAAAAAGAAGCATCCCTTTAACATGCTTTATTCCCAGTCTGCAAGATCAACAAAGATAAACTTAGAAGGAATATATATCTACAAATACAGTCTAACACTTGCTTGAAGAATGAGCCAGAAACCTGCTGGTGACATGAGGAGGAAATACACGAGAAGCAAAAGCTCTTCTAAATATATCAGCAAACTCTGCACCAAGACCACCTATTCCCAGCGACTCAAGGTTAAATTCCTTATGTTTGAATATATTGCTGCTAGCAGCTTCCCGTTGGTTGACAATCTGCATAAGAACATACAAGTTTAAAATGAATACAAGCTAGCAATCTACATCTGTTTCCATAAAAGAGAAAGCACCAAATGTGATACTATTTCAAATGTAAGATTGAATCATCATTTGATAGGAATTCTTAGAGTAACTGATTCAATTACACAGATATAGAAAACTTATCAAAATCAGACCTTTATGCCACTTGCATTTGATGCTTCAAACACAATATACGTGTCTTTAGAGAGCAACCCTCTTTCAATGCCGTTCGTGTGATCCTGACCCTCAACATCCGCTCGATTGACCGTAAGAATGTAATTAGTTCCATGATACTCAAATGTCGCTTTCTGGCCTACAGTCAAGACCTGCAGCAGTGTGAATTGGTTCAATAAATTAGGCTACTATGATTTTGTGAGGATCTAAAGGCCAAATAACCATATAAGTGATACCACATATGAAATAAATGAGTAAATATAACTGTAAGCAGAATATTATAAGATTTGCAGAATGGTCAACCAAATGCATTCAATAAAAACCAATGGTTCAGCAGAAAAATAAGGTAAATGACAAGATCCATGTACACATTGCTACAAATGGAAACTATACCAGCTAATCTGTTTTATTTAGACCTTATCTGTTTAGAAATCACAGTTCTCTCGTTTTGCCTCTCAGATGCATGCTTAAACCACAGCACAAGACATGTATATCTTCAGAAACCAAACATGTAACATTGGTTCAATAAATTAGACTAATACGATTTTGTGAGGATCTAAAGGCCAAATAACCATATAAGTGATACCACATAATCAAGAAATACATGAGTAAATATCTGTAAGCATAATATTACAGGATTTGCAGAATGGTCACCAAATGCATTCACTGAAAACCAATGCTTCAGCAGAAAAATAAGGTAAATGACAAGATCCATGTACACATTGCTACAAATGGAAACTATATAAAACAGATTAGCTCGTATAGTTTCCATTTCCCATATAAAACAAATGGAAACCAATGCGTGCCTTATCTGTTTAGAAACCACAGTACTCTCATTTTGCCTCTCAGATGCATGCTTAAACCACAGCACGAGATGCATGTATCTTTGAAAACCAAACATCTAACAATAACAGAGACAGCAGAACAAGAATATCTCTACCTGGTTGGTGTATTTCCTCTTAAGCTGGGTCGAAAGGAGAGCAGCATCAACCTGTAAAGTAATATTGTACAGAGAAGTTGAGTTCAATCACAAAGCCTACAAATATCTCAAGAAACACATCATAGACATCAAACAAACCTGCTCGCTTTTAGTTCCTTTCTTCACAAATTCCAACTCCAGCGTCAGCATAGCCAGATCAAAATTTTCAGGAGGAACAAATCTGCAAGAACAAGACAATATTCAGAAACCAAAAACGTATTCATGCCAGAAAATTAATATAAAAACAAGCTGTATAATCACCTGCTAACAGATACCATATCACCAGTCGAAACTCTAGCGTGTCGCCTTTGAATAGCATTGAGAGCAATATTTCCATCACGGATGCTTCCATGTCCAGTAATCACCAGTTAAGTTCACAAAAATCGAAATAAATGACACAATGAACAAGTTCAACATTGTCACCGACCAAAGGAGCCTAGATTTCTATAATCCATGAAAACCAGAAAAACCTAACTTGTACTACGATCATAGATCAATCAATCATTATAAGAACCATTCATAAGGCCGAGATTCAAATTCGAAGATCGATTTTGGTAAATTTAGCAGTAATTAGCCATATCACATAAACAATCAACTCCTAGGATCGCATTTCGCATTGCAATGTAAGAAATGAATCGTAAAATGGAAATAAGAAAGGATATCAGAGAGAAAGAATGAAGCTATCGGCAACGTTGGCGAGGAAGAGATCGGAACCGGGAACGGAGAATTGACGGAGATCGGAAGAAGAGCAGTAAGCGAGGTTAGTAAAAGCTAGATCTGCGGACGGAGTATTGGTCACAGTCATCGTCATGACTTGCGATCCGTAACGACCCGCCATGGCTGGGGTTTCGATCTCAGGTTTCTTCGAGTCTTTTTGATTTTTGTAACCTTAACGAATAAGAAAATATTTGAGGGAGAAGCAATAAACAGAAGACTACGATTGCTTCCTTGATTTTAATAAGATCTTTTATTTTTCGAGTCCTGATCAATGTTTTGGAAACCAGACCAAACATTCCGGTTCGACCAATAGCCGTCTGAATTAAACCAAAAAGCGGTAAATTAAATCTGGTCATACCCTCTCGGCTCGGTATTAGAATCCGGTTTGCAACACAAATCATAATTCATTTTTTTTGTTGTTCTTTTCTTATTTTTTTTTTTTTTTTTNNTTT
>Ga0041059_1003036_pt1 | contig 11874 bp, 6 predicted proteins | sample AraColnosormetaG_FD_56232 | JGI IMG/M metagenome (GOLD analysis project Ga0041059, IMG submission 56232) | Arabidopsis roots microbial communities from North Carolina, USA - Col MF nosort | ecosystem: Host-associated > Plants > Roots > Unclassified | place: USA: North Carolina | collected 2013-09-02 | reverse complement strand
TTCTTTATCATTTATTTTTGTATATCTTTTTTTTTTTTGTCACAATTTTTATATATCTTTTCCACATTAAAATATAGGCTTCGAATTAATTCCTACTTTTCAAAAAGAAAAAGAACTTATCTAGTTAATTAATTTAAAAGTATTAAAAAGAAGTAAAAAACACTTAATGACAAAAAAAAAGCTGCCGACATAAAGAAAAAATCCACGTGGATAAATGTGTCATAACACGTAATGCAAACTCATTTCTGCACATCCCAAGTTTTATGGAAAGTCACTATTAACAATCAAACCGCCAACGAGAAAACAAACTAAAAAATTTCAAGTCCGATCAAAAAGACAAATCCCTAAACATTGCAGAGATCATTTCTTCTTCTTCTTCAATCATCAAATTACACTTGAGGAATTGTTCAAATGTCGAAGCAAACATACAAAGTCTGTTTCTGTTTCCGTCGGAGGTACCGACACACTGTGTCCGTAGCTCCTGCTGAGATCAAAACACTTTTCGACAATTACTCCGACAAAGGTCTCATGACTACCGATCTCCTCCTCAGATTCCTAATCGATGTTCAGAAACAAGACAAAGCCACGAAAGAAGAAGCTCAAGATATCGTCAATGCTTCTTCTTCTCTTCTTCATCGTAATGGTCTCCACCTTGATGCTTTCTTCAAATACCTTTTCGCTGTTACCAACTCTCCTCTTTCTTCTCTTGAGGTAATTCGATTTTAGATTGAAATTTAGATTTAGACTGAAGATAAATTTAAAGAGAGATTGATCGTTGAATATATTTTTGCAGGTGCATCAAGATATGGATGCTCCATTATCACATTATTTCATATATACAGGACATAATTCGTATTTAACAGGTAATCAACTAAGTAGTGATTGCAGTGAATTGCCTATCATTGAGGCATTGAAAAAAGGTGTTAGAGTTATTGAATTAGATATTTGGCCTAACTCTGATGAAGATGGTATCGATGTTCTTCATGGAAGGTATTTATTACTTATTAGTAATGTCTCTGTTTTCTTAAAGTTTCGATTTTTATTTGTTCTGATCGAAGTTAATGATTAATACAGGACTCTTACATCACCTGTGGAGCTGATAAAATGTCTAAGAGCTATTAGAGAACATGCTTTTGATGTATCTGATTATCCAGTTGTTGTTACTCTTGAAGATCATCTTACTCCTAAACTCCAAGCTAAAGTTGCTGAGGTGTGTAGACTCTTTTGCATTTCTGTGACAACTTTTTGGCTTTAGTAATTGATGGTAGAGATGTTGTGTGTTTAGATGGTTACAGATATATTTGGAGAAATGTTGTTTACTCCTCCTTCAGGGGAATGTTTGAAGGAGTTTCCATCGCCGGCGTTTTTGAAAAAGCGTATTATGATCTCAACTAAACCTCCTAAAGAGTATAAGGCAGCAACAGATGATGATTTGGTGAAAAAAGGAAGGGATTTGGGTGATAAAGAAGTTTGGGGAAGAGAAGTTCCAAGCTTTATTCGAAGGGACAGAAGTGTTGACAAGGTTTGTGTAATAACACATCTTCTTCATTTAGTCTCATCGGTTTTCATGTGTTTTTTCTTTCGTCCTTGTTTTAGAATGATTCAAACGGAGATGATGATGATGATGATGACGATGACGATGATGATGATGATGGTGATGATAAGATTAAGAAGAATGCACCACCGGAATATAAGCATCTGATTGCAATCGAGGCTGGGAAACCGAAAGGCGGAATAACTGAATGTTTGAAGGTGGATCCTGATAAAGTAAGACGGCTTAGCTTAAGTGAAGAACAACTTGAAAAGGCCTCAGAAAAATATGCTAAACAGATTGTGAGGTATGTTTCGAAAAGAACAATTTCTGTTTCCAAGTGTCTTTAGAAACTCTGTTGATCATGGAGTACTAAATAATGTAGGTTCACTCAGAGGAATTTGCTACGGGTTTATCCGAAAGGAACTAGAATTACTTCATCAAACTATAACCCTCTGATCGCTTGGAGCCATGGAGCTCAAATGGTGGCTTTCAATATGCAGGTTTCCTTTTAATATCCACAGCTACATATAGTTGTAAGACAAACTGAATTCAATGGAGGGACTTGGGAGATATGAACTTTTCCTTGTGCAGGGACTTGGACGATCATTGTGGGTAATGCAAGGAATGTTTAGAGGCAATGGAGGATGTGGCTACATTAAGAAACCTGATCTTTTGCTGAAATCCAACGCTGTATTTGACCCGGAAGCTACATTACCTGTAAAAACAACACTAAGGGTCAGTTATCTATTCTCTGTTTTGGTCATATGAAAAACCTCATGAACTTATAATGTTTTCATTACTTTATACATCTTTTAGGTAACTATATACATGGGAGAAGGATGGTACTACGATTTCCCGCATACGCACTTTGATCGATATTCTCCACCTGATTTCTATACAAGGGTATTAAAATGCTGCAACCTTGGAGGTTTTACTAGTTTTGAGGTAGAAGCTGATGCAACGTTTTCAAACATTTCTCAGGTCGGGATTGCTGGAGTTCCCGCGGATACAGTAATGAAGAAGACGAAAACATTAGAGGATAATTGGATACCAGCTTGGGACGAGGTTTTTGAGTTCCCATTAACAGTTCCAGAGCTTGCTCTTCTACGTATCGAGGTACATGAGTATGACATGTCTGAGAAAGACGATTTTGGAGGCCAAATTTGCTTGCCGGTTTGGGAGCTGAGGCAAGGAATACGTGCCGTTCCTCTCCGTAACCAGGATGGTGTCAAGTGTAGATCCGTGAAGCTTCTTGTGCGGTTGGAGTTTGTGTGACAGTTACAAGAAATGCTCCATTTTTTTCTTTGGTTTAAGCACTTTTAAACAGGGTTCCAGTACATACAAGTGAACCGAGTTTGTGATTTCGGTTCATGGGTTTGGTTATTGTGAGAATGTGCTTTATTGGTTAAATGGTTTTGTAATGCTGAGATTGTGTGGAGAAAACAACAAATAATTATATATATGCTATATTGCTATTTATGTCAACAAGAATTGTTCTCAAATCTCAAGCAAGTATTACCATCATTGAATCAGACATCAATTAAATAGTTAACTGGAGTGAAAAAAATACACATATTAATTGATATTGATTCATTGAGTTTATACATTGTATCATATATTTTCCAATTTCGTATCATATTTTTTTTTTCAATGTTAGATGTTTCATTAATGATGTCCCTTTATATGTTCCATTGATGATGAATTTATTGATAACCAAAAAATGTATCTTTTTAGTTATGTTATTGTCTTGACATAACTAAGAAATTGTTTTGACATAACTAAGAAGTATACAATCTGGTTTGCAATCAATTTACTTTTGTTGTGTTTTTTAATCATTTTTAACAACTCTTTTATTTCAAATGAAAAGTCAATTAGTTGGTTGTCAAAAAAAAAACAAATGAAAAGTCAAATACTTTGGTCAATTGTTTTAGGTTTAGTTGAGTCAAATGGCACCTTTTTGATAACCACATACATACAAATCATATTTATAGCAAAAATTGAGGGGAAAAACTTCAATGGGTAAAGCTTTTACAATTCTCATTCAAAAATGGCAAAGTAGTTGATAAACTTCATTTCTCAACTCATGAATCTCTCTATTTCAAGATCTTCTACAACATTTTCTAATGCATACAACATCCACACATTGGGATAAGCCAAAAGATAACATTAGATGTTCCATTAATGATGTCCCTTTAAATGTTCTATTGATGATAAATTAATTGATAACCAAAAAATGTATCTTCTTAGTTATGTCATTTACTATAATCGATTGTGGGTTATTTTGCCATTCTTATTCCATAGTTACTAATATCAAATTTACTAGTATCAATTTTCGCCTACTCTACAGAGGACCAGACCATAAGCGAATTTGACTTGGTCGGCATCAAAATCATTAAGACATGTTAAATAATTTTTCTTTTTTTCTTTATTAATCATGGAAAATATAAATCTGGTTCTGTAATTTCTCTTGAGTGATGTTTCTCATTTATTTACCAGAAAATAAATAAATCTTTGTTAGATTCGATAGATTAACTAGTGAGATATTATGCTCATTTTGATCGATCTCTGTTTGATATCCATTTCAGTTTTTTGTCGTTCGAAGGTTAAGATGATGTTCCAGGACATCTATCTCTGGGGAATAAGGAATAATGATCCTACTAACTTGATGGTGGTTGCCAAAGATTTCTCCAAATATTTTGAGTCAGCCCTTGTCCAATTGGATACAAAAAAAAGATAACAATGTCTTGTTAGCTCTCCCTGAGGCACCACCTTCTGTGTATGGATGTGGACTTCCTTATTCACGGGAGGCCTTCCAATCAATAGCGGATCTGAAAGCAGTGAACCGGGTTGAGATTAGCCAAAAGATAACATTAGATGTTCCATTAATGATGTCCTTTTAGATGTTCCATTAATGATAAATTCATTGATAACCAAAAAAATGTATCTTCTTAGTTATAATCTTTGTCTTGAATCGAAGAAATTGATCTGAAATTCTACAATCGGATCTTTTTAAGTCTTTTTTTAAATAAACTGAATTAATAAAAAAAAAATGAAATATTTATGTAAATGAAATAAAATCTGGTTTTTATGGTAATTAAGTAATTGTAACAGATTATTCCAAAAAGATTTATACTTTCTTAAAATAAATAGAGTATTAAATTATATATATTGTTATTTTTGAAAAAATATATTAAATTATACTACATAATGAACTCCTATATAGGAGATGATGAATCGAAGAAGAGAGAGTTTACAACGGCAATCTAACAAACTTTATTTGTGTAAATAAGTGTTGTACATAGCTCAAATTAGAAATGTAATCATACATTAGCTTATATACTTAAGATTAAATGTAAACATTGAACCGATATAAGGTTAATCAATAACCATAGATAATCAATCCAATAACCGGAGATAAAGTATACTCAATACTACATCATCATTTACACTAGGAAAATACATGCTTTCAACTTTAAAGCTCTGGCGTCGAAATTTCCAACAAAATAACAACACATGGACGACGGCAGTTTGACTAGATTACATCTATACTTCATTCGAATCACACAAAATGAGAGAATATAATTAAAAAAGGAAAAAATCCTTAAAAAAACTCAAACTAATTTTAATTTGGACGCTTAATACCTAATACTTTTAAATTAAAATAAAAATATCTTATTTAATTATTTGTGGTTATAAAATATTTCATATATAAACTATTGGTGAAATCAAACCCGAGATATAACGGCCGTTGACGAGCGTTACATAATCATTTAACGTCGTTAAATTTTAACCATACGGATATATACAAGCTGTTTTATATCATATAAGATGATATCGTTGTGGTCCAGTGGTTAATTGTGTTTAATTCTACCTGCAACACTCGGGTTCGAATCTAGATAAGGTTTTTTTAATTTTTTTTTCTTATTCTTTCCTTCCCCGCCGCGACCACTTCCCAGAGAGATGATACCTTCATCTAACCCATGAACAAGAGCCTCCAATTCCGAAATTTCAAGGTTTTTAGACTCTTCTGCTCCTAGATCGATCTCCAATCACCACATATTGTTACACCAATATCATTTAATTATAGCTCTCGTATATCCAATCATCTTTTCATTCACCTAATCTTTACAATAAACCCTAAAGCTCTCATCCCCAATCGCAAAAGAGGATGAAGAAGAACCCCCACCCTCAAGAGAGTAGGGATTTTATAATTGTGACCAAATTAATCCTCCAATTGTGCTATCATCTCCGGGATGGTGGTCGACGGCGGCGCTAGGGCGAAAAAGAAAAAAAAAACAAAAATTTAATATTTAAAGATTCTGGGCAGTCTCGAACCTAGATCTTGCTGATAGTGAATTCAGCATTTTACCAACAGACCACATCGATTTTATCTTCATTTCAGGAAATAAATTAAATATATCTCTGTACTATGGAGGGGTTAAAATTTAACACCGTTAACTATTTACGTTACGTCCGTTAACGGCCGAATTTGATTCTACCAATAATATATATATATATGAGGTATTTTATAATTATAAATAATTAGATAAAGTATTTTTATTCTAATAAAAAAATATTAGATATTAAACGTCTAAATTAAAATTAGTTTGGATTTTTATTAAAACTTTTCCTAATACAAAAATCCACGACAGAGCCATTATTATCTACACATAAATTAAAGAATACGTTTTGACCAAAAGAACGACATCATAATTCTCATACAAAACAATAAACCAAAAATTCCAACTTTAATCATTCGCTCTCCGCTGTCCAAATTATACATTTCCCAACCAAAAAAGGTTAGACCACGACTATTGAATATTCAACTTCTCCTACGCAGCTACGCTAAACTATTTACAAAATACAAATGAAACAAAGAAAAAACAAACCATCTAAAAAAGCAGAAATATTTAAGAGAACAATTAAATCTTCAAAAAAAATTCCTATGTAAAAATAAAAAGAGAAGAGACTCAATTTGTTTGAATTTAATCTCTCAATCAGAGACAATAGAACAAATGCCACTAGAGATACTCCCATGACTATCCCCACACAAATCCAATGCTCTCTCCAAATTCCCTACTATATCCGTCATTGTCGGCCTGTTTCTCCCTTCCGCATTCACACAATGCATAGCCGTATAAGCCACCAGCTCCACCGCATCTCCTTCACCTAGCTCCGGTGATCCAACTCTCGGATCCAAAATTGTACTCAACTCATCAGCCGTTATCGCCGGAACCGAGTAATCCACCAAATGCACCGGAACACACCCTTCCTCCTCCTCCACATCACCATTGTTCCTAAATATCGCTCTTTTCCCGGTCAACAATTCTAACAACACCACTCCTAGTCCATACACATCGCTCTTATCCGTTAAAACATTAAGACTATAATACTCTGGATCAATATATCCGACCGTCCCCGCAGCTTTCGTTGGACGTTGATAAGGATTATGATCTTTCCCTAGCACCGGACCCATTAATGATAACCCGAAATCCGAAACTCTAGCGACCCAATTAGAGTCAAGCAAGATGTTAGACGACTTAATATCTCTATGAATAATCGGTGGCACTGCGTAGTTATGTAGATACTCGATTCCTCTAGCCGCATCTAACGCGATTTTGATCCGCATTTTCCAAGAATTGATCAAGCTACTATGTTTTTCGACGTTGTTCTTGTCGTGTAGATGATCGTAAAGCGCACCATTCTTCATGTAATCGTAAACGAGAAGCTTCTCTTCTCTTTCTTCGCAGTAACCAACTAGTCTCACCAAATGCTTATGATGAAGCCTCGATAAAAACGCGATTTCCGAATCAAACGCGGTTTCTTTCTCTTGAAACTTCTTCATCTTCGCGTTTACTTCCCCGCGTTTGATCGCTACTTCTCTCCCGTCATTGAGTTTACCTCTGTAAACAACACCAAAGCTCCCCGAACCGATTTTGTTCTCTAGAGAGAAGTTTCCGGTAGCCGAAGCAAGCTCGGAGAACGAAAACTCTTCCGCTTTATCGGCGTGCTTCATCGACGATGTTCCACTTCTCTGCCTCCTCATTGATAGCATTCTCGATCCTTGACGTCTTATAGATAACGACCGGCTATTCGAACTGTTAGACCGGCTATTAGAACCACCGCGAGTTATCGTCGGTTGAACCGAGTTATGAACTTTCTTCTTCCCCAAGCAAACTCCAGTCCATAAACAGTAAACCACACTACAGATCCCTGCAAATGCTCCAACTGATCCAACGATCGCAAACGCTAATAATCCTCTTGTTAAAGCTTTCGACGGTGGAGATGAAGTTGACGGTGATGGCGGTGGTGGTGGTGGTGGTGGTGGAAGAGGAAATTGACTCGGAGGACTCGCTGGAAATTGAATCGGACATGATTTACAAATCGAGCCAGTACCAGAACAGAGCTTATCAGATTGTGGATAAACACCACAAGAGCAAAGAGAGGATGATGATGATTCAACGCAAGGACCTGGTAAAACTTCTGGGAAAGGGAGGAAGATTCTGGAGAAATTTGTAGGATTCCAACACATGATTGAGAGATTACTTGAAATCAACCCGCAAATTAGACCCGGACCCGAGGAAATCGATTCGAAAGAGATCGAATCCGTGACATTGTTGAATCTCTCTGCTCCTCCGCCCCAACAAACCACAGAATTATTCGAGATTCGCATCGCGCAGGTGAAATTTGATCCGAGAGAGAGAGATGATGAGTAAAGGTTAGGTTGATCTGGAGCAATAACATTGAGCTGACCAGAATCGTTGTTTCCGATGCAAATCAAATTCCCAGTAGTGTTTAATCCACAAGCGTGTGATTTACCTGCGGAGATGGTCACCATCGGCGTGTTTCCGAATCCGGTTTGGATCTGATTCGATTTAACCGGATCGGTTCCCCAGCAAAGGATTCGGTTATTTCGAATCGAAACGCCGCAGGAGAAACCAACGCCGGATGAAATTGATCGGAATCTCTCGTTCGGAGGTTTTGATTGATCGGAAACGGAACCTCTCCAGCATTTTAAGGAATTTGTACCGTTAACGGTTGCGCAGATTTGTTTATCCCCGACGGAGAGAGTCTCGAGTAAAACGTTGTCGTTTTGGTAGATTCGTTTCCGGTTTGGAGAGTAGCTTCCGATGTTATCCCAACAGAGAAGGCTGTAACCACCGGAGCGTATACCGCAGAGGAAATTATCTCCGGCGGCTATTGAGGAGAATGAGACGCCGGGGTTTAGAGTGACGTTGATATTAAGACGCGTGTCGTAACAGAGGATACGTTGTGTGGGTTGACCGGAGATCAATGCGCAGACGGTGTCGGAGCCGTATACGACTGCGTAAGTTGAGCCTGAACCTAAGGAGGTGACGGGAGACAAGAGGAAGAAGATGATAACGGCGATGGTGACGGTGACGGAAAACGTCACGGTTGAGTTGATAAACCTCTTCATCTACAGAGGTTGAAGTTGACTGGCGTCTTCGTCGTCGATTCTAAGTCGGATTGGTTCATTTTCAGAACTCAATAACAAGACTCTTGTGTTAGAAGTAACGAGAGAAGAAGAAGAAAGAAGAAGAAGACGTTCGTGAGATTTATTAGAGACAAGACAGTAATTAGAAATTAGTCAGAATTTGCTTAAGAAATGCGTTTTTAATATGTTAGAGTCACGTTTTTTTGTCTTTGATTTTGATTTATTTATTTATTACAGCATTAATCTAAATGTTAAATCTTCTAAAACAGAGTAATTATTTGAATTTCAAAAAGGAAATTCAGTATCTTTATGTAAATATAACAAGAGTGTTAATTGGTAATTAATTAAGATATATTTTTACATAACAAATTTTCTTTACTACCACCTTTTAAAGATTCTCAAAGAAAATTTGATATGAATTATTTGGGCCGTTTCAATATTTAAATACACCACAACTACTACGTTGTATATGTGTGTATATAAATAATGTGGTGATTTATATTAGTCATGCAACAACCGCTCATATGCTAAGAAAGTAGTGTGAATAATATAAAGAATATTAAATTGTCATGCAAACAGTATAGTATACATATTTCTTATATAATTCAAACTATAAGGTCTATGTTTCCAAAAATGTTTTTTTTCCTGTTCTGTGAAGTTATTAAACTGTGAATTTCTGTTTGTTGAACTTTCCAATTTCTGTGTTTGACTAAACTATGCATATCTAGAGTACTAGAATTTTCAATATAATTTATTTTTTTCACCTAGACCTTCATTCAAAACCTGTCAATCTTAATTTTCAATATTAATTGTGATTGTCAAAAAAAAAACTGTCCTTAATTTTTTTTACAGAAAGTTAGAATAATCATTTTAAAGTCAAAATTATATATATTTTGTTTGTCAATAAGATCAATGAAATATTATGGTAAAAGTTAGATAGATCAATTTTCTTTAAAAAAAAAAAGGTTAGATGGATCATTAATGAAAAAAAATATTACCCTAAAACCAAAAGTATATTTGCATAAATTGCATACACTATGTTGATCCATCAAAAACTTAGCCCGCTAGCTATAGATGTCTCCAAATATACAACTTAGTATAGTTTGAATACGATAAATGAAAAAAACTATTTCTTTTATTCCACCAAATTTGATGTTATGAAATTTTTACACAAATTAAGAAAAACAATTTTATATTTTAATATTATTGTTTTGTTATTTTAATAATATTAATTATATCTCTTTTTTTTTATTGGTCAACAATATAAATAATAATCATCAATTTTTGTGGAACAGAAAAAATTAAAACATCAAATTTTTAGGAAGAGAGAGAATATTATAAAATATGAGAATGCCAAAAAAAGGTTTTTTTTGGAGAAATGAAGGAAAGGAATGATTCCTGGATTCTACTAACGCGCACGTACTTTCTTAGAATCTTACTAGGGATTTGTAATAAAGAAAATTGATTGACGAAAAGTGAGAGAGGAAATGATAAACTGAAAACGACAGTAAAATTGTAAAGCAAAAACTATTCAATGGCTCATGGCTGCCTATATTTGACCAAAGAATAACTTCTACCGAATTCTTTCAATAGCGTGATCTCGTTGATTTGTAGTATTGAGCTAAAATTCAATAGCTATGCATGGTGCGCTTCAATATTGCTATTAACTTGTTCAAAATAAATTAGTGACATCTTTCCCTCAGTATTATTCAAATTATATGAAAGAATTTGAAGTCAAAGCTGAGACCAGACTTAGATGGAGACGGAGACTTGGGAGAAACCTTCTCTGAATCTTATGCACACATCTTTTTTCACCTTTTTCTTCATCATAATAAGTTTTGAAACATTGTATCCCCTCACCTTTATATTAATTAATTAATATATCATCTATCCCCTTTGTTTTGATATTTATTTACTCAAATTTAGTATAAATTGAATTTCCGATATCTATATTAATGTGTCTACATGCATGTACTGATAAATTATATATTGAAAATCATGGGAACATATCTACTACTACACACACACATTTGCATGAACTTCACGTCCTCGAATATCTTTTTCTTGTTGTTGTTTAATGTATAAATGATAAAAAAAATTGTGATTTAGTGGCAATATGATACTATAAAAAAAATGGTATTAGAAACTTAGAACAATCATTTGGGAAAATTCAAGTCGATTGTTTGCTAGGTCAACTATAATAAAATCAGTGTTCTAATGATGTAATCTAACAATCCAGGGACCAAATTGACCAAGTCTAAATTAAACATATGTAATGCGTCAATAAGTATTTTTGGAGGGTAAAAAATAAAGCTTTTTTGTTTGTTTTAGATTCTCAGAACGCAAGATATCAATGGAAAGAAGACTTCATGGTCCAGCTCTTAGACCACGTACCATGTACATAGTGTTGTAATACATCATGAAAAAGAATAAAAAAAAATGTAAACGTTTTAGTATTTTTTGAATTATATACAAGAAAATGTCGAACCAAAACTCATATCAATCTTTAAATTTCTAGTAATCAACCTAGATTGAAATCATAATGAGACAATACATATCATGTTCTCCAACTCTAGTGAAATTTTCAACTACTAAACCACCATAAATTTGTTATTCATTAGTACTTTTTACTCAATTTTCGATATATATGATCTATTGTAGATAAGTCTTTCATATTTTGTTATAGAATACTTTTTTGCCAAAACCCGGAGGTGAAGAATCAATTAATCAAAAACGGTTTATTTATTTATACATTGGTAAACTGATTTCTAAAAATATGTATATCTGAGTCCCTGAGTGATCTATACATAGGCTGCAGTTTTCATAAAAATTTCTTATCTATAGTTAAGCGTGCTGATTTGACAAAAAAAAAAAAAAAAAAAAA
>Ga0041059_1003035_pt1 | contig 11878 bp, 7 predicted proteins | sample AraColnosormetaG_FD_56232 | JGI IMG/M metagenome (GOLD analysis project Ga0041059, IMG submission 56232) | Arabidopsis roots microbial communities from North Carolina, USA - Col MF nosort | ecosystem: Host-associated > Plants > Roots > Unclassified | place: USA: North Carolina | collected 2013-09-02 | reverse complement strand
TTAAAAAAAAAAAAAAAAAAAAATATTTATGAATCTTCTACTCATGCATCTTTCAAGAACTTGGGTTGCTTTGCGGTTGACTTGTCTTCTGTCCACAGAACCTTTAAATTCGTCGTGAAAGTGTAGCATATGGTGCTGAACATAATGTTTTTCTAGCCAAAAAAAACACAATTTATTGGATCCGATTGGTAACCTATAAGAAAATACAAAGAGTAAAAATGAACATGATTAAAAAAGAATAAATAGAAAAAGAAAAAATTATAAAATAAAAATAAAAAGGAATGAGTGTAAAAGAAAAATAGAATAAATGTTATTGTAAATGATAACCCAAACATAAAATAAATAGTATAAAAATGAAAAAATAAATAAAATATTTTCTAAATTAAATATTAAATAAACATGGACGTTAAGAAAAAATATCAAACAAACGTGGAGGTTAAAAATTTAATTTTTAATTAATATATATTTAATTTTTTTTTCTGTTTATTCCTCATCAAATTTGGGAAAGAACAATTTTCTTCTACGATTCCTCAAAAAATAAGGAACGATTAAGAATAATGTGAGGTCCACATATAATAATTTGGAGAAAAAAATTACTGTTAAATGGTAAAAAAAAAGAAACATGTTGTTCCTGTCTATTGTTTTTGTAAAAATTGGTCACCAATCGGACCCATTAAAACTGAAAATGCATAGAAAAAAAAAAGAAAAAAAAAAAGTATTCCTAAATAATCAAAATTTTCACAATTGACTCAACCAAAGTGATAATAACGAGATGACAAGCTTCAATTTATTTATTTTGGTAAAATGCTTCAATTTATGTAATTGGTATTATCCTACATATTTTAAAGAAAATTGGCAAAATCTCATATTCCATTCCAAATTAAATAATCAAAAATTTCGTAAAGTTCACACCCTAGTCAAAATCTATTAACACCAACCATTGCACCGTTGAATTTTATTTTCTAACAATTGCAACCACGTGTCACCGATTTTTATCCTCAATATATATAAAAACACGAATACAAACAGATAAATACACACACAATAAAAAGATAGTAGGTGTTCTAGAATATCAATGTTATACCAAACTCATATATCACTATCATCTTGTTGGGACAAGCCCTATGTGCCCCCATACGTGACGCCTTGTGGAGGAATAGTCCAACTTCGTTTAATACAAAATTATTTATTATCATAACTCCAACTCTTCTTTTTCATTTTTCTAAATTCTAAATGATTGATTGATGGGTTCAAAAATGTATGTTGGATGAAAAGGTTATGTTTATTTAATTTAGTTGGTTGCGTTTTTTAGATTGCTTGTTCTAATATTGTTATACTTATTTAATGAATTAGTTAGGACAAGACTTAATTGATAAGTTAAATTAAGCCCTTCAATATTATATAAACTGCTAGTCCCTTTGAACCTAAAAGATAAACCTATAGTTTATCATATGATATACGTAATACGTCCGCATATTTAAACTAATGTCAGTTTTTAAATATTAAGCTCAAGTTCGGTTTGTAATTGACGGTACGATTTTTTAATAAACAATATTCACCTATTGTTGCTTGAAATGTGGTGGTATTAATTTAAAATATTAGAAATAGTCTGATCTTGATCGATGAAAAAAGTAGCTCGATGAAGCATATCCATGGAAATACTCGAACAAGAGATCTTTCAAACCAAACATGCATGGTAAAGAAAACCCCTAGAAAATCTTTACAATAAACCAAAAAAAATCCCCAAAAATGTCTCGTACATATTTTCCATATTTATAGTATCCAATATAATTAATCTTCGAGAAACCAAAATCAGGATTTCTTGAAGAAATAATACATGATACAAAGACATATTGAACAAGAGAATAATCCAGTCAACAAGAAAATACTAGTAGACTTATACAACTTAGTTAACTATTTTTACATGCTAATATCATAAGTTCATAACATAATTTTAAAAATTACGTAAATATTTTCCACCAAAGACCAAAGGATTACCGAGTATCTAAAGTCGTAAGTTCACGAGAAGTTTAGAAATTGAAATTGGTTAAAAAGAATATATGTCCATTATAATTAGGGAAATTTACATAAGAAATAGACTAGTAAAAAAAAAAAGTGGTTTGAAATGAAAGAGAGAGGTCATGGCCCGACCTTATACCTTACAATGTACAAAGACACATTGCAACATACACCGATCAATCAATATCCTAAAAGTTGTTCTAACTACTTTTTCAAATTACCATATTAACCTCCTCATTTTTATGTGTTTTTTGCGTGTGCATCAACTATTACACAAAAATAAATGATCAAAACACTAATATTACGATTCCAGAAAGAATAAAACACATACTAATATTGAAATCTCATAACAAAAATAAAGACATTTTGCTAACGAGTGCAAAACACAAATATGAAGGAAACAAAACAATCAAAGAGTACAAAATACTCGAAATATTATCCTAAACATTCGAAAAAAACAAAAATAAAGAAAAACGTATATAAAACCAAAAAAGTCTAAGGAAACTTTGTACCTAACAATACCAACCATGTCAAGTCCTCGATAGGGTTCGGTTTCAGGTGAGTCCCACTTGGTGTAAGGTGTGGTGGGTTCTTTTTCACCTATCTTATATCAATTAATGCTATTTGCTATGTGTATTAAAAGATCTCAATGTTACGTAGAGTACGAGGCAACCATAGATCTCAAAATAGAGTTCCCAAAAGCCAAAATCAAATGGAACCTACCACACTGAACCGAACCGAAATAATTAACTAAACCACTTGAGATAAGTTCTAAGCCAAACCTAATCGAGGCAGTAATAAACCAAACTATACCGAAACCAAAGTAGAAGACATAGGGGCATACAATTCAAATAAACCAAATTACCAATCTCAAAACCAGAAAAGTATTTACTTGTTGAAATGATATTTACTTTTTAGATATCTGAAAAACCAGAAATAAACCAAACCAATTCATATAGGTAAAATTCCAATCTCAAAACCAGAAAAAGTCTTAACTTAGTTGAAAAGATATTGGTTATAGATGTCCGAAAAAAACAGAAAACGAATAGCAACCGAACCAATCCAAACCAAAACTTATCTCTAAAGATATATCCGGTTTAGATCTGAATTATATGTACCGATCCTAGATACAAACTGACCGAACCAATACTACTGAAAGTACCGAACTACCGATCACTGTTAGATGAGTTTATCCTTGTTGCCGAATATAAGAATTAATTCATGTTATCTTGATAAATGCATGCAAGACTGATGGGCTCATGCAACGTGACCAGCCCATCCAAGTTATGGTTTTGGTTTGAATGTGATATTACTAAATCATGGATTTGGTTTTGGGATTCATGTTTATCTTCTCTGGTGTTTCCTTATTTAAGTCATAGATTAATCAAAGTTAAGGTAGATTTAACTAACGAAATAATTAAGGTAGATTTAACCGTTCGGGTTTAGATTTTACAATTAAACTAAGTTAAATATCGGTTTGAATTTATAAAGGAGGATTATGATTTAGATTTTAAAATTAAACGAGATTATATGTAGGTTAAGGTTTATAAAAGAGTGGCTAGGGTGTAGATTGTACAATTAAATGAGTTTATTCCTAATCTACAAAGAATTTTGATGCCTTTAATAAAATTATAGAAAATAAATAAATGAAATATTCTAAACTATTGATGGAGAATTTTCTATAATGTTGTTGATTAGTTTTTTTAGAATCTTATAAAGTTTCCCAAACAATCTCTTTACTTTGATGATACTTTTCATGACTTTATTTTGTAAAGAGAAATGTTGGTAAGTGATATTTTTAACATATTATATATATATTAATTATTTTATTGAGTTTTTTATTCAGATCAAATCATTTTTAGTGTAAATAAGTTTTTTTTAGGATTTTAGACTTATGAAACTAAAGTGAGCATTATAAAAACGAGATAGGCCAATATACACCTTAACTTTGATTAGAAACTTCACTATATACAATCACGCGTATATATCTGTATGATAAACATTTTAGTTAATAAATTCAAAAATGGAACAAAAAATCAATGCATAATTTTAGTATCTACAAAAACATTAGGTATAAAACCGTTCAGCGAAGCAAATAAAATATATATCCTTAGTTCTTCTTGTCACGGCCACACTTGACTTGTACCGCAAGCTTCTTCTCGACTTTGGGACATGAATCCTTTTTGTCTTGCTCGAACGTACTCTTGTTCACCGGAATCACACACTCTGCTTTACCCAAACAGTACTGAAAAAAGGAAAAAAAACCGAAATCAGTTTGTGTTACGTTTACCGCAAGTAACACTAGTTAGAAATATAAGCCAACTTTTTCTTTTTACCTTTTCAACGACTTTCTTAGAAACAGGAGCATTACAACTTCCAAGAGTGAAGTTGCCACAAGTCCCATTAGGATTCCCAAAGCTTGCGAATTCCACAGCGGAGATTTTCTTTGTGCCGGAACATTTGAGATTAGCCGTGAGATGCACGTCATCAGTGATGGCCTGAACTTGGTCATTCTTCCTGGTCCAGTGACGGACACTAGGAGTGTAGTTTTCTCCAATATAAGAACACACCGTATCTCTATTGACGATGACAAAGTCGATAAGCTCTGGCTTCACATTTGGTTCTTCCTCAAATATAACCAGAAGATTTTTCTTGGGCTTCAAGAAAGACCTAGGGATGTGATACTCGATTTGCGTAGGCTGTCCTAAAGGCGATAGAAACGACATCCAATATCGACCAACACCTTCTCCGTTCACCCAAATCAAACCTTTCCCCATTCCGTTCATCCTAATTGCTGCTGCACTTTGGCTCTCTGGTGCATCGAAGTATGTCTACAATATCTCAAACGTTGTTCATTAGATCACTATTCTTGTTGCTCAAGTTACTTCCAATTATTTTTTCTGAAAGGTTAAGTTTATTCACCTGGTACCATGTCATTCCCGGTTCTTTCCCTGAAGCTTTCTCCCATTTAACCTTCTTCAATCCTTCTTCGGCGTGGATACCAAGCCTTTCGCCTTCCATACCCACCTGCGGATTTGGAAAAATCAGATCAAAATAGTCATAACAAATTGAGAAAGTAAGATCTATAACAAACCTTGTTTCCCCATTTGTTTTCTTCAGTGAGATCAAGTGTTCCAGAGCCCAAACCTAAGATGGAAACACTACGTGGACCTGTGTATCTATGCTCCATATAAGATCCACTATCCTGTTGATACAAAAAGAATTCATATATCTCATCATCAAAATTGAAAACTATGCATGGCTTTGTTGTTATTAGTTCTTTTTAAGAACATCTATGTTTCTTACCGGAAATCCCGTCAAAACACCTAGCATGGTTAAGTGGTTCTCTCCTTCTTTTAGAGTAACTGGCTTCTGAAAGACGAAACTCTTCTCTTCATGGCTACCATGTCCGTTTCCTGAACAAGTTTCATTAATTAGGTCAAAGTTTTGTCAATTTTTCACATTACATAAAAATGTTTTATCCCATGGATGGTTCCGATCTTACCAAGGTATTCTCCATTGAGCCATACATGCAACGCGTGGCCAAGACTAGCAATCCTCAGATTAGGCTTACCTCCTTTCTTCTTAGAGAGGTCATTGTCATCTATTTTAAAGCTGCATGGAATATTAACCAAAGAGATGTGTCCATATGATATTTTTTCTTCTTTGTTTTTCATTTCATACATAAGATAGTCCAATTATATCCTTACTTACCTTGTTGTGTACCATCCGTAATCAGACTCATCTTTGGTCAAGCCGTAGAGTTCAACGGGTATAAAAGAGTCACCCTTGATCTTACTTGGCACTGACTCGGTGAACACTTTGAAATCAAAGTTCTTATTCGCTTTTTTCGATTTCATGAAGTTTCTTGAAGTATGATGAGAGATGATCTGACCAAAATAGTAAACCAAACAAAAAAAAAAACAATCAAGATTCATTTTTCTTCTTCGAGGAAAATGAAAGATTTGCTAGAAGATTTTGTATTTATTATCACCTCCCCGGTGTTATAAACAACGGTTTTGCAGTCAGGGAGAATACTGATGGAGCGGTGCGGGATAAGATATTCCTTGCCTCTGAATTTGATTTTTTCTGCAGCTTCTGTGTTATTGTTAGCCAAAAATGCTGCACAAACTTTAGTTCCAGGCTGCTCGTAGTATCGAATCTGCGATAACAAAAATACATAAAAATCAAGAAACTGATTCTTTCTATGTACATTTTCTAAAGTTTAAACTTTTTGAACATTAATGATGCTATAGATGAAATTACCTCTGTTTCATTGCTAGGCTTCTCGACTCGAGGCTGGCCCCAGAGAAGTGCCTTCTTGCACAAGTTAAGGGCGTTGTGAAGATGCTTTAGATGACCGTACTTAGGCTCCCTTTCCAGTCCTTTGTATTAAAAAAAGGGCAAATGAGAACATACATATTAATCTGTAACTCGATTTTATTCATTCACAACGATCATATGCTATATGTTTTGTTTTAGTTTTACCGAATTCATCAAGAGGTGCATCGTCGTAGTAACGAGTTGTCACATAATGTGCAGAGGTTCTTCCAAAGTTAGTACCTCCGTGATACTATAAGAAAAACAAATATTTAACAACATTCTTGAAACGTTACATATAAATCTCTTTTTTATTCGGTATTCGATCACTTACCATATAGTAGTTAACATGGGTTCCATTCTTGGAGAAAAACCGGGCAACAGAATATGCTATATCTTCTACAGATCTTTGTGCTGGGGGATCGCCAAAAACGCGGAACCTAGAATCAAATTATAAGTCATTGTCGTTTGTTTCATCAAGAACATACTAATTAAGGTGTTCAAGTGAAAAGCTCACTGAGTAGTCCAGTTCTCTGTCCATAAAGATGGCTTGTTGTCTTTGTTTGGACCAGGGAATGTATCACCGCAATGTCTTCCGTTACAAGCGTTGATCTGTATCAAAACAAATTAAGTTCTTGATTTAACCTTTTATGATTATGTTTTTATAGTGAACGTGTTATAAAATATGACTTACCATAGGATCAGGAGCATCATTTTGCTTACACATAACCCATGGGATCCCCAAATCCATCGAGTGTACCAGTTTAGATGCCCACTTAATGTAGTTTAATCCATCTTCTTTATATGCTCGTTGAACCGCACTATACTCATTCTCAATCTGAATCCAAACGCCAATTTTAAAAAAATCTTTCAAAACTTTTATGATTCATATCTTAAAAATGTGTTTGTTGTTTTTATTAATCTTTATCTTTTTGTCAATGTTACCTGTCCTAATATAATGGGGCCTCCTTGTGAAGCAAAAAGCTTCTCCTCCTTCATCATGTCAAGTACCACCTTAACATATCTCTCTGTATGTTCCTACAATCAATAGTTTTCTCCAAATTATTTAATTGTTCCAACATATCACACACATATCTTACATATGCATAGCCATATGTGAAAACTAATAATCATACCTTGAAAGGTTCATTATCGGTACGGAAGAAGATCCCGGGAACTTCCCTCAGCCAGTAAGGAAGTCCTCTGATGTTTCATTATAACCATAAGCATTAAACATGTCACATATGTAAAAGAATTTTATCTCAATTTGGAGGAATCAGACAATGTAACAAATAAACATACCCATGAGTCCATTCAGCTTGAATAAAAGGTCCAAGCCTCAAGGTTACATACAAACCATTCTTCTCAATTAATTTTATGAACTTCACCAAGTCGGCTCTACCCGAAAAATTGAACTGTCCCAACAACAAAATAAAAAACTCTTCAAAACAGTGATTTAATCTTTTCTAAAGGTTTTTGTTTGTTAATATTTCAAATTACCTTTCCCTGCTCAGGCTCATGAACGTTCCAAAAAACGTATGTCTGAATCGTGTTCAAACCGCCTTGTTTCGCTCTCTTGATGATGTTTGGCCACATCTGAGCAAAACCCACATCACATATTCTCAAAAATGTAAGTAAAACAAAATTTAAAGATAAAACAACTTTAACTAACGAGTGTATGAATCATTTACTTCAGGAGTGCTACGAGGGTAATGTATGGAGCCAGAGTAAAGGAGTTCTCTATTTCCATTGATGATCAAAGACGTTCCATCATAAGTTACTTCTTTCTTTTTATCGACCGATTTCGTCTTCTTCTCTTTGTCATCGCTTGAGAGAGCTCCAGAGAAGGAGAGGAGAATCACGAGAACGGCTAGTAAAAGCCATGAATGATCAGAAGAATGTATTTTCATTTGACTATCTTCTTCTTCTTCTTCTTCTTCTTGAGGATTTTTAAATTTAAACAAGAATCCACCTAAAGGGATATCTTCCTTGTCAGAGAAATAAAAACTTTAGAGAAAGAAAATGAAATAAGAGAATGTTTCGCAGAGAACATAAGGTTTCAGAGAAATTCACGTATTCTCAATTTGAGATTCCACATTTTGTTTGTAAATAAAACTTCCAATAACTCTCCCTTTTATTTCCTTATTTCCTCCTTTCATTTTGTTTTCGTTGAATTTTCTAATTTTAAGGTTTTTGGTTGAAGAGCCTAATTTGGCGGGTATACACACAATGACTTCTCTCAATCACCACCAAAAAGAAATGTGAGCCAATGCTTATGTTGAGAAGGTGCGTATTACACCAAAAAAAAATGGTTCATACGAAACCAATGATTTTATTTTATTTTATTATGTTCATTATAAACACCACTTTTGGTTCTTCTTTAATTGTGGAAATGTGGATTAAATCCATGAGAGATCTAACAAAAATTTGTGTAACCTGTTATCTAGTTATTATTCTTTGTCTACAAGTTGAGTAAATTTTTTTGCTGTAATTTGGATTATCATCGTTTAAACCTTTAGCTTATTTCTAACTTTAAATATCATAACGGCAAAAATTGTAAAAGCTTTGGTATGCTTCTTTTACGTAAAATACATAAATGTGTTGACCGTGTGGTTGAAGATTGAAAGCAAAGCAAACAACATTTGTTACAAAAAAAATGGCTATTTTTTTAAGTAATCAATTAATCGTCTTTTAAAAAATCGAGACCAACTATTGTTGAGAATTATTTTCCTCCCGTAATCACCATCATAAAATATCGGTTGGGCAAATCACGTAGCATGCATGTACATTAACTTTGGACTAACAGCTGTGGAGTTTCTTCTTATAGCAATATTCAAAAGACCTAATAAGTCTGAAATAAACAGAGGCTTGAAGGTTATACTTAGATTGAAAGGCAATGATTTACATTTACATATATAGGTTGATCAATGACGATCTCTACGATATGTTGTGATATAAATCTTTAAAATAAGGAAATAATATATGCATCACTGATTTGTGGAGTGTTCCTCACTCGACGCCACTCTGATTTGTAAATTTTTTATTGTAAAATTTTAAAGTATGTAAATAGGGCCTATAATTTTTTTTCCTAATGATACATGGGCCTATAATCTTAAGAAACTTTTGAAATGGGTCCTATAAGTTTTCAATAACTATTTTACCTCATCAAATGTATGTTATGATTTATGATTATATTTGTTGAACATGATGCTCATCACCCATCACTTTGCTGGTCCAGTGAACGTGGACAATAAGATTAAGAACAAAGGATATTGTAATAACCATTCTTTATGTTAAGTTATTCTGATTCTCAGACTTTATCAAATCCCATTATAGACCGTTCAATAGATATGGTATATTACAGTAAGCATGTACGTAAGACCATCCACTTCAAGGCACGTCTCTCTTTCAGAATCAGAACAAAAGAATGGATCTTTCTCCATTACCTTTATGGGCAAAGCGGGCGGCTAAAAAGAGACTTTACAATGGTAAATCTTTACTTAAACAATGATAAATGCAATAGTGCAAGCATTCCTGTTTGCAAGAGAATCACAAATCTTTGCTTACGGTTCACGCTTTAAAAACACAACTCTCATTCTCCTTCTCTTCACAAACCACTCATATTTTTTTTCACATACTTCTTTGTAGTGCTACTTTCCATTATATCAAACACTCAGCAACCTGATGGCAACGAGACGGATATTGAAAGAATTGAAGGAGTTGCAAAGAGACCCTCCTGTATCATGCAGTGCAGGTAAAGGATCACAATTTGTTCTTAATACAATATAAGCCATGTATCAGAAATTTTTTCTAAAGATTTTGATATTTCCTTTCTCCTTGGTTTGGGATTTTTAGGTCCAACAGGAGAAGATATGTTCCACTGGCAAGCTACTATAATGGGTCCGAATGAAAGTCCTTACTCCGGAGGTGTTTTCCTTGTCAATATTCATTTCCCTCCTGATTATCCTTTTAAACCTCCCAAGGTAACAACTTTCTCAACAATTTTTTTGTTTTTTAATCTACTTCTTAAATCCAATAACCAAAAGGCACAAAACCAACATTAAATATTGGATCGTTTATGATCTTTTGGAACCTTAAGTTTTGATCTTTATTTTCAATCTTTTTCTTCTTCTTTACTCTTGTTGTTATGTTTGTTTGATAAAATCAGGTTGTATTCAGAACCAAAGTGTTTCACCCAAACATCAACAGTAATGGAAACATATGTTTGGACATTCTCAAAGACCAATGGAGCCCTGCCCTTACCATTTCTAAGGTTTGAAATTCTATATATGTATTTAGTTATTTGTCAATATTTTCTATAATTCCATATATCAGATTTGGTATATAACCAAGAAGCTCCAATAGGTAACACAAATTACTAACATTTTGGTATTATAGGTGCTTCTCTCTATATGCTCTCTTCTAACAGATCCAAACCCTGACGACCCTCTGGTGCCAGAGATAGCTCACATATACAAAACTGACAAGACCAAATATGAAGCCATGGCTCGAAGCTGGACCCAGAAGTATGCCTTGTTTTAAAGCTCACAATTCCTCTTTTTTTCCTTTTTATTTTGGTTTGGTCTTATTTGTAATAAAAAAAGAAGAAGAAGAAATTGTTATAATTTTAATACAAACATATATAATATATAAAGTAGAGTTTTCAAAGTTGTTAACTCATATGATTGATGAGATATCGACATGTATTAAATCTAATTTTGTTAATATATAAAAAATCTTCTAACCCTATCGGGAAAATAAAATATATACATAAATCACAAAAATTATTTATATAATCAAAAAATTTAATTATATTTTATATAATAAAATAATTCATATTATTAGCGAATTTGTTTTTTTTAAAGGACCGTTCAAATATGTTTTTTTGTGTATTTTGTCGAAATTTTTGTTATTTTTCTTTTTATTTTGTTAAAATAACTCTAAAATATAGATTTCAAACAACACATAAAATAGTGAGATGCATAGATAAAGGTTATAATGGGAAAACTCAATAGTATCAAAGATAAATGAGAATTAATTATAGTCATGTTTGTGTAAAAAATTTAGGACAAGTTACTAATATTTAAAGTTTAAGCCTAGTTATTTAGTAAACAACAAAAATAACTTACGTTATCTAACGATATTTTTGGAGAATAGATAGATTGAAATAAGAGTTAGAACACTAAATATTGAAAACGTGTGTGGGTTACTATTTAAAATTTAAATATCATAAAGAATTAAAACACGAAGATGAAATATGTAGAAATATTTTTTCAGCTCTTATCCATTAAAATGAAATATATAGAATTAAAATTCAGTATATTTTCATGAAATATATAGTTAAATTATTGCAAAATAGAATGGATAAAATTAAATTTTGGTTTTAAAATATTTAGATAAAATGAAAAAGTGTACATTGCTATTAGAATTCAATTATTATTTGAAAAATTATATATGTTTTTTATATTCGCCTATTTAAACGGGGTTTATCTAATATATATATATATATATATATATATATATATATATATATATATAT
>Ga0041059_1003034_pt1 | contig 11881 bp, 11 predicted proteins | sample AraColnosormetaG_FD_56232 | JGI IMG/M metagenome (GOLD analysis project Ga0041059, IMG submission 56232) | Arabidopsis roots microbial communities from North Carolina, USA - Col MF nosort | ecosystem: Host-associated > Plants > Roots > Unclassified | place: USA: North Carolina | collected... | reverse complement strand
TTTTTTTTTTTTTGGTTTTTTTTTTGGCGTTAGGTGGGTTTGTTATTTACTTGTTTAACATAAAGACTATAAAATATACAGTTATTATATACGAGTATATCGTATTAGGTTTCAAACGACGTCGTTTATGTAAAGTGTTTGCTTTTCCGACGTGGCTTTCGTCGTCATGACTAATGAATGATGTGTTAGCAATAACTTAAAAAAGGTCATATTTTTCTAATGTTAAGATTTTGTGTGGGCCTAATAAGATCGACGATTAACATGGTAGTAGTAGGCCCAAATACTGAGGCCATAACATTTTTACTGTATAAAATTTCTTCTAACCTTCTTATTTATAGTCAGTTGACTAATTAACCCAATAAAAGACCTATAAAAGAAAAAGTGTCAATGCAATACACATGTTTAATAAAGTTGATCAAATAATATTAGTATGATAATATACTTGTTAAATGAATAATTAATATGTAAGAAGACAAATGGAGTTAACCTGCTCCCTTTTTATTTTGTTTTGTCACAACTCACAAAAGAACCTGCTCCCTTAATCTTGTGTTTCGCGTAACAAAAGACCCACCTCCCTTTTTTTGATTATTATTATGGACGTCTTATTGAACATTTTGACTTTTTTATTATTGCAAAAACCCTCACCTAAGACCACTTTCATCATATTTTAATAATTTTTCCTAAACTAAATTAATCATCATTATAATCTTAAGACTTGCGAGAACACACTAAGCTTGAGAAGAAATCATAAGCTCGGTGTCGGTGGGAATGTTTTACTGATCAAACTACATTTTGGTTTTGGGTCCACTTTGAGCTTTCTTTAAAATCGTTAATCATAATAAAGTCATTTGTCGGCAGATAATTTTCACGTCAGCTTCATAATTCCTTAATTTTAATTCGTATAATTTGATGAGATCACAAGAATTTCTTCAATGTAGTAGAGTATATCAGTTGCATGAATACAAAATGATTTAATGTTAATCACATACATACCATTGATTAGAAAAAAAAATGGTTAAGAAGACCAAATAGAAAAAGAGATGGTTCAAATAACAGTCTCTCACGCGCCTCTTTTCTCAAGTTTACAAAGCGCAAAATCCTTCAGCCATTTTAAGTTCACGTGCCTCACGTGGTTTAGGTGCGCGTGGCTATGTCACGTGTTGCTTCTGCTTGTACTACTATTACATTACCTCTTGAGCAGTTGGGTGATATTTATTTATTTTCACCTCTATAGTAAATAGTGAAGCTTTAAAATGTAAAAATACCATCCCTTATAGAATAACACTGTTTGAACTTTAGTGACAATGTATTCTTTGAATAGTAAGAACAAATAATAACAGTTTAGTTGGTGAATGATTCTATTATTTGGTGACGTGGTCAGTCAAATTTCCTCTAATAACAAAAGAGTATTGACTTTTATGAATGGTTGTCTATCTAGTCAACAGTAAAAAACCACCGTTGGATCATTAATAATCACAAATGATTTGAGATATATTTAATGCATTGTCTTTTTTTTCTTCACTCTCCCACTACCTAAAAAGAAACTGCCTAAGACTAAGCTGAAGAAGAAGAAAGAAAGAAACAGAGAAGACATAAAAATGAGAGGAGACAAGGAAGAAGAGAAGGCGAAGCTTGCACTTGTGTTAGCTGCAAAGTCAAGATCGTTGTTGTACACTTCATCGCCTGCGAGTCCACGTGTGTTTGCTTCTCCGATTCACACTCTTGCCTCTGTTCCGTTTTGTTGGGAAGACCAACCAGGCAAGCCCAAGCACCCTCTTCGTCCTCTTTCTTACCCCAAGTGTCTTGATTTGCCACCTCGTTTGCTCCTTCCTGGTGAGTTCACGCAAATGCCCTTGCCCGAGAGGAAACATGGGCTCTTGAGGTTCTTGAGGAGGAAAGGGAGAGGGGATGTTGTTGTGAGGGGTAATTATGTCTTTCTGTCGGAGAATCAGAGAGCAGGAGATAATATCAACGAGAACAACATGAAGATCATGAAGTTTAACAGATCAGGGAGTTACCATGGTGGTGGTTCTGTTAAAGGATCTCACTTTTGGGTAAAGTATTTGTGTTTCTCCGCTCCTTCTTCATAACTTCTTCATCTTCCCAAGTCTTGTCTTTCGCTGAAACGGGTTTGGTTGGGGAAATGCAGGGAAGTTTATGCAAGGGATTGAAGCTAGCAATGCCATGGAAGAACAAGAAGATGAGAAGTGGAAGTGTTTAAGCCTGTTTTCAATATGCATTATCTATCTATCTATTGAGGGATCAAGATGATGAAAAAGAGCTATTAAGAGTGTATGTAAGATTAGCAATTTTACTGTAATTTAATATCTGTGTGATATGCATATATAATGTTGTTAAGACTCATGAGCCATGGCAAGAAAAGTTTCAAGCTTTTTTCATTTGTTGTTAAGAAATGAATACATCTGATCAAGTGATGAACAAAAGTGAGTGTACACACATGCCTTTATATTAAGTTTCATAACAAACAAATGAGTCTGGCTTATTCATTGTGAATAGAGAGAGTAAAAGACAAAAAAGGAATAGGGATCATCTGAATGTAAGAAAACAGGGGAAGTCATTGCTTGTTTTAACTCTGTTTCTTCCCTGTGACACCAGCAATCACCTGCAAAAGCAAATTGGATCTGAGTTAATACTTGACGCCTTTGTTTGCCTGTAAAGAGTATATAGGAAAGCGTTGGATAACTAAGCAATGTGATAACTAACTAGTCTCTTTTATGCCCAATCCATTTTTGGCAGTAACAAAATGTGATCATGACACTCGTCCAATGATGAAAAGCATAGATTTTTAAGGCATGGATGAACCAAAGATGGAACTCTCAAATCACAAGAAGACGCAGGAGGAACAAAACATCGAGATGATGTATAGGCTACATCACATAGCAAAAAAAAGAAACGTCCAAACATTCGCCTACACGGATACTAAGAACAACTATCATGCAGAGTTCCCACATCAGAGACATTTCATTAGATAGGAAATAGATGACGATTTTAGCAGCAAAAGGAATTTCCACAGAGATAAATATATTCTAATACATACATCGGTAAGTGGAGGAGCTTTAACTTGTTTGGAAGCCTCGAGAGAGTCTAGAATAGGCCTCACAACCGCAGGCAAAAATAGTCCTACAAGATGAAGAGAATCCATCAGCAAATGTATATTAACACAATTGCCTTTTGCTAATGTTCAAGAAAGACATAATCTTTTGCTACTTATACATGGAGATAATGGAAGACATGGTTCCAAATTAAGCTTAATTTCAACTCCTTAAAATACACTCTCTTTGACAACCCAAAGAAATGACGATTCCGAATAGAGAGATTTGGATCAGGCATTTCTCTATATTCTCAAATTACAATCGAGCAAACTAGCTCTATAGATTCAAAGAGGAATTCCAGAAACTAGATAAATCCCAAAGCAAATCCTTTTCTAAGAAAGAGAATGCGATCGATCGGTGAGGAATTAAGATTGAGATTAGGGTTCATACCAACACCGCCGATTAAGCAAGAAGCAGCCACAACTGGTTCCTGCGCCACGAACATCCTCAATTTCTCCATGACCGGCATTTTCGCACTTTCCGATTTTAATCTCTTCCTCGGATTACGACCAAAGCTCCTCGTCAATGTCTGATTCGATTGATAGTTGCTCCTGAGTAAACCATTTTCTCACCTGAAACGAAATTAAAGATCATCTCCGGTCGGGTCGGGTTACTGGGCCCAAATGTTCGCAATTCGGCCCATTATAATCACCTTTGCCGTAATTAAAAAATATATATACTGTATATCTTTCTCTTTCTCATTCTGCTTCCAGCAGTAAAAAATTACTAAGTATTTTAAATTTTCAAGAAATCGAAGCTCTAGGAACATGAAAGAAAGATCATATACACTGTACAGTAGTTAATATATGCAGATATTACATGAACATGAAAGATACTTACTTACACATTAAAGAAGATAATTTCATATGATTTTTGAAGGAAAAGATCAAACTAGTAAACACAATATTAACAAAATTCTTACAACAATTTACATTCTCTCCTTAACGAAATCCAAAAGCTGATTCGAAGCCAATCTTTTAACTCATTTCAACATCATCAAGCTGTTCAATGAGAAAAAAGATGAAGTTTTGTCTCTTTTCTTCTCTTTAAACTAGAACGATAGCATCTGCATCCATCCAACAGTCCATCCAAGAAGCAAACCAGCACCAACAAGACTCATCCCCAATGCTAAACCAACCGCGTACTTTGCTCCATTCGGTTTACCCCTTTTGCTTCTTCTCTTTCTCCCCTCTTTTCTTGCTTTGCCATTGCTCCAACAAGGGATGGAAACCCCTGGATCGTCGTTGTTCTTATTGTCAATCTCCTTGTTCTTGATTTGGAGGTAAAGTGCTTCTAGCTGAAGCAGTTGTAACCATTGCTTATACCCAAAAAGCTCTGCGGCTTGCTTCAACAATATCTTCACCAAGTGCTCTTTCTCTGCATAAGCTTCTTTAGCCATATTCTCCGCTTCCCTAGCCCGCGTTTGCGAACGCCTCAGTGCTTCTAGAAGCTCGGATTTGCTTAAATCAGACTCAGATGAAGCCTCGGGTCTGTTCTTGCAGCTGCTTCCTTTGCTTGTACCCTTGATGGTTTGGCCAGAGACAGAGTAGTCTCTCAATCCATCAGAATCAAAACCACGTGGACTACCATAATAAGATCGTTTCATCTTCTGCGGTGTTGGTAAATCACAATTCTCAACATAGTCTAGAGATCTTTGTGCAACCAAGGAAGCTAACTCGTCTTTATCCGTAGTTCGCCACCACGGTGCAGCTTTCTCACTCGAGAGAAGATTCCACGGCGAGCTAGGATCAAAAGAGAGCTCACTTAACTTTTTCTCAGAGGACTCATCATACCCAGTTGAACCATAACTCTCCCTTGTCTCCATCAACTCTATAAACTCTTGAAAGCTTTCGGAATTAAAAGACTTTCCTTGTTTCTCTCCAGCTCCCAATTCAGACTTCTTCTCAGATACACCTTGATTGTTAACCTCATCCTCCAATGGCTGCTTCTTATTCACCTGAAACTGATGATGAGGATGACTCCACAGTCTGGTGTTGTGGGGTAACAGATCAGGGAAATTCGGGTTTCGAGGAAGAGGCATGAAACCTGCACAAGATGATTGAGTCCGTGGTTCAACAGAAACTCGAGGAGAAGAACCAGAAACTTCCACTTGCTTAGTTGAAGAAGCAGTTGAGGATGAAGATGATTGGCAATAAGTTAACTTGGGAGCTCTTTTAGCGTCTTCTTGGACAAAGCAACGATTAACTGTTCTTTGCCACACTGCTCTTGCTTCAGCTGCTGCCATTATTTCACCATAACTCTAAAGATAAGACAAGAGACTGAGAATTCAATTCAAGATCAATGTGATTTAGAAATTAGGTAGATTTAGCAAAATCTTATTAACCGTTTTGAATCTATTTATAGGAAAAATAATATGAATCATTTATTTCAAAGGAAGAATCTTTCTGATTGCCGACAGATCCATCACCAAAAAAGCTTATTACAAAACTACTTTTTAGAGAATCTGATATGTTTTGCTTTCCAGGTAAATTGAAGAATTAGTTCCTAATTTTCTTAGAAGCAAACAAAAACCAAAGCCAGATTCTTTGTCAATTTATCAACTTACTAAACAAATCATCATTATTTGCAATTGAAATCAAATTTCATAAAACTTCAACTATAAAATTATCAAACCCAGAAGAACACAAAAAAAAAACATGAAACGCGATTAGACCTAAGAATCAAAACCGGACACAAAAACAACGGATGGTGATCCAAATCATAATTCATCTTAATGAAACCGCAATAATTTGTAAGAATTCGGAAAAAAAGAACTAACCAGAAGGAGAGAGTAACACCAGACGAAACCCAAAAAACGGAAAAATCTATGATTGTTTAGTCAGTCTCGTGAAGAAGATAAGAGTTGTTCTGATTTTTTTTTGTTTTCTGATTGTCAGAGAATTTTTGTTTGCTTTCGATTAAAATCTTTTGAATCATTTTGCAGTTTATTATCGTTTTCTTAGTCTCTGTGTCATTCAGCACGCAAGCTTCCGCAAAACGGCACCGTTTTCTGAGAGGACCCATAGTTATGTTAATGAGTATTTGAGTCCACAGATTTGCCCATAGATTTCACCTGACAGCCGTTCGATTAGATATTAATTACACGTGGCGACAAAAAAGAAGATCTAAAAAAGGCTTCCCTTTCCTTTTTTAACGGATAAGACCTTTTATCTTATCAGTTATCACTATACGATTACGCGCGATGGTAGATTACGTCATAAATGTTTGGTTAAAACATAAAAATCTTGTAGTAATTGCGTCGAATGATTTTGATTTTTAAATGATCGATTAAATTTTAAATTTCAAGTTAGGGTCTACTAATATTTTTTATGACATCGTTTTCATTTAAGTAATAAAGTGGCCAATGGTAAATAGACATGTTGAAAATATAAAATTAGGTTTTTTACATGTCAATTTGGTTTAATGTAGTTCTGAAAGTTAGGTAAAGAGAATGTAAATAGTGGCCTCGTCTAGGAAATTGAATGTTAGGTGAAGCCAAGTGTCTTCAAGTCATTATGGTTAATTGTCTCTCTCCATTATTCTCCAATTGATAGTGTTACATGAGATTTATTTATTACGTGGTTAATAATTATTTAAGCAATCTAAGATATTCTAATAAGATGCTTTATGTGAGCACTAATATATTCAGTCATAATTAACACCATAGTCTATATATATACTATATATACAACTAACTTCTTTAGAATAATTATTAATGAAATGGACCTTTGCCTTAACTTAATAGTTTTAGGAATAATTCTTGGCAAATGGGGTTTTAATCAAACATTTTGATGATTCATATCATTTCGTCTACAAGACTACAACACAAATTATGGAGCAGTTTAATAATCAACCATAAGATAATATTCCACTACGTAATACGATAGTGGCCAGGTTCCTAGCCGTCAATTTTTCATAATCTTATTAAACTATATCGAGCTAATACCAAACCAACACCAAAAAGAAAGAAAAAAAATTACAATAACGAACTAAATCTTGATAATGTTTATTTTCGGTTCTATTGCACTACACTTAACACCAATCTAATTGGAATCAGTCCGATTTAATCTGGTCTAAATCTGATGCAACAAAGTCAACGAAAACTATGTCAAAGATAAATAGATGATATTTCCGAGTATAGATTGAAGTCAAGTCAAAGATAAATTAAAATCTGGATTATGGTCAACTCAAGATTCTACTGCTTCATAATCTTTAATATATTTGTATATACACAAATATTAAACCATATAGAGAAAAAAACTACATCACAAAAAATCACGTATTCAATAAACACACGCAAGGTAGCAATAACTCGTTTTCTCGACTGCAAAACTTTCCCGGAAAATGTATCTTCTTTTTATTTAGCATCGCCATAGGAAGAATCTACGAGGCTGACGAACTTCACCGTGCCATCACCACCACACGTTATAAATCCATTCGGACAAACTTGTATGTCAGTCACCCCAGCCTACACCAAATTCGTAACACATACCCAAATTCGATTACATACACCGACATTACTTTGATTCTGGTTTACTAAGAAACCAAAGCCACTGTGAGAAAATACGATGAAAGGATTATGCTTTAGGTGATTTGGTTCACTAACCCGGATGATTCCACCGTAGCCTCTCGAGTTTGGCTGCAGAAAAGTGTGTCTTTCGTGTAGTTTAGGCCAATGATGAATCAACTTTGCAGCTTTCGCATCCCAAAGTTTTACTTCTCCGTCTTTGCTTCCCGTCAAGAAAAGACTTGTGCGTGGGATTGTCGCTATTTTTGTCACACTCCCTGAAATTTGCATCAATGTCAATCAAATTTCAGGATATTTTTCCGGTAAAATTGGAATATGAAGGTGAAAATAGGCTTTAGGGTGTGCACCTAAGTGAGCCTTTGGTATATACCAAAGCATCCCATTCTTGTTTTGATCTCCATCAGTCGAAGATCCACCGTCAGGGTTCCTTTGCTTCTTCATCTTTCCGGTTGCAATAAACCGGAAATCGTGCAAACCGACATCACCATTTTTGCCACCAGTCACAATCATAGGAGAAATTGAACCACTACCAATGTCATTATCAAATACCGAGATAGAGCGTGCACCACCTTCATAGAAGAAAAGGGACAAAACAAAAAAAAAACTTGTTAAGAGTTGTGATTATGGGAAATGATACTAACACTTCTACAAAAAAAATTATTGGAGGACCTTCATGGCAATTGATAGATGCCTGGGAGGTTGAAGGGGGAGCTAGAGTATCCCACACAACGACATTTGCACCACTTGAGCTATATCCTGAAGCTGCAACAATGGATCCACTCGAACTAATATATCCTACATCTCTGCAACCATAAATAACAGAAACAGAATAGCTGAAGCCAATAGAACAAGAAACAGAGAAATAATGGTAATTTTCATGACTGACAGCAATAATTTAAAACTTATGTGTTTTTAGCATATTAGTGAACAAGAACTTATAGACTCAAGGATCATGAAACGTACGATGCATGGCCATTGAAGCAAAGAGATGATTCAACAGGATGAATATTGCTCCTTCCTCCAACTTCTGATTGCCAAGTGCATACAGTTCCATCCAGTGCAGCGCTAGCAAATCTGTGTCCGAATGGACCGAATTGCACTGCTGATATCGACGCCAAAGCATAAGGAGGGGAAACATTTGCAGCAGGAAGAACACCATAAGTTGCAGTAGCTCTTTCGTTTCCAAACTGTAACATGCAAGGTTTGCATTATAAGATCCACAAGGATAGATAAGAAATGTCATATCATTTACTCCGAACTCCTAAAACAGATGGTGCAAGTGTTTAGGCACAAACCTCCCACAAGTATATGTGAGTGTTGCTTGAGCCAACCAAGAAGAGGGGCATTGTCGGGTGATTAGAGAATGCTCTCGTAATAACACTTTCAACTGTTGGGGGAGGATCAACAAACTCTTCAAATTCTTCTTGAGTTTCCCAACCTAGACCAGAGACTCCTAACCACCGGCGGATCTACGTGAATTTTATTTAATGTTATGAGAAAATATACATTTGGCTTATCAATTTTTTTTTTTTAGCTATGTGTGACCTGGGTAAAAAATGATCCTGGATCCGCTATCGCTCCTAACCCAGAGTAGCCAGGAACTCTGTCAGCTTTCCCAGGCTTGGAAAGAGAAACAACTCCAACAGTGGCCCCACCTAACCCAAGGTGTGCTCCTTTCTTATCCCCAAGACCAACACCGAGTGAAACACATGTTGGAACGGGAGTTGACTCAGAGTTAGCCCAACCATTATGTGGCCAGTCAGCATCTGACCAGATATAGTCTGACTGATTTTGGGAAGAATCACCATCTTCTAGGTTAAAGAAAATTATACCCTGCATGTCACGAATGCACATTTAGGGATGTGTCTATGTCTCCTGCCACATTACCACTAAGCATAATAAAACACTGCAACAACAAAATAACAACAGATTGACATAAACTTGGTCTTCATATGGGACATGCAATATCATCTGAAAATTTTATCTCGAGATACTGATGCAAGAATGCAGGATACAGATAAAAGGTTAATGGATGTTTTCCAGGATGCAGACTCATCTTTGCATATCTAAAGTTTTGGTGCGTAGCATATGGCAAGTTACAAAAACTTATGAATTTCACAGGAAATTAAAGATAGAACAAGTGGTAAAGGCAAATTACGACGATATACTGACCTTGCGGTTGCTAGCTAATGCAGCTTGCCGATGGTTAATGGCGTTGATACAAAGGGCCTGTTATAAAGATTAGAATACTCGATCTCAAAAGATAAGAAAGTTTCAACAATATCAGTGACTTGTTCGTCAATGTAAGAAAAATAGGTACCTCTATAAGCTCCCCGGTCCTCTTATGGATTTCTTTGGGGTTCTGGAACGCAGAGTTTTCATTGGCAGTTACCGCAGCTTTTGGTGAAGAATTTGAAGCGTGGTTTGCAAGTGAAGCCACCTCATTACTACTTCGACCATCTTGATTGCATGGCACATAGAGCTCATTCTTCCTGATTACTTCTCTGTACATATCGCTCCAATCTTCCAATGGTTTAGATTTTGACCATTCAAATATGTCAAAATTTTCTAACAAGAAAGCTTCGTGTAGTAAATGAGGATCAACACAAAGCTTCCAGAACCTCACAGAAACCACAGGGTCACCGTTTTTTTCCGTCTCTACACCTGCATCTGGGATATCCCGATTAAGAAAATTTGCTTGAGATCCCTGACATTCGAGCAGCCATAACAAGGTAGGAACCTGAAGTCTCTTCTCTAGTTTCTGTTTCAAGACTAATACTAGTTGTTTTACATGGTACGAAGAGAGTTGAGCTAGGGTGCTAATCAGTGTTTTTCCCAGAACAGACATTATCTTCTCCGTTACGCATACAATGTCATCACTGGAGTCCAATGATGTCTGGGCATCAAAATTTTCAGCGGAACCACTATTCGAAATACCATCATCTAGATTGATCGAAATAGATACCAGCTTAAGTTTCACAAAGTCTGAAACATGCTTCCAGAAACAAGCTTGTGTTACCAGACATCTTTCATCTTCTGGAATTGAGTATACTGGATAGCCAACTCCGTGATTCTCAACAACACTGCTGAACTTAGAATTAACTCCTACATCTGATGCATCTGGTACACTAACAGAAGCTTCCTGGTGGTATACTCTCTTCACACTTTCCAGGTCAACCTCATAAGGCATATGCCCATTAAAATATGATATCACAAGGGGCTGAACCATTCGAAAGAGACAATGCACGTCTCCCAGAACCCAAGCCATTGCGAGTCTCAAACAATATTCGACTAAATCAAGAACAACTGCAAGTTTTGTTTTCAGGTCTTCCACAGAGGAGCCCAAGCACAGCCTTATAGAAGTTCTTAAATTAGAGAACGATTCCAGAATTCCTTGAAAGTAAAACCGCAAAGCATTGGACCACTTTGGATCAGGTCCAGATGACACCTTGTTTTCCTCAAAGCATGGCACTGAGTGTAAGCAAGTGACACTGCACGCAGCAATGATACGTGATAACACCAATGATTTCTCATCAGTCGCTTTTAGAATCAATTTAGACAACGCTGAATACTGGAGGAGATCTTCATCTGTGTGAGACTTGTCGTCTGAGAGTCCTGAGGAACTATTTTCCTGAAATATATTGTGTCCCATGGATAGTAACCCTCGGTTGTATGCTGACAGAATCATCTGTCGACAAAAACAAAGAATTAGATTACAGATAGCAATCAAAGTATCTGCGTTGTCAAATTAGTTCAACTGAGAAAACTAATATGATGTGCAAGCAGTAGTAGTGGAGACCTCATACCATATTACGTAGGTAAGATGCAGACAGCGAAAATCTCTGGTGAAATTGCTCCAAAGCTGTTTGTAGCTTATGTTGAAATCGTGAGAATTTCTCACATGAAACAACTTCAGAATTCATTAAGGGTGCAGTTGCTTCCCGTAAGATCATCGAGAGGAACTGGACGGCTAAACCCAATCTAAAATGAGTGTCCACAGTAGATGAAACACCGCTTGATACCCAATTCGACGAATGAGGAACAGAGTGATCAAAAACACCTTGTGTAGTATGCAACTGACCGTTACTTGGAACGCTAGTCTGATGGGTCCCACCATGACCGCTGGCAGATGGTGAAAGACATTCTAACGCCTCGAGCTAACAATTTTCAAAAGAAGATAAATTCAGATCTGACCGCACGGAAAACCAAACTCAATCTCAGAAAAAAAAAAAAAAAAAAA
>Ga0041059_1003033_pt1 | contig 11883 bp, 2 predicted proteins | sample AraColnosormetaG_FD_56232 | JGI IMG/M metagenome (GOLD analysis project Ga0041059, IMG submission 56232) | Arabidopsis roots microbial communities from North Carolina, USA - Col MF nosort | ecosystem: Host-associated > Plants > Roots > Unclassified | place: USA: North Carolina | collected 2013-09-02 | reverse complement strand
TCTAAGGTGACAAACTAAAGTAGTTTAGATCTTGTGTAAAACCTATTAAGGTAGTTGTAAACTTCTTAATCAGATTTCTAATAAAGTAAAACTCAGTGGTTCTGAGTTTGGGGAATATAGTTCTTGGTTCATCCGGATTTTCAGATATAACTCAAGATGAACCCAAGTTTTTTTTTTTTTTAGAATATAGAGTTAACTAACAAATTTTAAAGCTTTTTTTGTTTGTTGTTAAGCGTTCAACATGAACAATAACCGTGTTTTGTATTGGCTTCTAGGGCATCTATTCCAAACAAAAAATTGATTATTTTTGGGGAAGAATAAGACATTGAATATTGAATAAAAAAATGTTGTATATGAAAATAAGTATTTATAGAGATATACAGAAAAAGTAATAAAAATAAGTTATTAGGATGTGCATATATTTATTTGTATTAATTTTATAAGTGGAGATATTTAATTAGAGATTTTTTTTTATCTTTTGGCAATTACTCGAGATTTCATTTGACTTCAAAATTTCTTAGTTTTCACAGTAAGTGATACACATGAATCATGTGAAGTAAAATAAGCAGAGACTAGAGCAGAAAAAAAGAGAAACATAGCACCAAAAAAAGAAATGAAGGAGTGAAAGAAAAAAATATTGTTTTTGGTTCTAATGACTTAAATTCAACATAATTAGCTTTGAATTAAAGATAAATTAGAAAATTAGTTTTAAAAGTCGCATTGAAAATGTAACATGACACTCTTTAATCTTTATAAAACAAAAATAAAACTCTTGAACGACACTCTGATACTCTTCGTAAAACATGGAGAGTATATGAGATTTGCATGTATTAAGATATACATTTGATAAATTATGGATCTTACAATTATTCAGGAATCTCAACCAATATAATTAATTTTAAATTAATTTTGGATTTATTAAAAAACAAATTTATGTTCACTCGGATCCTCATATTTAAAAAAATCTCCATGCTATAACAAAAGGCTCCAACCTTACATCAGAGCAACATCCCTATATTCTTTTGCAAACCTCTAGTTTATACCACTTTGCACAACCACATATGGAGAGTTCAACTACGAGAATATTTCTCAATTTATCACTTGTCTCCCTTCGAGATACGGAATTAAGTTCAACTAATTCGATTATTTAATTGATAAAATAGAAGGAGTAAACACTAGACAAAGAAGGACAATGAAGACCAAGCGAAGTAATTTTTGACCTCATATCAAACTTTTTAAAATACGATCTTAATGGTGTATGCGAAACACATGCAAAACAATACGATTTATTATCTTAAAATGTTATCCTTGGAGTTTTAAAAATTATAATTTGTCATATTATCTGAATTTGAAAACAAAGTAAACAATTATAAGAAATAAAAGAAAACATGCGTCGCTCCAAAACAAACCATGCCCATAACCCTATAGCTACCACCGTGACAAAACTAACACATATGATATTATACCTACACACGCATATACATTTATAGATTCGTTTAGCATATCACATGCATGTGTACGCAGTATGTATGTGTGCTTTGCGTGAATCATAATTAGAAAAATATGTCAGCAAATTGTATAAATTTTCTGGTTATTGGTCGAATTAATATTTCATGACACTTGTATTGTGAGAAAAAAAACTTAATAGGACCGGAGTAAGAGAAAAGGAGAAGATGTACAAAAGTTCACATAGATTTTTGAATGTTATCAGTCTATATATGAAGGTGATGTGTCTACTCGAATTTGAGATCATCTAGATAAGGTACAATTAGATAATCGTTGTTTTCTTGAAACAAGGTTAGAACAGCAGCCATGTTCAACGATTTAATTGTAGCGAACAATGTGCACTTTTTTGTATGATAATCGGCAAAAAAAAAGAAGCATTTTCAAACAATTTCAATTGATTGCCGAATTGCATTTGTTATGTTCTAAAATTTTGTTTATGATCTGATAAATATCACAAGATATATAAACCTAAATATTGGTAGGATTTGAAAATTCTGGTACTAACTAAAAAATAATAGATGATACACTTTAATCGTCTATAGACAATATTGAATTTACCAGTGAAAAAGTAGTATAGACTATAATGGATGATTATGCTACATACAATGTGCAAATCATCCATTATGTATTTGGTGTTTTAATACATAAAAGTAAGAGTTTTTGGTGTTTAGCATTTGATTAATTCAAAAAAAATTAGACTCTATAAATTTTTCTATAAAGTAAGAGTTTTTCAATTAATATTCTATTAAGAGTTTCATATATTACTTCGAATATTGGTTATTTTATAGTACATATGTAAACTGTGTACTTTCATTTTTATCATTAGAAAAACAAATTTCAAAACAGTGCTCTCAGCTTTCCCCATTAGTCCAACAATGTCATCATCATTCATCGTAATATTTTCGGAATATTTTGGAACTTTTTTGTGTTGGTGCCAACAAGTACTTTGAATCTTATTGAGAAAAAATTATATTTTAGTTTCACAGAGGGAAAATAAAAAAAAAGGAGGTTTCGTCATGATTATGATCGATCTCACGGCGGATATTTTCCTTGTAGGGCCAATGAAGTAGGGGCCCTGAGGTGCATCTTACTTCAAGTGGAGGTTCTTCTACTTGATTATACACACCACTCTTCACAAATTGTAATCATCTAAATTTATTACTAATAAATTTCACTATCCCACTAAAACAGTCAAACCTCTCTAAATTATTTCTTTTGAAACTATAATACTTAATTTTTTATATAATAATTATAAATAATTTAATATTTATTAATGGCTAATTATAGATTTACGTTACAATGTTTTAATTTTATTGTTGCGAACAGAATTGTCGTTGAGTATTATTTGTAGGTTTATTTTGAAAAACTTAATTAGTTGGAAGTTGTAGGTTTAATTTGATACTTATTGCAACATCAAATACTTGCAGCAATGAACTTTAAATTCGGCGATTTTAAAAGGTATAAAACGATCCAAAACTGTTGAAAATAATTTCTATAATTAGATTAAACGCTAACATTACGTTTGCGGGAGAACCATCAAACCCTAATTATAAAAAAGACAAATGCTTTCGCGAATATTAGCATGAAAATCACATCCTCTTTGTTTTTATTTCCATGTAAAGAACGTTACACTTTCTCCCATTTGCTGCCAAAAGATCTCTACCAACCGTTACATATCACACTCGAGTCAGTTGAACAAGTTTACTATAAAAATACATTCCTTGAACAAGATTTCTATAAAAAATACATTCCTTAATAGATTAACTTAAGCCATATAATTATAGGCCGGTGGTTTGCATATCTAATTATCAACTTCCTCGTACCAGAAGGAACCTTGTAGCTTATAGAGATATCATTGTATTCGAATTGATCATATTAAACTATTTTGATATTTACTTATTTTTCTAAAGAAACTAATTTTTGCTAAATTTATTCAATGACTAGTATTATGTTTTGAATAAACTTTGAACTGTATATTCTAACCTGAAAAATAAGTGGAATTCTACAGATCAATTACCAAAGTTTTGTCTTTGTTTTTGTGATATATCGAAGGTTTTAGAGCCAAGTTCGTAAAAAAAAAACAATGTCAAAAGTTAAAATAGCTCGAATGAATTTTGTTTCATGTAGGTTTTTTTTCTTATGATCGGACGTTTCATGTAGTCTCATGGAGTATGTTATAAACAAAAGAAAAAAAAAAATAGTGGAAGAAAACAAAATTAATGAGGTTGTAGTAGAGTCACGAAATGGGGTCTGCAGAAAGAAAAGAAAAGACTGCAAGTTCGAATTATTCCTTCTTCCGTGTGTGTAATTATCATTTGCTTTTATTATTTTAAAAAATATAAAACATTTACTATGTATTTTCTTACATGTAAACCATTTACTATTTTTCTCCACGAATATTTCTTATGTAAATTTATATAAATGTATGTATAAATACATACACTACGTTAGTGGTACTAAACGGACCACAAAGAAAGTGGCCATCAAGCTTAAGCAGCTGCAATAAGCTGACACATAAAGAAATCTGTCTATACATATCCAATAAAATCTAATTCAATAAATATGTACAAATGGTCACAAAAATAGTAAAGGGTGTAATCATGCAAAGTCGTGGTCTAGTCGTTTTCTCTATTAATTAAGCCCAATTTCGAAGTATACAATTAGGAGCAATTGGGAAAGTAGTACATTTTAATGATGATGCTAATTTGCAGTTGTAACACTTTATCACAAACTAGACAATCCACATTCACCGGCGGAAACTAACCTAGACTAGTTTCCAACATCAAAAGTCCAATTTTTGTTTCGTTTAAATAGATGGCGCAAACGTACAACTAAGATTAGATTTAAGTATTTAACTCTACAACTAGGTTGAGCCAAATGACGACAATGACAATGCCGACGACTGTTGATATACACAACTAACGTTTATCTGATTAGATGAGTTCGTGAACGGCTACACATCCATTAGCTTCTATTTAAACCATTTGTTATGAAACAATGTTTGACAACTCAAATGAAAAAGATGAACAATATTTCTATACCAAGTACCAAGTGAAACTTTTTGTGTTTACATCAGGTATGTAATCATTTTCCGTGTTCCTTTGTTAAAAACCGTCCATCCTTGATTCTTCTGATAATGGTAAAACTATCCGTTTGTTAAATTGTTTTATTGTATTTTTATCTATTGTAAAAAACTAATTAAATTTTAAATTTGCTATGCATAAACAATACTGTATATACATTTTTTATAATAAGATTAGAGAATTATAGTACCATCTTGTAACAATGATGTAATAAGAGACGAAAAAAAAATAACTAACTGATCATTACCATCCATAAATAAATAGTTGCTGCCATAAACCAAACACATTGTGCTTATCAAAAAGAAGAAATTTGTACTTAATGAAACATTCATTATTAGCAAAGTGTAAAACCAAAGAAAAACAAACTTTATTTCTCATTTTATTAGTAAAAGTGAAGAAGAGTAAAGAAAAAGAGAGACTGAGATGAGGCTGAGAGCCTGAGTCTGCGGGTGGAGAGAGAGAGAAAGAAAGCCTCTTTACACGTGATTTTTAAAAGAGACCAAAACCCCAAAAGCAAACCTCTTTTGCATGCGTCCTTAAAAGACATAAATTTCTCTCAAAATTTTCTACATCACAAAATCAATCTTTTTCTCTTCTTCTTCGTCTTCATCATCATCATCATCATCTTCCTCTTTCTCTTCCTACTGAGATATTTTCTCCACATTGAGAGGAAAGCTATCTTCTCTAGCGTCACTCTTCTTCTTCATTGGTCGGTGAGTGTTTTATTTTTTTTACTGTATTTCTTTTTAATATAGCGGACGGGTCATTTTCTCTCCGTAGCAATAAATTCACTTATATAAAATAAAATTTTCATTCTTCTTGGAGATATTGATATTTCCACTGCTCTTTTCGATGTTTATTCCTTCACTTTGTTCACTTGCTCTTAGTTTTTATCTTTCACTCTCTCTCTCTCACACCAAAGTTCACAGCAAAATAAAATTAAAATAAAAAAGCTTCGATTTTTCGATTAAAATCTTTGTAATTATCTGTTTGGGTTTTCTCCGGGATCTCATTTTCCGGTTTCAAATAGAGACAAAAGATTAAAGCTTTCTCCGGTTTTGTCTTCTGGGTATTCCCAATTTCCCCCATTTCACTTAAAGCTTTAATCTCTGTTCCTTGTTTTTGTCTGTGATTCTTCTTAATGAAAACAAAAACTGTAAAAATAAAAAAAAAACTTCTGGTGATTGGTTCCTTTTATTCTTGGTCTTTACAGTGTTTTCTTCTAATTTCATGGTTTCTTGTCTCTCTCTTTTTTATCGAGAAAAAAACTACATCTATCTCTGTAACACTGTATGTATATACTTCAGACTCTGTTTTAATCTCTGTTTTTTTTTACCTCTCTGGTTTCTGAAACTTTGTAATAGAAGAAACTAGAACAACAACATTTTTTACTTCACTGTTTCAAAGTTTTGATTTTTATTATTAAATTTAACCCAAAACACCATCATCATGGTTTTGTTTTCTGGATTTTCTCCATTTAATGCAATCTGACATTTTCTTATAATTATTTTTTGTTTGTACTTATTTTTCTTTCATCCTCATGATTTTGCAGGTAGAATAAGGCCAAGGAAGGGATCAGTTTTAAGTTTTGTTTCATTCTTTTTGTAGTGGAGAAAAAGAGTTTTTGAAAATCCAAACAACAAAAAATGCCGATTAGGCAAATGAAAGATAGCTCTGAGACTCACTTAGTTATCAAAACCCAACCTTTAAAGCACCACAATCCAAAAACCGTTCAAAACGGTAAAATCCCTCCTCCTTCTCCTTCTCCGGTGACGGTGACTACTCCGGCGACGGTTACTCAGAGTCAAGCTTCTTCACCTTCACCACCGTCAAAGAATCGTAGCCGGAGGAGAAACCGTGGTGGAAGAAAATCTGATCAAGGAGATGTTTGTATGAGACCTAGCTCTCGTCCTCGTAAACCGCCACCGCCAAGTCAAACCACTTCCTCCGCCGTCTCCGTCGCCACCGCCGGTGAGATTGTCGCTGTGAATCATCAGATGCAGATGGGTGTTCGTAAAAACTCAAACTTTGCTCCAAGACCTGGATTTGGAACACTTGGAACTAAATGCATTGTTAAAGCTAACCACTTTCTCGCTGATTTGCCTACCAAGGATTTGAATCAGTATGATGTAAGTTTTTATTAGAAAAAGTTAAGATTTTTTTTGCCTTTTTTTTAGTTTTTGCTGTAATGAGAAACAAAGCTTGAACCTTTAGATGGTTTCCTGAAAAAAGGTTTGAAATTTAATGAAGGAGAGAGAGTTAGATTTTAATGTTGTTCTTATTGCTTATTTGGGTCCATTGACATTTGGTTAATGTTTTGCAGGTTACAATTACTCCTGAAGTGTCATCAAAGAGTGTTAACAGAGCTATAATTGCTGAGTTAGTTAGACTTTACAAAGAGTCTGATCTCGGGAGGAGACTTCCGGCTTACGATGGCCGGAAAAGTCTTTACACTGCTGGAGAACTTCCTTTTACTTGGAAGGAGTTCAGTGTTAAGATTGTTGATGAAGATGACGGTATCATCAATGGCCCTAAGTAAGTGTCTAAGGTTCTTTAGGTGATTGATTTTGTTATGTGTAGTTTTATATTGAAATTGACACATTTTGCTTTGTAGAAGGGAGAGATCATATAAGGTGGCAATCAAGTTTGTTGCACGGGCAAATATGCATCACTTAGGCGAGTTTCTAGCTGGTAAACGGGCAGATTGTCCGCAAGAGGCGGTGCAGATTCTTGATATTGTACTCAGGGAGTTGTCGGTTAAGAGGTTTTGTCCCGTTGGAAGATCTTTCTTTTCGCCTGATATTAAAACACCGCAGCGACTCGGTGAAGGGTTAGAGTCATGGTGTGGGTTTTACCAGAGTATTAGACCAACTCAAATGGGTTTATCACTAAATATCGGTAAAGATTTGACTTAAGAGATTGTTACAGTTTTGGTTTTATTTTATAAGTCAGCCCAATCTTAATGTTATTCTCCTTACTTTGTAGATATGGCTTCAGCTGCATTCATCGAGCCTCTTCCAGTGATAGAGTTTGTAGCACAGCTTCTTGGAAAGGATGTCTTGTCGAAGCCATTGTCGGATTCTGATCGCGTCAAGGTACACAAGTCTCTTCATCTTATTATATCTTGTCTCAAGTCCTTGATTGTTTCCTCAAGAATGTTTTTTTTCTTGGGAATTTTTAACAGATTAAGAAGGGTCTTAGAGGAGTGAAAGTAGAGGTTACTCACAGAGCGAATGTAAGAAGGAAATACCGTGTTGCGGGTTTAACAACTCAACCAACAAGAGAGCTAATGTGAGTATTTTCTTTTTACTTACTCTTTGATTACTAAGGCTTGTTTCATTGAGATTAATTTCTGGTTTATATTCTTAGGTTTCCAGTAGATGAGAACTGTACTATGAAGTCAGTTATTGAGTATTTCCAAGAGATGTATGGATTCACGATCCAGCACACGCATTTGCCATGTCTCCAAGTTGGAAACCAAAAGAAGGCAAGCTATTTGCCGATGGAGGTAAACCGTAAACTGCTGGTTTGTTTGTTTCAAGACTTCACATTTCAGCTCTTGGCTATTTTCGCTGATTCAATTTCCAATGTAGGCATGCAAAATTGTCGAGGGACAACGGTACACGAAAAGGTTGAATGAGAAGCAGATTACTGCTCTCTTGAAAGTTACATGCCAAAGGCCGAGGGACAGAGAAAACGATATTTTGCGGGTATTTTTTTAGTCATGTATCTTATATGGTTCTTTGTGAGTTAGAACTTAGAAGTGAGGATTAATCTTGTTGTCAAAAATGTTTTATAGACTGTCCAACACAACGCATATGATCAAGATCCATATGCAAAGGAGTTTGGCATGAACATAAGCGAAAAGTTAGCTTCTGTTGAAGCTCGTATTCTTCCAGCTCCATGGGTAAAAAACCTAAACAGATCTCTGAATGCTCATACTATGAGAATACTGTTATGTTAATTCGTCTCTCTTTGCTTGCTACAGCTTAAGTATCACGAGAACGGGAAAGAAAAAGATTGTCTCCCGCAAGTTGGTCAGTGGAATATGATGAACAAGAAAATGATCAACGGGATGACTGTGAGCAGATGGGCCTGTGTTAACTTCTCACGCAGCGTTCAAGAAAACGTTGCTCGTGGATTTTGTAATGAACTTGGTCAGATGTGTGAAGTCTCAGGCATGGTAATAATATTCATCTTTTTTTCTTTTCTTGTTGCATTGTTTGAATTCTCTTTTAACTCGATGTGATTCTTATCAGAAAGCTTTGCTTCGTTTATCATTGTAGGAGTTTAATCCAGAACCCGTGATACCAATATATAGTGCGAGGCCCGATCAAGTCGAGAAAGCTCTAAAGCATGTTTATCACACTTCAATGAACAAAACCAAAGGCAAAGAGTTAGAGCTTCTGCTGGCAATATTACCTGATAACAACGGTTCACTTTATGGTATTATTTCGACATCCATAAACTTAACCCTTTTGCCTTCTTTAGTAATGGTTTTGATGAAAACGAAATGTTTCTTGTAATCTCAGGTGATCTTAAGAGAATCTGTGAAACCGAGCTTGGTTTGATATCTCAATGTTGTCTCACAAAACATGTGTTCAAGATTAGCAAACAGTATCTGGCAAATGTATCCCTTAAAATCAACGTAAAGGTGAATAGTTTTTACTGCTGTATCGAAGATTTTCGATTGTTTTTAGTATTATGAATCTCAGATCTTTCTATGTTTGGTTTCAGATGGGAGGAAGGAACACAGTTCTAGTAGACGCCATAAGCTGTAGAATACCACTGGTTAGCGATATACCGACAATCATTTTTGGCGCAGACGTGACTCACCCAGAGAACGGGGAAGAGTCAAGCCCTTCAATCGCTGCTGTAAGGATTATACACTTTTATCAAGTAGTGGAGCATCGAAATTCATTATACTCAGTTTTTTTCTTTTGTTTTCTTTAGGTTGTTGCTTCTCAAGACTGGCCTGAAGTGACAAAATATGCGGGTTTAGTTTGTGCTCAAGCTCACAGGCAAGAACTTATACAAGATTTGTATAAAACATGGCAAGATCCTGTTCGCGGTACTGTTAGTGGCGGTATGATCAGGTAATAACTCGCAATATTTCGGTTTTTGTAGTTTGATTTTATCGGTGTATCTCAAGGTTTTTTTGCTTGCTTTCTACAGGGACCTTCTTATCTCATTTAGAAAAGCAACAGGGCAAAAACCGCTTCGAATTATCTTTTATCGGTAAGTCTCTCTTTGCTCATTTAAGTAAAAGAATTATATCTAAAACCCACAATTAGTTCTCATGGTTGTTTTATTCGCGCAGTGATGGAGTAAGCGAAGGGCAATTCTATCAAGTTTTACTCTATGAGTTGGATGCAATTCGAAAGGTAAAAACTTTTGTGCATAGCATGAAATGAATCCGCCACAAAGTTAGCAAAACATTTTACATAATCGGAAACGGGTTTGTGTTTGTTTAGGCTTGTGCATCGCTTGAACCGAATTATCAGCCACCGGTGACATTCATAGTTGTACAGAAGCGTCACCACACTCGTTTGTTTGCTAATAATCACCGAGACAAAAACAGTACTGACCGAAGCGGAAATATCTTACCAGGTTAGTTATTAAAAACGGTTGAAAGAAGATCATAACAGAAATAATTAACTAACTAACTAACTGCTTCTTTGCCACCTTTTGTTTCAGGTACTGTAGTTGACACTAAAATATGTCATCCAACTGAATTCGACTTCTACCTTTGTAGCCATGCGGGTATTCAGGTACGAAACAACTATCGAAATATCCGTTAATATGACCTTTTCCGTAACTATACAGATAAAATGACACTGTTTGTGTTTGTTGTATGATCTAGGGAACAAGCAGGCCTGCACATTACCATGTTCTTTGGGACGAGAACAATTTCACAGCAGATGGTATTCAATCTCTGACTAACAATCTCTGTTATACCTATGCGCGGTGCACTCGGTCGGTCTCTATAGGTAAATAACAACATTTCTTCTTCTTCTTCGTGTACCCGCAAATATGACGAAAATCAGCAAACTCATATGTTCTTTTATTTTCTGATGTTGTACAGTTCCTCCAGCGTATTATGCTCATCTTGCAGCATTTCGAGCACGTTTCTACCTGGAACCGGAGATAATGCAAGACAACGGATCACCGGGTAAAAAGAACACGAAAACAACAACTGTCGGAGACGTAGGTGTGAAGCCTTTACCAGCCTTGAAGGAGAATGTGAAGAGAGTAATGTTCTACTGCTAAAAATCCAAACATTCCTTAATCAGTTTTAATAAGTAGTTTGGTTGTTTGCTTGTAGTTCGGCTTTAGATTTACCAATGTTTTTCTTATGTAAATTTTGTCGGTTTGGTTTAAGCCTTTAGGAATTAGTGTATTAGGGTTTTTCTAAAGTTGTACTTTAGCTGATGATAACGTTGATGCAGTGACTTTGTTAAAACCTCCTCTTCTACAGTAGTGTTTACGTCGGTTCCTCAAGCTTTATTTTTAAACTTACAGAGTGGTTAGTGTAAATGAAACACTTAGTTCTCTTTGCAGTATCGTGGGAAAATTGTAAATGAAAAACTTAGCCCTAAAATTTGATAAACAAATATTTTTTTTTTTGTCGTCAATTGCAATATACTCGGCCATATTTGGAAAAAGAATATAATGTAATATACTTTTTCAATAGGGAAAGTGAAATAAAAATCCAAAAATTTGAATCTCTCTAGGTAAACAAATATGTTTTGGAAAATTTGGATCTGTCTCCTTATCTAACAAACACATCTTTAGGTTCTTGCACATGCTTGTTTGTACTTTATACACCAACTAGATTTTAACCCGCGGGATGATTTATTTTTTAAAAGTAATATATATTAAAACTTGTAAATATTATTTTTATAAAATATTTATATTTTTACAGTTTATTATTATTATTAAGTATTTATATATATTAATTGTTATTAAAAATAATAAATTAATGATTTAACCCGTATTTAAACAGTGGATTAATTATATTTTATTTTTTATTAATGTTGATTCAAAAACACGTCCCTCCAAATCCGTCTTGCCAAAAAGCCATTTATTTTATTAATATTAATTTTATTTATAATATGACTCTGAATTATAATCTAAACATTTTAGCTAATAACATAGGAGTGCACCATATTTATTTAATAGGGGAATGTACCACATGACCCGAATGCACTTTTACCCAAATCCACCAAAAAAGTCTTGCAAAACTACTATAGACCCGAATGTACCACATTTTTTTGTGCTAATTTTTATGTGA
>Ga0041059_1003032_pt1 | contig 11884 bp, 9 predicted proteins | sample AraColnosormetaG_FD_56232 | JGI IMG/M metagenome (GOLD analysis project Ga0041059, IMG submission 56232) | Arabidopsis roots microbial communities from North Carolina, USA - Col MF nosort | ecosystem: Host-associated > Plants > Roots > Unclassified | place: USA: North Carolina | collected 2013-09-02 | reverse complement strand
TTTTTTTTTTTTTTTTTTTTTTTTTTTTGGTTTTACTAAATTTACAATTAATTCGTCAAATCTTTCAATGTATCTTAATCCCTAAAACATTAAATTCACTATTTTTCTACAAACCCTAGATTCAATTCAAACGCAGAGAAATGTTTTACCTGTTGGAGAAGAGAAGGAACCCACCCACCATCTAGCCATTCACGATGAAGCCTCAAATTGAACTGATCAACCTCTATTTCTGGACGATTTTCCCCTTTAAACTCCACAATGTACCTTGAATCTTCAAGTACGGTCGTAACATTGCCTCTAACCCAGCAACCTTCGCTATCTCTGAAGACATCGACCTCATCGTCAGCTTTGAACCGTCTGTTGAGTTCACGCGGTGGAGATGGACGGAGGCGCGTGGGAGTGACGTACTCCTTCATACGTACGGAAACGGAACCTCCAACAGTTAGGGATTCATGCTCCACCCAAACGAGTTTCTTTCTCACCGAAGGCGCGCTAACAACACTCGCCGGAAAATATGCCGTCGCGCCAGAAACTAGTCGTTCCACCTCAACGCGGTCACCGCCGCGCCAAAATCGATCGCTCGTCATCAGTAAACAATTTGTGCAACCCAACGAGAAAATAGGGATAGGAGTAAGACTGAAGATGATGAAATTTCCAGAGACCTTGATTCAACAGAAGAAAATCAGAGAAGAGTGAGAGCTATTATATATAGAGAAAGAGACAGTGGCGACACAAGCATGCTTATATTATGAGTCGGTCAAGATAGGTCAATGCCGAAAAAAGGAAAACACCAAAACAGCACCTCGTTTCTAATTTATGTAATACAACGTCCTGTTGTTTTTCTTTATCCTTCAGATCACAACGCGAGGTGTTTTTTGTGTTTTGTTCACGTGTCAAAATAAGAGCCGTTGATCTGGGACTACCGTGGATCTCAAGTCTAGTAAATCACTCATGGACATTAAAATGGGCCTAGCCTACCTCATCCTAAAATTTTGCTCCAGAGAAGTCGTGTAGTTTTTCCACCTTTCCTTTTTATACAAATAGCTGAATGCTTGCCGTTTCCAAGTTCCAACCAGGGTAAGGTATCAAGCTGAACAAAAACCGGACATTGGGTCGGTTAAACTTACTATTAATTGGTCCAACCAAATGTCGTTGGTTAAAGTCCCGAGGCGTATGTAAAAAACAAAGCACCTCATCCGAACATCATGCCGTTTTGCCTTTATTTAAACATTAACAACAAAACGGTGAATCGTCTCTAATGGCGCCAAAGGCCCAAAGGTTTGGCAAATCATACAGGGAAATGAGTTTGTACACTCGGATTTCTTCTACCTCTTTCTCTAGTCAAAGGGTGAGGCTAAAGCAGGATGTAGAACAAGCCCAGCATCATCGGTGTGCTTGATCTTAACTTTTCTTATCCTCTTTTTCATGATAAGCGGCCATATGAGAAGGGTTCGAGCCACGCGACTCAACGGGTCTTGAAGACCATCCATTTGGTAGTGACCAAACCGCCAGTCGCGGTCAACAAACGGTCTCCATTGAGGCTTGTCGAGACCATCTTTTAAACAAACAAAACAAAGCCTTGGAAGTAAGATTATATAAAGTAAAAGTTGGAAAAACAAAAAAAAAATACGCAAGGTTGGAAGTTGTAAACCAACCTGCGTACATAAGATTATGATTATCAACGCCTCGGTAGAATGGCCGTAGTTTTCCTGCTTTGGCAGCTTTTTGGAGTTCGTTCCATGCAAGAGACCGATCTTTCCGAGTGACTTTTCCACTTTTAACTATCTGGAAAGAGCAAGGAAAACACAAAAGCCATATGAGACGAACAGCGATCTGGTGATCTCAACTCTCAAGCGTAGTAAAAACCACAAGGGGTTATAATAAACCTTGGAAAAGAGATGGTATGATTGCCGAAGAGTTCGGGCAAGATCATGGGATCGGTCAACCGCAACAAGTCCAAATTTTGGACCATATCCATCAGCCCATTCCCAATTGTCCGAAATAGTCCAGAATATGTAACCGAGCACAGGAACACCCTGTTGTGAAAGCCACAAACACAAGTGAGAGATATGCCAATACGTAGGGTTGTTATGGCGACCCAAAGCCAGCCCAGCCCTGCAACGGATGACCTTTTTGAGTCTAAGCCCGTCACATGCTGGATGAGCCAGGTACCCGCCATTTTGCCTTAATGGGTCCAGGATGGCCCGTGGACTAAAATCATGGCTGGATTTTGAGGTCTAGATGAGGTTTTAACAGACCAGGCTCATCACAACAATGCTACCAAATTTCAATAGTTAAGCTGGAAATAACGTTTTGCATGATTCAGAGAGTTTCAGGGACAAAGACCTTTAGCATTGCAGCATATAAGGCAAGGAGATGCTCGATCAGGTAAGGTCGTCGAATCACATCTGTTTCATCAGACACGCCATTTTCTGTGACGATAAAAGGAACTTTCAGGTGTTTGTATCTCTCGTGGAACATCAACAACACGCGGTAGAGACCATCAGGATATACCCCTCTTCCCGATTCACTGTATTCATCAGTCTCTACAAGCTTTAGTCCAGCACCACACACTGCTTCCTGATTTCTCGAGTCAGATTCCAACATACTTATTCGAGAGAAAGCAATATTATTAATCAAAATTTGAGACCTAATAGCAATTTTTACTTGTAGCTCTCTTACCTGTCCGTAGTAGTTGATGCCTATGAAATCCAACTTCTCACAAATGCTATCGATATATGGAAATATAGTGAGGGAATTACTAATGGTAACAGCCCCGATATCAAAGAGCCCATATGGTCGCATAAAGGAGACGTGGTGCGCAACCCCTACCAAAGGTTTTTTCAAAGAACTGCAAAATAAGAGTTGGAAACTATTAAGATGTGCTAGTGAGAGAAATTCATAGGATTTTTTTTTAAGAAAAAGGAGAAAAACTAACATTTTCCCATGGATGTAGTCATAGGCCTTTGAGTGAGCAACAGCCATCCAGTGTAAGGCTCGATGGAATACACCCATTGGTAGAGTAGATGTAGCTATCTCCAGAAAATCAGGGTTGTTACCGGGCCAAGATCCACACATGTAGGTAAGCATGGTGAAGATATGGGGTTCATTAAATGTTACCCAAGAGTCTACCAAATCATACATGGAATCCACAACAATCCTGGCATGTTATAGAAAGATGATTAAGACCTACAGAATGTCCATAAATAGCTCATTTGATGAGACAGTCACCTGGTAAAGTCCATAAAGTAGTCGACTGTCTTCTCCATTTTCCAGCCACCATAGTCAGCTGCCCATGGTGGCAATGAATGATGAAACAGCGTTAGCATCACCTTCATTCCATTTGAACGAACTTTTTTAAGTATCCATTTATAGTGTTCGACAGCCTCATAGTTAACCTACAAAGCATAACAATAGAAATACAAAGTTTTAGCAAAAAATGGCAAAACAAAAGAAAATGCATTGACACATATAGTATATGTAAAACATAACGTGTCATAATATTTTCTTGACTCACTGCTTCCTTAATTCCTTTGGTGGGCTCAACTGGCATGATCCTAGACCAATCGACTCCCATCCTAAAGACAGTAACGCCAGTATCTTTGGCTAGCTTCACTTCTTTGTCAGGATCTGACCAAAATTTAAGCCTGTCCTCCCTGAAACAAATTGAACTTTGAGCTGTCGACACTAATGTTTACTATACATGCATCAACAATCTTGGTGAAACTGATGTTAGAAATCTCACGCGTGAGGAGCGTTATGCCACGCGGCAACATTTTTAGAGGGTGGCTTATCAGCTGCATTCTTATCTTCTTTGCCATGAGTGTTCTTGGCCAAGCCTTTGGTTATAGCTCCCACAGCAAGCTTAACCTTCTTCCTCCTAGCTTTCTTATCAGCAGCCTCTGCTTCTTCTGCTGAACATGGTGTTTCTTTAGCAAACTGGAGCCAAGCATCATCTAAATCATCCTCCGCATGAGCAGGTGCAGTAGCTAACCCAAAGAAGAATTTTCCTTCCTCGTGTTCTGAAACAAACATGTTAAAATCAATTCCTTCACAAATAATTTAAATTCTACATTAACTGAATCAAACGCAGAGGATATTGTTTTAGATTGGTCTGAGTCCAAAATAATGCAGAAAAGGGAGAAATCGTTTAACTAAAAGAGTTCCAGAACATCAAGCTCAACAACTTAAACCAGAAGGAAGAACACATTTCACAGTAATACTAATCGGAGTCGGAGAAGATGAGAGAGCTTCTTACCAATGGAATTGAAATCAGCGAGAACTTCTTTAGATTCGTCGATTGGAGAGCGAAACTTCGCGAGATTCTGGCGACGGAAACGAGAGTAGGAAACTACGTTGGCTCCAACGGTGACAGTGGCCAAAAGTCCGGCGACCTTAATTAACAATGCGAATAATTCCATAATCGCCGATGATGAAATAATCACCGGATCTTTCTAGTTTTTACCGACACTGAGAAAAGATAAAACAAAACGGGTTTATGAAAAAAAGAGCCCATTAAAGGCCCATTGAAACGGCGTGATAAGAAGTGGTTGGTGGTGATCACTTTGCTCGCAACCTTATCGTGTCCCGTGTGTGGATGGCTCAGCTCCAAAGTCCGTGTACGTCTCTCTATGTGTCCCTAATACGACATCGTATGTTGTCGGTCTTTTGACATTATAGGAGCTTCTCTATTTAGCAAGTACACTAATAGTAATTTATTGAAAGTTAATATCCAATTTGATTAATGTTTGATTTCAAGTAACTTGACATGTGATATGTAATTTGTGGTTGATTGTTTCTTTCGAGATTTTTATTTTTACATTTACTGTAGATTATTTTGAATTTGTGGTTGTAATATATTTATGATTGTTGTCCAAAGATTTTGTCTTATTAATATACTAGTATAGTATGTGTGTATTCTGGTGAGTGGTCCACTTAGATTTTCTTATCTTCTTCCTCAGCCACTTCAAATCTCATGTCTTTTTCTCTCGTCTCACTCTTTTGGCAGTATCACACATTAATAATTGCCTTTATACTAAGAAAAAGGTAGTACGACATCTACATTAATTTCCTTTTCCTTCAAATATCCATTTTTGATTTGACCAATAATGTCTAGCGTATCCAATTGTCAAACTGAAAAACAAATCTATAAACAAATCCTATTTACTTCAGATTACTGAATCTGGTTTTATTTATATCCACATCATTGAGATTTAAAAGTAATCCGACAAGAAGGAAAAGGCAAACATAAACATATATATTCCTTTTTTCAAATTAAAAATACGTTAAGTTTGAAACTGATTCATCGTCCTAATTAGCAAGGATGTTTTGCTAAACGTCAGAAGCAAAATATGATTAAATATGGACTTTGGTTCGTGAGTTTATTAAGTTTCAGGAAACTAAGATCTTGGAGGTGTGAAACGCGAACACTTGTTCTTCCTTCCGCTGCTTTTACTGAGGCCACAGACACAAGTCTCGAGCAGCTGATAGTCCTCTTCCCAGAACAAGAGTGATGCTTTCTCAGGTTGCTCTATTAGTTTCTTAGCTGCCAAGAAACCCGCTATGGTCCAAGTCTGGTAAAGCCTTGATTGTTTCCCCACAAACCTTCCGCTTTTCGTGTCATAATACTCAGGCCACTCATCTTCCTTTAGCCTTTTTTCTGCTACAGCAACTGCTTTCTTCGCCAGTTCTAGCTTTCCCATCTTAATACAAGCCAATGTGAACTACAAAAAACCATGCAGTAAAAGGGTTTTAGAGTTTCTATAATCTGAAAACACAGCTACTTTAGAACTAATACATGTTTGTTTTGTACCTGCCAGAGGAGAGTTGGCCAGGATCCGCCATTGTGATATGACCAAGGCCTGCAATGACAAAGTATGAAGCCAAAGATCTACAGAATTCCTAAAGAACGAAAAAGAGAATGTTATTTTGAATGGACTCACGTATTCTTTGGATCAGATCCGGTGATTATTCGCCATTCATCTTTCTCCAGAGCCGGAAAACAGATCTTGAGAGGCATGTTTGCAACAAGATCATCCCATTTCTCTTCAATCAATGTCATGACTCCTTCATTCTGTTCTTGGTTTCCCAAAGACGAAATAACGGCCCAGAGGTTTCCAAGTGTGAAGAATCTGAAATCCATGTGAGCAGGCTGGAGATTTCCTATGAAGTAACCGCCTTTATCAGGAATCCAGTCGACAAGCCAAGTAGGGATCTGTTCTGGATATATGTTAAACTTGTTTGTTGCATCTGCTGAATACTCCTCTGTGTTGTAACGGTATATCTCGTTGATTTTCTTAATATCCACCCAATAGTACTCTCTGATATGGAATGATAAAGCACTTAGGCGATTGTTGACTGCAGTAACTAAGCTCTTGGTTCCATCATTCACAATAAGCATCTCTCGAGCACAACGGAGAGCGGAGTAGAATAATGCCTGAGAATGAAAAAATCACGACCGTTAATTATCAGTTATGAAAAGTCCATTCTTTGATCAATCATGGATGATCAGTCACTTTACTTGGATTTCAAGTGGATGCCCATGAATCCCCATTCTTCGATCAACCATACATGATCCGTCAGTGACAAGTAGAGTCGGGAACATGTCAAAACCGTCGGCTAGACAAAGCTTGAGTATCAACTTGATCCCTGTTTGAACATCAATTCTCTCTTGCAACGTGTAGTCACCCGTGAGCTTTCCATAAGCTCTCAGCAATATGATCCACCACAAACCTAGCCAAATTAAGAAAGATTCCAATCATATTATTATTAAACTAATGTTTATAGTTTCACAACTTTGAAAGTAGAATGTGATTTAGTAGCTGGAATGTCAAGGGTGTATGTTTATCTATGATAAATAGAAAATGTTAGAGCACAAAGAGTTACCAGAGTCAACAGGGCTAACACGTCCAATGGCTGATCCACCAAAGTCTGGATCTAAAAACTCCTCAAATGAACCATCATTTCCCTCAAGTGGCGCAGATTTCACTTTAAAACTCGCTGGCATTAGCCCCGGGCCAGGGCTGTGACAGTCCACTGTTTTCTCCCAGCTCTAACAACCAAGCAACAAAAAGCTCGATTAATAAACTCCGGCCTAGATCAGTATATCAAATGCCTTACAATTGCATACACAAGAATTGAAGTCAACGGAAGCAAAGGGAAAACACTTTTCTAAGAACCATATATAACTTCGAGCTTCATTAAAGCTATATTAGTTAAACAAAAATCACAGATTAAAACTAATTTTATCAAATAAGCATCAAATTTATGAGATCTCAGAACAAACTATAACACTTTTCTAAGAGTTAGAAACTAACGGAACTGGCAAGGAGAGGCATCCTCTTATAAATGAAACTTGGTGGCCTCTTCAAGAGCACAGTATTCAACAACTAAATTATGACAAGCAATAAAACATTTCAGGTCTAAACACAAGAAGACATACCTGGAACTGGAACAGGGGAGATATATCTCTAACTCTTGCCTTTCTCCTTTAGGCAATAAAACTCAGTAAACAAACTTGATAAATTGCCCGTTTACACAAAATCCAATATAACTTCCCTAGAATGAGAAATCAAATTCCAATTGCAGATAATGAGCGTGCATGCAACCAAGAAAAGCAAGACCATGTTGAAAATCAAAGAATCAAGATCATTCCTCTTAAAACGAAAATTTACATAATTAACTGAGCAGTTCCCAAAGCTCTAAATTGTTAATATAGACAGTCTAAAACCGATGGTATTGGACAGAAGGCAAAAGCAATCAAATAACACTCAAGAGCATCATTTCGAACAAAAAGGTTCAAGAAAATGTTACCTGCAACTGCAATGTATGAAGGAGAAAGTTTCTAACAATCTCCCCTTCTCCATCAAGCATAAACGCATACGCCGAAGGAACAAAATCACGAATAAACACTTGATCATAGTTCAAAGTCTGCGTATCCCCTGGATCATTAGCCGCTACAGTCCCCACAGGGAACCCACAGTAGTTCACCACGGCACCACGAAGCAGCTTCCACGCCTCCTTCTCAACCTCAGTCTGACTCAAACACCGTTCTGTTTCCTTTCTTACACCCACATTTCCAAAATTAGCATCTTTTCCTCCTCCTACATTACCCCTTTCCCTTTTCGGTATCCCTTCAGTTTTTTCCACTTCCTTAAAAACAAGTGGCTTCACAAACATACTCTCAAAGCTCTTATCATTTACATGAGAATCCAACGAAGAGGTCGAATAGTTCCTAAAATCTGAAGCTACATGGGGAATTACTAAAACACCCCTTCCTCTTCCTCTACTACTACCTCTAGCTCTTAAAACTCTAGATCCTCCTCCTCCCCAGCTAATGGAATCGGAATCACAAAAAGCATTCCGATCCAGAACAATCCGACGGCAATGAATACCAGATCTAATACTCCTGGAATCAATCTTTGTACAGTGTAACTTCGACGAATTGATGAATTTGCCAGAGTTCGGGGGAGAAAAACCGAAAAGCGAGGAACTTCTAAAACTAATAAGAAATCTACAACAGGGTTTCATCGCAGAGACACAGATACAGCTTCTACTGTTCATTCTCTCGAATAATAATAAAAACTATACAATCACCAACAATACAACTTAGCCAGCTTCTTGATCGACGAATAAATCCGATCGTAGAAATTGGGGGATGTCTGATAGGAACAAATAATTAGATCGGAGTACTTACAGGGGAAGAGAAGATAATCAAAGAATGAGATTTTAAGAGAGTAACAAAAATGAATGCAAGATATTTTTGTTGTCTGAATAAATGGTTTGGTGAAGATGATGGAATGAAATCTGAAGGTTGCTTAAAAAGAAAAAAAGATCCGTGGACAAAAATGTAAATTAGTTAACATGTTGACGCGCGTGTACTTTATGTTTTTCCTTCTTCTTTTTTCAGTTATTGTAAAACTACGAAAATAGGCTCAGATACGTGTTTCTTTTGTGTTTTGTCACTAATTTATCGTCGAGCGAGTTAGGGTAGAAGTGACATTTCCGATTTTGCTCTCTGTTTTTGTATGGATCAGATGGGCCGGTGGTAGAGCCCACAAGAATTCTTCATTAAATAAATGTGGAGAAATACATGATGATAATAACCTTACTGGTCCTTGACACGATTCCATTTTACGAAATTAACCCTGGGAAGCCAAATCCTCGCATACGTGGCATATTTTGATTAGTCAATGTTTCTGGATGTGCACGCAGACGTCTTTGTCTGAAATTTAATTTGTGCAAACGCGTCGCCGTGATCAATTTCGGTTTGCAATTTGTCTGGCGGCCAAGGAAGGAATCTTGCTTCGTCACATAAACATACCCACGCGCTCTAAATTGAGCGTGCTATTCAAGCGCATACAAAGATTCACGTTTCGAATCATACCAGCCCATTACTACAAAGATGAGGCCCAGTTTGAGCGTAATAAGTTAACCGTATGGGTTTATGATGTACTAATTTGTCAATTATATAGCCTAAATAAGCCCATCTTGCAGCATAATCTACGTAGACCATTTTTAAAAAAAAATGTGAGCAAAATTTTAACCTTTGGTTTATATACTTTTTACTTGTAAAACAAAATTTCCATTACGTGACTGACATAAATAATCTTTTTTCACATCAACATATAATCTAAATTTTCCTTTTACCGAAGTTTCTGTAGTCCTTGGTCCACAATTTTATCAGCTATAACCACAACATGTAAACTAATTTCCTTTCTACTATTGGAACTTGAATTTAGAAAAATAAAGTCAAATCACTTTTCTGACTCCAAATTATGTATATACCCAGTTTCATACATAAATAGTGGAGTTATCTATATTACTTGGTGAAGAAAGAAAACGGATAAGTTAAAATCTGCAAACTCATAAGAAGTTAAGAACTAAATATCTTAAGTGTTCATATTAGATGCCTAACCACGAGGATTGAAGCATGTGGGTTTAATACTAAACGTTTGCTTTTGAATAACCTAGAAAGGGACTGGAGCATGTCATTCATCTAACGTGCTTCAGTTTTTCTTGTTGATATTAGCTTATACGATCTTATCCACAACCCCATATTGTTTATATTTATAAGAAAAAATATTTGTTAGTCTGAATGGTGGGAATTGAAGGGTCTCTTTTTATAACTTAGTGGATAGATAAATTCACAAGCTCGCAACTAGTACTACTCATGCAATCTGGAAACATGGAAAGTTAAACACACACAATGATCTAGTTTTACATGAAAGTTTGATTATGTATATACATGAATTCATGTACTTACACATTACTTTTTGAATTATCTTATCCATTATGTAAAAACACATTGATTATCTGTTTAAAAATAATGTATACGTATAAAGAATAAAGATCAAAAGAATATTTCCTAATTAGGCCTACACATTTTATTTTATATCGGGAAAAAATCATATATAGTAAACTTTGACATCTTGAAAATCTGATACGATTTTGTCCAAAAACAAAACCCTGATACGATACAGTAATTAAGGTAAGATATGGAATACACACTAGTTTTTTGTTGTTTGTTTGTTAAAAGCACACTAATCTTACTATTTCATTCATATGTTTAATATCACTCTCTTAACATATATAATATTGGTCATCAATCTTATACATGGGAGAAAAAAATTCAATATTGAAACATACACTAATATAAACATATAGACAAATTAAATGCAAAACAAATGTATATATGTCCTACTTTCTTACGGTAACCATTATTAAAGCTCAAAAACCCTATATTCCTTACATGTATACATAAGTAATTATATATAATGCATAATTGTGAAATTACTTTGCATTAAATTCTAACGAAAAATGTGTGAAATTATTATGAATCTAATTAAAGATAACCACAAAAGACAGAGAGACAAACAAACAAGTGGTTGCTAAGAAGGTATGGCAAATTTCAAGGCAGGTATCAATCAACTTACGACGGGATAGACAAAACATAAACCTCTTGTCCAAAGGTACGGAAACCGAAAAATCAATATTTTCCTAAATTGGTAATAATAAGAAATTTCAATAAAACCGAATATTCTTGTGTCGTATCGAGTACACGATTTGGGTATTCGTTAATGTGATTAGTATTGAGTTTGCGTCTCGATCCAATGTTATGGGTTCTCTATTAAAGCATTAATTCAATTGAATTGTTGATTTATCACGTGATTAGCATGGTTTCTGGCTAGAGCTTTAGAGACTTTTGTGGCTAAAAATGCTTATATCCACAAAAAGGAAAAAGAACAAACAAACAATATTAAAGCAATTGATTAAGACTAAGTTTCTAGTATAATAGTTTGTATTAGTCCCGTTACCATATTATAATGTTGACAAGAATATGTATTTACGATTATTCGAAATTATGTTATCGTTACTGCTTTAGCATACTTCTAATTCTAAATTAACATCTATATTATGGTAGGATGTTTTATAACAATTGGTTTTTAAAAATGGATGGAAGTATTTACAATATTAATATAGCAGTCTGAATTTAGATGATAATAATCTCAAGTCTGTAACAAAAAAAATGTTTTATAAATAATGACGAAAAAATACAAATTTGTCTTTCGATCTGAAATAAAATAATAAGTAATTAATTTATACGGGAAAAAGTTATCCTCCATTTGATTACGTGGAATAAACTAATATCGCTTTCTCTATATTAAAGAAGTATTTATCTCATTGTGGCAAAAAATTAAAATAGTATCCTAATAAAAAACAATGTTAATTAAAAAACGATCTTAGTACAAATCTCCGCAGTATCAACAAAGTAGCAAACTGTAGTTTTTTCTCCATAACGACAGACCAAATGATTTTTTTTTTTTTGGTAAACGATAGACCAAATATCCCCACCAAAAAAAAATAAAAATACTTCAGTATTAGT
>Ga0041059_1003031_pt1 | contig 11884 bp, 6 predicted proteins | sample AraColnosormetaG_FD_56232 | JGI IMG/M metagenome (GOLD analysis project Ga0041059, IMG submission 56232) | Arabidopsis roots microbial communities from North Carolina, USA - Col MF nosort | ecosystem: Host-associated > Plants > Roots > Unclassified | place: USA: North Carolina | collected 2013-09-02 | reverse complement strand
GAAACGTAGAGGATGACAAGAAGACAACTCTCTTTACACAAATTGTATATTCATGATTTTTTTTCCTTTTTAAAAAAAATAAAAACATTACAAATCCCCTCTCTCCATTTGCTGATCAATGACCATTCGATGGCCTGAACTCGGTGTAGCCATTAATACCAGACGTAAAACTTGGATTCGAAGCGTCCAAACCAAAGTAACTGTGATGGTAATTAGCTGCTGATGATGTTCCATCTTCCATTCCATTGCTCCTCATTGCTGGCAACGACAAGTCCATGTTCGTCATTTGCCACTGTCTCGGCATCATTCCGTCTGTACCATATGGTCCACGTGCCATGTAATGCAATCCTTCCTCTCCGAAACTCCTGGTCCTGCCACCAGACAATAACTCACCATGGTATGATGAGTACTGCCCGTTGAACACTTGCGGTTGTGGATTGAATATGCTTCCGTTATACACCATGTTGCTGCACTGTTCGTCTTCCAGCAGATCATTGATGATGTCTAGGTGAGGGAACTCATCCGTCATCATGCTTTGTGCTTGTTGCTGCGCTATCTGAACGTCCATGTGGTTCAGCGATCTGTTGCTAGTAACGGCGGGTGAGTAAGTGTTGTTGTACATGCCCATGTTTACAGAACTGGGACTTCTTCCTGTCCACAAGAGCCCATCTTGACTGTAAGGGAAGCTTGACTGATAAGATGATGTTGGTGCTTGCGAGTAAGATGATGATGGCAATGTGGTCGGGACAACTCCATGAGAGCTTGGGTGGTGGTTGAAACTAGATGATGATGAACCAAGAGAGTTACCGACTATAGCGTTTTTATAGGATTGAGGAGTGTATGTTTGTTGGTTGTGTAGGGATGGATCTGGACCTAGACGACCAGCTGAGCTAACCGAACGAGGAAGGGATGTTGTTGTTTGAACTGAGGAAGAGACGGTGATTGGGGAGGGTCGCATCGCAGGGATTATTGGAGCACTGGAAGGCCTTGATATAGTTGTTGCTGGTGGTTGTTTTGGAGCAGAGAGTTTTTGCATATCAGCTCTGAGACCAACAGTTTGCGACTGAATATCTGAAGGAAGCACTACTTGGCTTGATGAAGGTGGTCCAGTTGCCAGTACTTTCCTGTTTGGAATACCGTCTGCGGTTGAAATGCTCTTTTTCTCCGGTTTTGTCTGAGTTAATGGTGAAGGATTCTTGGCAACATTTCTGGGAGAAGAAAGTACAGCAGTGCTTTTCTCTTTAGGTCGATCCATGTCGACCGAGTTCACAATGGATTGAACCGTTTTGCGTTCCTGCAAAATGAATTTGAAAAAGGGACAACTAAATTGTGAAATTCTGGACCTCTTTGCACGAAACCAATAATTCAATCAGCGATCTTCTAATTTCAAAACATTAAAAGCATGAATGACGAACCCTCCCAACAGGAATACGATTTCGAGAACCCTCTGGCTCCTGGATGTGGGAGACAACAACCCAATCAGATTCACCAACGTTGCTTGCCTCGGAAGAATAATTCTGACCCTTGGGGTCTGTTCCAAGTGTTGAGGGTTGATCATCTGTTTCACTCGCTAAACTGTGGGCATCAGTCATTGCTTTCACTTGTTGGTTCTTTCCTCTGCAAGTCACAAAGCGTATCACTAAGGATTCAGGACTGACAAGAAACAAAGGACAGCCGAAACAAACTTACTTGTTCGGCGACTTCTGGTTTCGGAAATTCAAGGAATTCCCTTGGTAGGACCCATTGGTTACCCCCGATCGGATAGAATCATTAGAACAAGTTGAAGAACTATCATCCATAGTGGAATGACTCTTTCCTTCTGTAATTCCATTGGGTGTAGATATCGAAATGCCTCTTCCTCTACTGCTCCCTTCTGATGATGGAGGATGAATTTCCAAGGCATCAGTATCCCAAAGAACAGAACTACTATCCCTATCTTCTAAATCAGGCTGAAGAATGTCAGCCGAACCATCCACAGAATCAGATATGTCGGACACATCTCCAAGAGTATCAGGCTTTTCAGCTGAAGATTGTGCTTTCTCCGTGACAGAATCCTTTTCTTCCTCATCGTTTTGGTTTTGGTTTTGGTTTTCCTCGAGATCCTTTGCATGTGTTGCAAAACTCACCTTTTCTTCCTTCCTTTTGTCCTTCCCTTTATTTTTGTTCCGTTTCTGTTTCGCCTATAAATATTCAAGAACCAAAGAAACTCCGATCAGCATCCAACAAGTTGTACAGGACAAGCAGAAGGAGAAGAAAGTCTCACACCTGTTTCTTCTTAGATTTCTTCTCTCGCTCGGCTGCTCCTCTTTTGGCCCTCTGTTCGGTTTCTGCCAACCACGCTTCCTCTTCCTCACGAATAAGTTCTTCCTGCCTTTTTAGCGCGATAGCTTCTTGATGTGCAACTTCGATTTTAGTGCTGCAGTTCTCAGAGATATGGAAGTAATATATGTAAGCACATCAAGGAAGAACACAATGGCATACCGTATAGAAACATATTACACATTGTTACCTGAAGATATGGGAAAGAATAAATATCTCCACAGTTCGTCTACCCAATTCAGTTAAACGTCTCTCATCACGCTCATCGGCTTCCTTGTTGACCTCTTCTCCATCATTGCCATCCTAGATTTGCATCGAAGAACAAAAACAAAATTTTCAATACAAGTAACTTTCTAGTGAATAATGCCAGAAGTCCTCTGAAACGGAATAATGGATCAGAGAATGACAAAAATGACTGAAGATATGATAACAGATAATGGAATTACGGCCAAAAATTATTTTATAACCAATTTCAGCCGACCTTTGTACGGTTCTGGCGACCTTTTTCATCTTTTGGAGGCAATGGCTCAAGAGCAGCTCTCTCTAGGAGTAACAGCACATCATCAACTAATACGAACATATCTTTGTCCACGCTAACAATCGGTGCTGGCAATTGCTTGGCATCTAAAAGTCTCGACCTAGCTTTCATGTTCTTAGTTTGGCCTTCTAGAGCCTTCAACCCACTATACAAGGAATCCATCACCAAAGTGGATGAAACTTCTTTCTCTACGAAAAAGTGTTTTACAACTCCTTTTAGGATTACGTCCACTTTCTCTCTACACATCCGACGCCTAGAGTTTTGGTCCATCCCTAACCAGAAAACACCGAAGCTGCAACCAAGAATGATAATTCATTCCTTTTTAGGGAAATTGCTCAATTTTCAGAGAGAAAGATATCACAGGAAATATAAAAGTAAGGCAACAGTACTATACTAGATTGGTGTAAATCCTGGCCTTCAACAAGTGTGTTGAACTAAAGAAAAATTCCCACATCCTCTTTTAGGGATTTTCCGTCTCAGCATCTCAACCTTGGCTATCAAGACTTGTAAATAAGAGATAGTGGAGAGCCACAGCCACCAAATAAAATTTTAGACTACAGTCTACAGAAATTTATTTTGGACTCCAAACGGATGGTGGAAATTGGAAAACAATTTATTCTAACATAACATGGTTTCCTCAAAAGAAGAAGTAATCTCAGCTACTTCCTGCTCACTTATCATCACAAATAGCAATGCACTATGATCGCATTTCCGAAATCTGGAGGAGTTAAAAGGTACAAGTTGAAATGTGAAATACCTTGTCCATCTTGCCTTGTCCTCTATCAACCTCCCTAGCTTGCTTCTTTTCTCTTCAACAAAACGTCGGCAAATTTGCTCCACATTTTGGAAATACACCCTAACAAGTTCTCTCCTATAACCGCAATCAAGGCAGCGAAAAGGTCGGTCTACCCTCTCTCTGCAAGGACCAATTATAGGGATATTATCCTTAATGCATAATCAGTGATACCAAAAAAAATGAAAGAATATAATCTTATCACATGTGTTTAATTGAACAACATACGAACATGTGGAGCTGTAAGCGAATGGCAGCATGGAAAAATGGACAGTGTGGTAAATATTTTACTTATAGCTTTACAAAGAGTTAATCTTGCATTACCTGATCACCTGAACTTTAGCCTCAATTGTAAGACAGCCAGACTCATCTATGAACCCGTCTTTTAACTTAGGCAACTCCATAAACTTTTTCCATCCCCAATCATGCTCTTTCTTCCAAAACCGGTGCAGTGTATCTGTAAGAAGTGAGTTCAGTTGTCTGCATATTCAAACGGGGGTACGTAAATTAAGACTGAAAAAATCACCTGAAAACTTTGATTTCTTGAGATCTTGACTCAACACAGATATAGTAAACTGAGCGAACTGACTCCAGCCTGCCTCCAAGATAGCAAAAGAACCTACATGACTAGGTATCCAGAGAGAGAAAAGGGACCATGCAGACAAGTGGACAATAATACTAACCTGGAAGAAGTTTATCATAATTTGCAACACAGAGAAACAAGGAGAGATGATTACAAACATCACATCCTTGTGGATAAATTAAAATATACCTGACACATTGAAGACAAATAGAACAACACAGAGCCTCAACAATCACATCCCGAGATTTTATTGTGACACAAGATATAAGGATGAGAAAGATAAACAGATGCCATGTACCATTTGTAACCGCCAGCTTCAAAAACATTGCTACGATGCTCCCTTTTAGTGATTTCTGAAAATTTCGGAATCTTCCAAGTATACTGTCCATATAACTCAGAGGGTTTCAGGCCTGAAGAAGATAATAAAGTTCACATTACACAGCTGAAACATTCATCAAGAGTACAATAAAGTAAACCAAACAAAGAAGGAGAAATACTACATAGTAGGATGCTATACAAAACTGAACTCCTTAACACAAACAGATAAAGATCTCTAGCACATGACTAGAATATTTCCACCCCAACAATTATTTTAGATGCATGCATTCTTTTCAACATCGGATACTAAGGCAAAGAGAAATCTCTGCCTTGCAACATTAAGATGAAAATAAGTATGTTAACATCAAGAAATTTGCACTTGTACAAAGTATAAAGAAACTCAGTTTGAAATTAGCCACATCCAAGTTTTACTCACTGGGAAACCAAACAGTGAAAAGACCTACCATAATCATCATCGTCATCGATATCCCAGTAAGAGGGGGATGTGGATGGAGTCCCGTTCTCCACTTGACCAGAAGAGCGCCACTCTGAGAGTGCTTCTCCTGCTTGACTGTGTTGTCCATTTGAACTCTCCTCTAGAGATCGTCCAACCCCAGAATCTTCATCAACAGCCTCTGCCATTCCCCAGTATGAAATTGTTTCGTCAAAGCTCTCTCTCTCCTTCAACTATCAGCAATTAACGATTGGAGCAAATAAATTAGATTTTGAATTCTGTAATCCCCACAATTATGTATACCCAGAAAACAATATGCCAAGTCATGATTTGAAATGGACAAAGATATTCAACGATCTGGCTCTCTCAAACTATACCAATCCGCAATCATTTCTAGATTTTATCCGTGAGTATAACGAATTCATGGCTAAAAAATCGAAACCCTTTAAAACCCACATCAGATAATCGATGGGCAATAAACCCTAATTTCCAATTTTCAAAATTAGATTGGTAAAATTACAAACAAACAAAAAAAAATCAGCCGAAAAATTAGAGGGCGGCGAAGCAATATATCATTTCAATCAGCTAAAATATCCAGAGAAACCTCATAATTTCATCAAAGACATCGGAAAACAAAACAAAGCCCAGATGAAATCAACGATCGGGGAAAATCAAAATCGGTGTGGTATCAAAATGAAAGACTGTAATCGGAACATAAAGCCTCGCAAAATCCGAAGAACAAAGGAGGAGATATAGAAGAAGCTTATTGGTTGTAGATCGAAGCGAACCTGAGATGGTGGAAGAAAGAGCAAAGAGAAGCTAATTCGTTGAATGGGCTAATGGCAGCTCCTATGAGATTCTACAGAGAGAGAACAAACCAAAAAAGACGACGGAGGAAAAGAAAGAGAGATAAATAGAGAGAAAGAGAGGTCGCACGAATCACCTCAATGTTAAAAAAAAAAAATCACATAAACCTTTTAAAAACAAAAGTTAATTAAAAGGTCGAAGTTAATATGTACCTGGATACATATTGTGGATACAAGTTGTATACGGTTTCTGGATCAGAAATCAATAAATTTATAAGCTTCATCTAAAACGTCACAATATTTGACAAAGGAGTTGGTAGGCTTGTAAATCACAAATCCGTAAGGAACATCCTCCGACACATTTTTTTACTTTGAATTCTGTTATCACCAGCAAGTTACAACAAGTCTGCATCATACCTTTTGCCTACACGATAGGTTAAAACCTAGTTAACTTTCAGGTTTTTACAACCGAACGACAACGTTTTAGTACTCTCTCTGTTAATCTCATTAAAGCCCCTACTGTTTTTACAAATTCTCAGATTCCACCCCTTAAATCTTTCTTTTGCACTACATTCCCCTCCCCCCCTTCCTGACGTCAATGATCAGTGGCTAGTAGACGGAGGAGTTGAGGTTCTAAACGTTTCTCCAGAATATCCACCGCCTCTCGACATCATCGATCGCCGGAGTTGAAACCGGAAAACAACTGAGACGCTTTTCACCAAACCTAGACCGTCCTCAACAACCCGAATATTCCCTTGCATATACTGTCACAAAACAAGATAAAAGTGTTAAACCAAGTCATTAGCACATTTACATACAAAACACAAATGACCAACCTTTACAATGTTTTGGCAAGCGTTGAGACTCGGATTCTCTTCCTCCTCCTCCAGGTTACTACCACTACTACTACTACTACTCTCTTCACCTTCAGCAGTTACCTCGAATCCGAATCTAACTTCCATGTATTCTTTCGAATAGCAATGTCGCCAAACCGCTTCTTGAATATCTTTCCTCTCTGATACGTCTGAGTTCCCGCTTTCCGGAAAAACCCAGAAAGTCACATTCCCTTTGATCTTTCGATTCATTAGAACCCCAAGCATATGCAAAATCGCTTGAAAGACCTTTCTATCATCACCTACGACGTAGTCAGGCAATGCTCTATAAACTTCAGCTGAGAAACCAAAACCATTTGCCATGCATAAACACCTCGCCACGCAAGCTGACTCTTTCACAACCGAATGCAAACTGAAATAATGAGTCTCTGCAGCGCGGATTGTCCCATTGTTTATATCTCCGGCATTGTTTACAAGCTGTACAAGTAACTCGCTGGTTCTCCTCATTGCATCAACGATAACAGTCTGGTTCTCGGGTAACTTCCCATCCTGAAGTATCAAAGGAAGCAACCCGAGAATGGACCGCACAGGACACCTCATTGCATCGCTCATCATCTGCTCGAACGCAGCCTTGGCTTGATTAGCTCTCAGTGCGTTCTCCCTCGCAACCTGAAGCGCTCGGTTCTGTTCAGCGAGTTTCTCTCTCATAAGCTGAGATTCTTCAAGAATCACGGCGTGAGAGATTGCAACCGCCACTTGATCAGCCACCACCTTAACAATCTCAAGCTCTTGATAAGTCCAAGCCTGCGGCTGTCTCAATGGAAGCACACACACCAATATCGCATAACACATGTGAATCGCCTCTGGTGTCCCGCCTTTAAAGTTACAAACCCGAAGCATAGGGACTCTTATCCCAACCGTAGGACCTGACTTCCCTCGGCTAGTCACTGAGGCAAGCACAGAACCAGGGCTCAACATATTCACCTCTTCGCTTCTCTTAATCCTCACAACATCAGACTCACTAATCGGTATCGAGAACCCAGCATAACCACCAAAATGCTCATTCTCATTCTCATCATCAATCCTCGGTCTTAACTCATGAGTAAGATTCATCTCCGTCTTGATCTCATTCGGGATCCAAACCGCACAGTTCTTGAGCCCCAGAGTCTTGGACAACTCCACAAGCGTAGTGTATAGAATGGTGTGTCGATCAAGAGACGTCCTAATCTTGGTAGTGAGCATACGAACATGCAAACTCGTCTCAGTCTGCTTCATAATGATCCCAACCTCACGATCAAGCTCTCTGGTCTTCTTACTCAACATAAACTCACGAACCTTAGCCTTAAGAAGCAATGGTAAGAGAGTGACTAACGAGAGTGCCGTGAGGAAAGAGACGATACCAGTCAGCATCTTGAAGACAGTGACAGCTGTCATGACCCAAGGCCAGTGAGGCCCGTAGGTGAAACCAGCGAGCAAATGGGTCATGCCGCAGAGAACAATGAAGGCTATAAACTCGCAGACCACCCAATTGTAAGGTGAAGGCACATTGGTGCGGCTCACGAAGTAAACCAGCTCGATTGGGATCGAGAAATAAGCGATTGCGATAAGAAAGTCGCCGACTTTTTGCGAGTTGAGGATTGTCTCGTAGCTAAAGAGACTGTCTTCGTCGTCGCAGTTGCATAACGACAAGCTACCGTCGTCTTCTGCGGCGGTGACGACGGAACCGATTAAGAAGAAGAAGAAGAAGACAAGCCATTGGACTAACAATGTCTTTAACATCGATTACTGTTTCCCTGAGTAAGAATTAATTAAAAAGGTGAGATTTTTATTCATACCCAGAACTCAAAATCGAGATTTTTCAATTCAATATGCGTAACGTTTGGATTTTGTATACCCAGAATTGTGCAATTACCTATGAACATAGTGAAAATCAAAATCAGAAAAAGATTCAAAATTCAAAACTTGTTCAAGGAGAGAGTAAAGTTAATGTCTTTTAGATTATAAATCTTTTTCACAACAAGGACCGAATTTGTAAATTAATTTTCTTTTAATCCCCTAAATGTATGAAGTTATGAACCACCCACAAGAACAAACATCAAAATCTACCGATTCCTCACAAAATCCGCAGAAAATTCAAAATCAGATGAGAAATAGCGAAAAGGAACATCAAACCCATCTCACATTTGAGAAATCATATACCTGCAACGTAGTGATCAGCCAAAAATCTCTTTTCCAGAAAACGTAAAAGCTGTAGAAGAAGAAGAAGAAGAAGTCTAAACGATTGTTGAATCTTACGAAACTCACCAGAATGTGTAGAGAGAGAGACAAGTTAGGGAAGTAAATATGTGTGTGAGCAGAGTCTCTCGCTCTCTCTTTTTCTGTGTCTGCTGCGATAGAGAGAGTAGATTTACGTTTTGGTGAGAGAGAGAGAGAGAGAGAGAGAGAGAGGGAGGAATTGGGGGGAGAGTGAAGAAGGAAAGGGGGGTGGGACCCAGAAACGGTACATGAAGAGAACATAGACGCTTTTCGTTTGGAACACAACACGAGCACGACATCTTCTTCTTCTTCTTCTTGACCTACGTGGACTCTTACCAAATTCAATTTTAGAGGATTCTTCTTCTTTTTTTAATCTTTCCTTTTCAGCTTTATTAATTAATGACTCTATTTTCAAGATTTATGACTCTTAATACCTATCCCAAATTTTATTCTGCTTTTGGATTACAATAAACAACCTATAATAATATATATATATATTTATATTTCTATTATTTTATGTATAAAAATAAATCTATTCTTTTTAATGTTTAAAAATTAGTTAATTATATTAAATAAATGTTTTATTTCTATTATGGATGATTACATTGGTTTTTTAGAAAGTGAGATTACATGACCAAATAGTAGTATAAGTTTACATTAAAACCAAAAAATTGCATTAAACAATGATAACTACTAGACTATGCAAGTATGAAGTCTACTCACTAAATATCTAAGTTAAAAATAGTATTGACTTAAACGGCACAATTTGCGGCTGATTTGATAACATAATGAGTTAGTTTATTCGACTGACTTAAGATATTTGGTAGATAATTAAATATGCAATGCTATTTTTCGTTTGTAAAACGTTATATTGACCTACCTTGCTACTTATTAGACATGATTTAGTTAAACACTCCATCTTTGTTTTTCTACTCAATAATAACAATACCGAATCAAATTTCTTTGTGGGTCTACCGCCACTTAACTCTTATCAGAAAATGGAGTCTTAACTAAGTGCATGATCATCTCTTTGGATCCCAATATCACTAAATTATCGATCGTACTACTAATTTTTCTTGGCAATTTTATCATTTTATTGGTAATATTTCCCTTTCAAGAAATCAATATGATCAACCACTAACTTTTCTTTGTAAACCGCAAATTTAGAAAAATATATACACATGAAAATCCGTATATTTTGATTGCCCTATTGAAATTTAGTACAAGTAATATATAAACTAGCTACATAACCTCGACAATAACGAACACTTATCAGATTTAGAAGACAAAACTAACAGCAATCTTGCTATATCGGTTTGAATTTTATGTTTTTGTTTATTAATATGAATTTGATCTTAGTGGATGCACTAGGAACATTTTATGGTCAAGGTTTTATACCAATATAAATCTTTTAAATAAATAACCAGTGGTCTAGTGGTAGAATAGTACCCTGCCACGGTACAGACCCGGGTTCGATTCCCGGCTGGTGCAGATTGTATTTTTTTCCTGTTATACAGGTTTTTTCGCTTTTTTCTTTTTCTTTTTTTCTGAATCCAATGCTATTATTGGCCACGTGTCGAGCGATGAACACGTGCTGATTCCTTTCCTTTTCTGTCTACATTCTCGTCACTATTACAAAACAAATGTCTTCTCCTTTTAAAGAAATCACTGGTAAGAATGCATGCATCATAAAACTTTTATCAAAGAAATAGAAATAGTGCATGCACCTTTGCCACTTAAGCCAATATATATGCAAATCAAAACAGATGTACACAGAATCATTTTTACTTTTTTTGCATGAGACCACATACATATACAGTATAATCTTTTGTCTGTAAAGGCAATCCAGTACAAGACTAGCTAATGTTTGATAGACGTTTCATTTATACAGCAAGAGCGGGACTGATTGTTTATATACGGAAATTCATCAAATATTCAAATTGATTTAAAAAAATGGTGATTTGAATTACTTTTATAGTCAGATGATTTGATCAATACATTTACATCTTCTTTCCGGTGACATTATAAAAACGTTTAATACTTCTTTTAAAATTTAGTATTTTTCATGTATATAAAACATGTATCCTTGATCTTTCATTCCTTCTCTCGTTTTTTGGGACCAACTTTCTGTTTAGGTACGTCTTCCTTAGAATATACGAGATTCTCTTGAGTCTTGAATATGAACTGTTATCGAGAGTACGTTTCAGCAAATCTCCATTTGTTTCCCACTAATTAATAACGAAATCAAACTTTCACCTATCTGTGGATCAGACGACAGCTTTAAAAATTCACTGTCTTGTTTATTCTTCGACCCTTGGCTGTTAATGTATAGTAGCTTTTTAATCGGTTTAATCAAATGTTTGAACACTAAACAGCCCAACAACTTAAAGCCTTAGTAAACCGGATGATGTTATACTATACCAAGATAAACCGAACTCACACTCGCAAAACAACTACTACACCAACTTATCTTGTAAAACATTTAATGTGATAATTTTGCAAAACTAAGTAAGAGAAAGATTTCAAAACAAAACATGTTTTCTATATATACTTGTTTTACTTAGTTACCAAAAAATATATTTTTACGTTTTCTTTTGTCGCCCAATGGATGCTATTATAGCATCTACATATACATTTTTGCAGCCATTTTGTGAAATAAATCTTGGAGTTGAGACTTATTTACAATGGCTGCCACTCGCATTTATTATTTAGTTTTACAAAATTTTAAAAGATATTAATCAAACGATATCTTGTTTAATTTCTTTCTAAAAATCTGTACACAATCTTTTCATATATCTTCAAAAACAAAATTCCGTGAATTTTACTCCAGAAATATGCATAAATTCGATTTATAGCAAATATTTATATTAACATTTTGCATAACAATAAAAATACTAATTTATAATAATGAAAATATTCACATAAAAAATCATATACACATACAGAAAAAGAATTATATATATCATCATTTAAGCCGTTGCTTT
>Ga0041059_1003030_pt1 | contig 11888 bp, 9 predicted proteins | sample AraColnosormetaG_FD_56232 | JGI IMG/M metagenome (GOLD analysis project Ga0041059, IMG submission 56232) | Arabidopsis roots microbial communities from North Carolina, USA - Col MF nosort | ecosystem: Host-associated > Plants > Roots > Unclassified | place: USA: North Carolina | collected 2013-09-02 | reverse complement strand
GCATATTANATTTAAAAAAAAAAAAAAAACTTCTTCTATTACAACAGACCACGTAACATGGCAAAAACTACGTAAAGAATAAAAATTTAACAAATTTGGTTTATTGATGTTTTCATGTAACTTTCTACAAACTGTTCTTTATCAAAAGCTTTCTACAAAAATTGTTTTTAAAATTTTGCCTTACTATTTATTTGCTGTTCCATTTTTATGTTTACATTTTAGTCTTTGATTAAGCATTATCTAAATTGTTTTTTGTGTACTCTAGAAAATTCATAGGACAGATATAAGGGTGAGTTTCAATAGCAGACAAGCCAGCTATGTCGATAAGTAGCCGCTCGTGCATTAAGTAAATAGAGAATTGAGCTGTGAGGATAGTTGGAGAGAGACAGAGAACTGATATGGCGGAGATCTTGATTCCAATTGTTTAACCACCCTCAGAGATTCCTCTTGCCTCTCTTTCTTGATGGTGTATATATGTATTGACCGGAGAGGTATTGAGAAGGCAGAACAAACATCTTTATCTCTCTCAACATAATCTTCTTGATCAATAACAAAGAGTCTAATATCAATAAAAATGGCTGTCTCCTTCCACGTTCGATCTCACAGTTACCCCTCGATACCTCACCCACAAGCCGCTCATGTTGATGAGCAGTTGGCCAGATTAAGATCTTCTGAGGAAACCTCAACATCTTCAAGCTCTTCTATCTGTCAAAGACTTGACAACCTTCAAGAACTACATGAGTCTCTTGACAAGCTTATTCGCCTACCCGTTACACAACAGGCTCTCGGTCAAGAGAAGAACAAGAAAGACGTTGAGCAACTTCTTGATGGATCTCTCAAGATATTGGATGTGTGCAACATATCCAAGGATGCTTTGTCGCAGATGAAAGAAGGTCTCATGGAGATCCAATCTATTCTAAGAAGAAAGCGCGGAGATCTATCAGGAGAGGTGAAGAAATACTTAGCCTCAAGAAAGTCCTTCAAGAAGACATTCCAGAAAGTACAAAAGTCCCTCAAGGCTGCACAAGCAGAAGACAACAAGGACAAATCTTTGGCTGTGTTTGGAGAAGCAGAAGCTGTTACAATTGCTATGTTTGATTCTCTCTTTAGCTACATGTCTGGATCAAAGACTTGTAGCAAATGGTCAGTCGTCTCAAAGCTAATGAACAAGAAGAAAATTACATGTGAAGCACAAGAAAACGAATTCACCAAGGTTGACTCCGAGTTCCAATCCGAGAAGACTTTGAAAATGGAGGACGTTCAGATCCTAGAGTCATGCATTCAAGATTTCGAAGATGGACTAGAATCATTATCTAAGTCTTTGATCAAATACAGAGTTTCAATTCTTAACAGCTTTGGCCATTAAAAGCCTACAATTTTGTACAGAAAAGAAAAGCTAATAGAAACAAATTCAAGTCTCAGTTCCAAACATCTTATTTCTTTTATCATTAACTCTTTAGTCATCATATAACAAATTATTCATTCTAGAAACAAGAAATCAGAAAATTCTTTTAATTCCAAAATATTACAGTTTTAACTTCATGGTAACACAAATTACGTTAATAACTTCAATCCACCTAATTGACGCTGTCTCGAATCATTATTGGTGAAGTTTTTTGCATTTCACACGTTCTTTGCAATATAACTCTGTTCTTGTCTCTATGGTGGGAAACATTTGATGTGATTATATTCTAGAAACCATATTTAAGAGATAAAACTATAAAGTCTCCGTGAGGTTTCACATGTCAAAAATCGACGAATAAGGATCTTGTCTGTCTAATATTCATTCAGAAAGCTTTCTTAAATTGCCATGTTTAAAAATTACCTATGTGGCTTTACTTTAAGCACGAGTGACTTTATAACAATGTCTCATATTTGTGAAAGTCTGTTTTCAAGAATATAATACAGACAAGATCCTTATTCATTGGTTTTGACATGTGAAAATCACACGGTGTACTTATTTTTTCTGTTGAATCATTTCCATTGTCTCCCACAATTTAGACATGAACAGAGCTATTATTGCTGAAAACGTGTGGATTCAGAGATGCTTGTAGTATTATAATGAGGAATCTTGGCGCTGTAATATGGTTGATTTAAGTTAACAACTTTAATTACTTATTACCGCACGAAGATTAAACTGTAATTTTTTGGGAGAATTCAGATGTCAATGGTAGAAGTCTTGATTAGGTGACGTCTTGTTTTTTTGGATTCAGGACTGATAATAGAATCAACTTAAGAAACGCAAAATTATATGAGAAATCTTAATGTATTAACTGTTTCTGTCATATAAATCTGTACAAAATTTGGAGCCATTAGTGGCCTAAGATGTTAAGAAATGAGACTCTGCATTTAATCAATGACTTTGAAAGTGATTCAAGTCCATCTTCAAGATATTGAATGCATGACACTAGGTTCTGAACATCCTCCATCTTCAAGGTCTTCTCGGATTGGAAATCAGAGTCAACCTTGGTGAATTCTTTTGCTTGCATCTCACTTGAAACCTTTTTCTTGTTCCTTAGCGACCATCTGTCACAAGTCTTTGATCCAGACACGAAGCAGAACAGAGAATCAAAAAGAGGCATTGTAACAGTTTCTGCTTCTACAAACATAGCAAAAGATTCGACGTTGCACTGTTGGTCTTGTTTGAGTTTCAAACTCCTAACGACTTTTTGGAATGACTTCTTGAGGGATCTTCTTATGGCTAAGTATTTCTTGACCTCTCAAATGGGCTTTATGACCATGAGCTAGCTAGACCAGTCCAAATTATAATGGTCACGCCCAAATTCAAAGCGGCTATTATGGGCTAAAAGCCCATTTTAGCCCGCAAACAAATAGGCGAACCCATCTGGACATGGTCGTCCAATAAACCTTAAAAATTAGGGTTACTAATTTTAGAGGAATTTTTTTTCCTTATTTCTTTAAAAATTAGGGTTTATACTGACATTTTCATTACAAAAAATATTTTACTGTTTTGGCGAAAAATGTAATTTTCTAATATGCATAAAAATGCAATTCTTTGATTTTGTACGAAAATATAATTTTGCGGTTTTGACGGAAAATAAAAAAATCATATTATTTGGGTTTCATGGGTTGTCCAATTAGTCATGATCTATTTGGGGTTGGTCTTATTTGGACACATGTTCTATTTGGACTTATATCATCATAGTCCTATTTGGTTTGGTCTCATTTGGACATTGCCCATTTGGACTTGGACTTCCCAATTGATATCCCTGTCTCAAGATATATCTCCACGCTTTCTTCTTAGAATGGATTGTACTTCCATGAGACCCTCTTTCATCTGCGAGAACGCATCCTTGGAAATGTTGCACAAATCCAAGATCTTCATAGATCCATCAAGAAGTTGTTCAACAGCTTTCCTGTTATATGTTCTTGAGCTAGAGCATGTTGTGTGAAGAGTAGGTAAATAAGCTTGTCAAGAGCTTCATGTAGATCCTGAAGGTTGTCAAGTCTTTGGAAGATAAGAAAGCTTGAAGATGTTGAGGCTTCCTCAGAAGATCTCAAACGAGACAACTGCTCATCGACATGAGAAGGTTGTGGGTGAGGTCTAGATGGGAAACTTTTAGAACGAACGAAGGATGTAGCCAATTTCCGTTTTTCTTTTGTTATTTATTAAAGCGAAGATGTTGAGAGTCATGCTAAAGATGTTTGTTCTGCCTTCTCATTGCCTCTGAGGTCAATATTTATAAGCAATTCACATTTCATGTGAACTCTTAAGAACATACAATGTGCCAAAGAACAAGGCATATACAATGCTGATTCAAGAATGTGATTCTCAAGTATTAATCACGTTGAAAATGTAAGAAGAAAAATGATGTTACTCTCTCTCTCTTTAATCTTCCTTTCAATTACTGATAGATCCACTCATCCACATGAGCTTGCCATATGATCTCATACGCTTGCATTGTGCTTTTATTAATCAAGAGAATATATATTAAAACAACTATATATGTCTGATAATGGTGGTTTAACTGGTTTCTGGTGGAGTAAGATGAATATCCATAGTCCGTAGATAAAGGCATGTGAACATATCATGTGGAGTTCAGAGATAGAGGTTAATTAAACATGAATATGCCAAAACAAGAAAAAAATATTGTTCCACCATCTAAGATTAATATGTGAAATAAGGGAGGCAAAGAGAAATATGTGGGGGGAGTGACTTCAAGTGTGGTTTGCAAGATAAAAGATGGTGTATAGTATCTTTTTGTGTTTTGATTTAAGAAAAGTTTTGTATTCTATGTATAAACGTTTATTTTTCTTTGAATATAATTTAACATTATTTTTTAAAAAAGAAGATTAATCTGTGAATTTACAAGGGTCAAAATATGTTTGAAGTTCTGCAAAATTCTCCTACAACGCCTCTGAGATCTCTCTTTATTAAGCCTTGCATTTCCTTTTTGTTTCACTAGATATATGTATCTCATGAAGGACTCTGCTTCATTATTTTCATATTTACCTCCTAGTTCGACAATGAATTACACATTTAAACAAAAAAAGAAATCTCCTACATCTTTAAAGGATTGATTTCTTTAATAGGAAAGAATCAACAAGAGAAGTAATATCGAAAAATCTTGATTTAATTGAGTTTTTAGGATTCTTTTAACATTTAATTACATTATCTACTGTTCCAAACAAAATATTGTAGGCTTTAATGGCCTATGTTAAAATTGAGACGCTGTATTGAATATACATAATCCATTCTTAATTTGAGACGACTGACCATTTGCTACAAGTATTAAATCCAGAAATGAAGCTAAGAGATACATATGTCGTCACATCTTCGTATAGTGACTAGAGTCCTACCGATAATTACAATGATCAAATATTTAAAATGCACGACAAATTCAAAACTAGAATATAGACAAGATCCTTATTCATAGATATTGACATGTGAATGCACACGAAGACGTACGTTAATGGTTCTTCGTTGTACCATTTACATTGTTCCACACTATGTACACATGGACAGAGCTAGTTATTTTATTGTAGATAACGTGTGAATTTAAAGTAAACAATGTTTCCTATTGAAATGACGAGTTTTACCATGAAGTTTAAACTGTTAAAATGATTAGTTTAAAAGCCACTCGTGCTTTGATGAATAAAATTTAACATTCATTATAAAAATAAAAGCCACTCGTGCCCTATTGTTACTATTTCTTTAGTTACATAAGGACTGACCCGTAATTAAGATGACTTGTGGGAGACACAATACATGTTTGATAGAGAGATTCGAGTTCATTTATGTGTTCCTTACTTCGACAAACGGGAAGAAAGCTAAGGAAAGAAAGGAAAACAAAGTGGAAACAAAGATAAAAGACGTCTGATTCATTTGCTTATGGAAGCTCTTCAGAAAGGAAACATTCATCCCTTCTCGAAGTCACTCCACAGTTTGACTGATGCGAGAATTCATAATCGTTTCTTGAAAGTTTGTTAGAAGTTGCATTTTCTAGGCCATCCTCCTTATCCCGTGTAGTGATATCAACTACTCTCGCCGGAGAGATATCATCACTATCGTTTGGTGTATACACTAAAGTAAAGCCACATTTCAGGACATGGCAATTTCCTACCTCACTCGCACCATCTGTGACTTGAAATCTGAGTGAAGCCTTAGAAGGAATACATCCATTCCCATGCTTTTCCACGTGACGTTTGTTAATGTCTAGCCAACTTGTATAGCCAATAAAAACATGATCAGACTTAATAGTCGTGGCTCATAGCCTGGTTCGCTCCAACCTCCAACAATGGAACTAAAGCTGATACATGGCCCATCTTCAGTTCCGAACTCACAAGTGCATTTCACCAAGAAACGATTGCTTTGATGTTGGTAGTCCGGAAACAATATAACAGCGCATAAAGCTATCCCAGTAAGCCTACTATCACACCAGTGCCGAGGTAATTTCGTCTGTAACAATGCTCCATAGGCTTGGTGATCGAATGATGCAGGTACTTCACATCCAGGAAAGCAAGTGCTGACCAAAGATTCCAAAACAAATCCCTATAAAACAAGTTACACCAAAACAAGATTATTAAACTGCATATTTCCGCAGCATAATTTGAATCTTTTTAGGAGATAGAATAGTACATACCCCATTGTAGCGATTCAGAGCATCTGACATCATCTGGCTTTTCCTCCAAGTGAAAGATATGATGTTACTTTCTGCAACTTGATCCAATTTGTTGCAGTTTGTGAAAATGTATGTGCAATGGATTTTTCCTGTCACCATGAGAACCGCTAGAGGGCTTCCAACTTCTTCCAGTGAGTCACAACCATGTGCATCTAAGCACTTGAGGTTTGGTGGAAGCACCGACACAGATTTAAGCTTCTTGCAATTCTTCAAGTCAAGCCATTTCAGATGATAAAGCTGGCTGATGTTAGCATGCAAGCTCTCGATATCATTTCCACTTAAGCATAAAGACAACAATGAGGAAGGTAGGTAGTAATCACTTAAACTGTTTGGAAGCGTCTTATTTGCAACAGAGTGGCCTTGTGACTGAATACACTGCAATAATATTGGCATCTGCTTAATGGCTGTTCCATCAAGCAGCAAAATCTTTATTGATTTCATGGTCTCCTTCAACTCTGGAAAAAACTTTAACTTTGAGCAGCCAGAGAGTATTAGCTCTTGAAGAGATCTTAGATTTCCAAGACAATCAGGAAGACTTACCAATACTTCGCAGTCTTTTAGATCCAATAGGATTAGTTTCTGAAGGTTCTCAATGGAGGTAGGAATACACTTTATTGCCGTGCCTTGCAAGTAAAGAGCTTCTAAACATTCTGAAATAACCGGAAATTGTTCAAAGTTCTTGCAGTGACTTAAGATGAGAGTCTTTAGGGATTTCAACTTAAACTCTGGAAGAGACACAAGACGCGTGCATCCTCCCAGGTTTAGATAAATCAGACTTTCCATTTCTTGCATCTCTTGTGGTAATGTTTTCAATTCTATGCAGCCTTCAAGATTCAATCTTCTAATATTATGAGCTCCTATTAACCCTGATATATCGCATAGCTCACTCGAGTGGCTGAGATCGACCCATTTTAGTTTGGATATTTCCTGTGACCAAAAACAAAGTCACTCATTAGTCAACAATAAAAGAAATAAACTTACTAGACAGAGGCTGCATTTAGGCACACCTTACTTTCCTTCCAAAGTCGTGTAATTTTGCTGTAAGGGAGGTTGAGCTCGATAAGATTCTTAGGGTTAAATGCTTTTGAAAGCTTCTTCAATGGGAATTGTAGCCAATAGAGATATCGGACATTTTCCATTGAGCATTTAAGTCCATCTGGGAAGGTCAGTTTGCAACCAACATCACAATCTCGAGAGCATTGTGAATTGTAGACTTTGAGGTACCGTAGATTGCACATCTCGCTGAAGAATTTAGAATCTAAGGTCATGTTATTATCCATTTCAGACACGTCCAGCAATATACCCATGACATTGTCCATTTCCTGATAAAATAACAACACATGTTAGAAAATCACACAACAAGCTCTATCTATTTAACTCTAAAATTCCTAATAGTAATGAATACTTACCGATTCTGTGACTTTTTTCCTTGGTTGATTGACATATCTCATCCTTTTATTTTTAGCCGCAGCATTAAAGCTTTCATGATTCCAAATCATTTGGTATCCATAGTTATTTTCATTAGATAAGGATGAACAAAGTTTTTTGGCGAACGTAGCCATTAAATCATGCATCTCCAATCGACCACTTGAGATGCTAATTAGTAAGTTGCCTGCGAAATCTCTTACTTCGCTAGCAGCATCATCGGCAGAATCAGGATCTTCTGTATCCACTAAACTCCTAATGTAATATTCATCCCCTGATCCAAAGAACCAGGCTACGACAAGAAAAACTTCTTTCTGTTGATTGCTCAGATCATCATAACTTGCTCTCAATAGATCCTGTATATACGGGATGGGAAGTTGTGCCAGAGTATCGAGTCTCTTTGGCCACTGATCCTTGTCTATCGAAAGAAGCTCCCGACCCAATATCTTGAGAGCTAAGGGATTGCCTCTGGCATAATCTACGAACTTTGTGGAAAGATCCATGAGATTCCCCGGGTATGGACAGTTGTGATCTTCAAAGGCATAAAAGCTGAATTGCTTTAAGCCATCTGTGATATTCAATCTTGGGACAACATAAGTATACTCGAACTGGCTTATGGATATCTTGTCACGCGTAGTAATAACAATCCTGCTTCCTTTCCTAATCCAGTTAAGATTCCCGAGAAGACCTTGTATTTGTTTCTTGCTACTCACGTCATCGAGAACAAGAAGAACTTTCTTCTTCAGCAGCTCATCCTTTACAGAAGCGTACGTCATCTCTTCAGTTATATCATTGTAAGTGTCGCTAAGCAACTCTTTCAGAATCATTCTCTCTAGGGAATGCGTCCCGTATTCCTTCGACTTCTGACGGATATTCACCATATGCAAGTGACGCTGGAAATTGTGTTTCCACTCATCATACAATCTCTTCACCAGTGTGGTCTTGCCGATTCCGGGCATCCCTAAAACCCCAACAATGCGAGTTTCCTTGCGGCTAAGGTCCAACTTTTCTTTTAGTTCCTTGAGGCGTTGGCTGAGTCCAACGAGCTCAATTTGATTTTCAGGATCTACCATGTTTCTATTTTGTGGGATAAAGCTTGAACCTGTAGAGGTATTTGTGCACACCATTTTATTTTTTTCATCTCCTTCTCCTTGTGAAATTATCTTTATTACTCTCTGAACCTCCCCAACGATTTGATTGATTAAAAGTTGTTCTTCGCTGCAATAGTAAAAGTTTGAATAAAAAGTTAATTTACCATTATCAGTGGTAATAAAGGAAAATTTAAAATAAAAGATGTGTCAAACTTTAGGTTTTTGGAAAGCGTATGATCCAACTTCAGGTCTAAGGTAGATTTTTTTTGCGGGTGAAGGTCTAGAAAAATTCTTTGGTTCAAATTTTATTTCCTTAATTTATTTTGTTTTCTAATTTTAATTTTAATTTTAATTTTAATTTTAATTTATTTTAAATAAAATATGACACGACATATTGTTGTATTTTGATTAGTTATTAAAAAATTGGTTATTAATCATAGTTTCTTCAAAATACATTTTGTCGTCCTAGACCTACGTGACAACTCTCAACAAGTACCACTAACACGCTACTCCTTGGTTTCCATATTATGTTTCTTGTTCTTCTCTGTATTCCGCTGTAGTATCATCAAAATTAAAGTCTGCGTAGAATTTCCAGATTCTAGGTCTTTCAGTTAAGAGGGCAGTTTTGTTTCCCCTTAATTAAGTGGACAATTAATAATAATAAATTCGCGTACCTCTGCCCGTCGTAAGTGATGCCTAAAATTAAGGGAACAGACTTCAAAGCATCAGTCCATTTTTTCTCCGTCACATCATCAACATAATCCACCAGCACTCTAAACTTGTCACCAAAGTCTCCCATCTGCTTTTTAATGGTGTATGGAGTCACGATGTAGAAGATGGGAATGATCACGAGTTTCTCCGCATCCATGCATTCTTTCATCTTTACCAGCTCTTCCAGACACCAACTTGACTCCGTATACCTTGAGGAGAAAATCGCCAGTGCGATCTTCGACTCTTCGATTCTCTTGAATAAAATTTTCTGGTTACGGCCTTTCGGCTCCATGTTGTCTGTAAAAACGTTGATCCCGTTTTTTACCAAGGCCGTCCTGAGATAGTAGACAAAGGTATACCGTAGTTCACTTCCCCGGAAGTTGATGAACACTTGAGGTTGCCGTGAGGCCTCCATGGAATATCTTCTCAAAGTGGGACTTTCTTTCATGATTGGAATCTTTTTTTGATAGACGATGCAAATCAATTTGTAAACTTATTCAACTTAAAAAGTCATGTATAATATAATAACATATGGACCATTTCAACATAGACCTTCATTTTAAATTAAGAGCAAAAGAAATCACAAGTAAGAAGAGAACTGCGTCAACCTTCCGTAGAGCATGCCCCACTTGCTTATACAATTATGTCAGGAAACTAATTGTCTCTTCGAGCATAAGAAAGAGAAGGTCACAACTTCTTAGTTTTCCCCTTTTTCTCTCTTTTTTTTTTTTAATTTATCTTTAATGCAATCTTTGGACCATTGGTTTATGATCTTCCTCGACATGAAACCGACCTCCCTTATAAATACAGATTCAAACTTGAAAACAAGAACTCAACCATTCTGCCAAGAAAATCTTTGAAACAAACTAACTATCACCACTACTTATGAAGCTCAAAATTAGAAAATAACGTCAATTCTATTTATGACTCTTTAAGTAACAATAACAAAATAGAGGATAATATTTTTATAATAACAACTAAATTGTTTTTGTGACTCTTTAAATGTATGCGTGAGCATATATATATATTCGAGAATCTTGTAAAATCTACCACTTTTTTGGAGTTTTCTTACAATCTTTACCACAAAAAGTTTCCTCCTCTTACAAAATCTACCACATTTCATTGTCACATGCACATTTGTGGACGAAATTGCCCTTGATGGTGATAGACTAATGTATCAGATAAAAGACAATTGGTGACAGACTTTTGTTTTTGTCTCCAGATCTTGTCCCAGAATAGAAATTCTCTGTTGCGTCTATGTCTTATCCTCGATTTCATCATCTTGCTCCATTATTGTGAATCCCACATCTTGTCCATCAATTGTTCTCATTTAAAGATTTTGAATTTTATTAAGATTTTTTGCCATCTATTTTGGTCCACAGATTAGTTGAACGTTATTGTCTTCACCTTCACGTTTACAATTGCATATAATTTTATTTAAATAATATGTTATATCGGGGACAAGTTCATATCGAATGAGTGATCGAATTAGATAGGGAACAAATTTAGATCGAATGGTAGACAAGATAATATGTTATAACTGGATTTTTTTATTATTTTACAATATAAGAAAAAATGAATAATTCAAATCGGTGAAGACAATAATGCTCAACTAATCTGTAGACCAAAATAGATGGTGAAAAGTCTAAATAAAATTTGAAATCCTTAAATGATAACAATTTTGTGGATAAGATGTGGGATTCATGATAATTTTGAAAGATGATGAAATCGGAGACAATATATAGATACAACAAAGAATTTATGAGAATTTATGATGAATAAATTGGGAGACAAATTTAATTGAAAGTTACATGTAGATAATTTGTGCAGGTTGTCAGGGGAAGTGGGTGAGAGACCAAAACGTTTCGTTTTGTCTTCGGAAATATAATGATGTATGGTTAAAACATACGGATTTCGAAGAAATAGAGATTAAATAGAGAAAAAATGGTGAGGACAGTACTGACATTTCAGATCGAAATGTGGTATGATGTGTAAGAGAGGAATGATTGTGATAAATTGCATAAAGAATTGAGAATAAATAGTAAAGTTTATAATTTTCCCTATATTTTCTCCGTTTCAAAAAAAGTATCATTTTAATTTTTTTATCATCAAAATAACTTAATTAAAATCTAAGTTCAATTATATAAACCATACGTGCGTTAACTTGTTTACATCGGCTGACTCATTCATCCACAAACATGGAAAAGTCTTGCTCTTTCCTAAATTTGTTAATGACTATCATAAACGGTATCCTAAAAACTGGGGCGGATCAAAAATATTTATTAGCTGGGGTATATATATATTGTTGGGTTTGGGTCATATTCTGCATCTTTTTGGACAGTTGAATTTCGTTTCTTATAAAACTTCGTTTAATTGGAATAACCGTGCGAAAAGTAAAAGTAAGGATGAAAGACTCGTCGCTAGAGATTAAACATATTGTAAAAAAAAAAAAAAGACACATACATATTGTCCATTTGAAGCAGCGAGATATTTTGCAAATATGTACAATCGTTATCTT
>Ga0041059_1003029_pt1 | contig 11895 bp, 6 predicted proteins | sample AraColnosormetaG_FD_56232 | JGI IMG/M metagenome (GOLD analysis project Ga0041059, IMG submission 56232) | Arabidopsis roots microbial communities from North Carolina, USA - Col MF nosort | ecosystem: Host-associated > Plants > Roots > Unclassified | place: USA: North Carolina | collected 2013-09-02 | reverse complement strand
CAAANAAAAAAAAAAAAAAAAAAGTACTATTTTCTTACCAGGATTTCCAGGAAGGCCTCTCTTTTTCTTAGGCTTGTGAGTCTCTGTGTGTGTACAAACACTAGAAATCACATTGTGAAAGCCACTGAATTCTTGGATGGTACTGAGTGTGTTGTTACCAGAAGAGGCACTTGCTTCAGTAGACAAAGAGCTTAGCTTATAGGACAAGGAATGAGAAGAAAACATATCCATGGCTAGCTATATGGTTATAGCTATATGAAGAAGGAAACTCCAACAAAAGAAAAAACAAAAACAAAACTTGGAAGAAAACTATAAAAAGATCCAAACTTTGGTTTCTTCTGATCTCTTAAAATAAGGAACTGCAAGTACCTAGAGAGTAAGAAGTAAGTGTACACAGAAAGACATCATTCTTTGGCTATATATGCAAAATTAAATAATTTAGTTACTTGAGTAGTGTATATAATGCACATGTATATGTATAGTCTCAAAAGCAAGAAGACGACCATGATGGATTATTCTCCAATGTCACTATCATGTACACATATATGTGTGTGCTTACAATAAATGCAAAGACTGTTTGATTCCCATTTTTATTAGTTTTTCTATGTGCAGATAAATACCACAGAGGAAAGAGATTGTGCTTGAAAGTGAGACTTTGACTTTGTTTTCATATATCTTTAACTGTTTTTTATTTTTTATTCCTCAGTTTTATTCTTTATTTTATGTAATTTTTTAAGTGTTCTGCATTACAGAGAAGAGTGATGATTACAGGTTCAGACTATAAGCATTTACTTGAAATTGTCTACTAAAAAAGAAGAGTAGACCCAGAAAGAAAAAAAGCAAGCTATCAATTTGTGCAATTAATGGAAAATATTGTGAGATGAGACTTATCAGGCCTAATTTCCTTAAATGGAAGTAATAATCACTTTTATATCAAGAAAAGTGTGCCTCTTTTCAATTTATTGGGGTTTGAATAATGGAAACTTTTTTTGTTTTGTTTAAGTTTGTAAAGAGAATCTAAACACACAATTACTTAGCCAAAATAAACGTTGTTCTTATAATAGAAGAACTAAATTTAGTAATACAACCATTGAGGAATATCTAATAGGAAACTATCTACTGGAAAATTAAGTATCCAAGATGAAATTGTTTGACTTATTGCCAAGAGTATAAGTATACTTGTTCAATTGTGCTATTTTCTATTTGTATTTCCTTATTACTTTAGCTAGGGATTCTAGTTCGATTTTATTTCATGTAGAAAAAGCTATAACTTTCTTCTGAATTTGTCTTTAAATATTATTATATTTTACTTGTGTGTTATTATGAATTTGAGTGATGTTACTTTCTCTACCAAGGCTGCTAAAGCTTTATCTTTTTTTTTCCTTATAGTTTCTCTCATTCCCATAATATACCCAAAATTCTTAAAAAGGCACACTGATTTGAATGAAACTTATCATAAGCTATAAAATAAATTAAAACAACGTAAGGAAATAGAAACTCATTGTAAAAAGGGAACATCATACAAAGATTCTAACAAAAAAAAAACAAATTTAGGTTTAAAGCTATTTCGCCCTAAAGACGAATTAAACAACTTTATTGTCTATTTCTCTAATTTAAATTTAAATTCTGATTATACAACATCCTTACATGCCTCCTAACTTAAGTTTGAATCACTCACAAAGATAAAAGAGAGTTGTATTTGTAGGGGAGAAAAATACATACACTCAAAGCAACCAATGCCCTAAAAGCATTTTGGCTTTGAATATCAAAATGGAATATATCACTTTGTTGAATTTTGTTTCGTCTTCATATGATTTACTCTTGTGGATGACTTTGTGGCTTTGTGCTATCTTCCTCTTCCTTTTTTTCCAACCTTTATAAGTTTTTGATTAATATTCTTAATATATCCCTTTGAAAATTGTTCATGTCCAAAAAGAAAATACTTACCCCACCAACAAGAATTTTTCGCACTCTTTCATCCGTTCTTTAACTTTTTATCTGTTGAAATTTTTCTATAGAAAAATATTCCAATGAAGAACATTTTGTTAAGTCGATTTTGTCCTTAGACGTGTCTTGTACCATTTGATTCATTGGGATAGGCGTGTCTACTGTAGTAAAATTCAGTTTATGATGGAATCCCTTTAGGCCAAAACAAAACAAAACGTGTGACCATTATGAGACACGAGCGTAACTAAAACCCATGCAACACCGAATATTCTTCTTTTAAAATTTTCATAAAGGCTTTTTTGAATTGTGAAATATTCTGAAAATATATATGCTATACGAAGGAAATAAACACATGAATATTCGAATTCTTGTAACAAACAAAGGGAAAATTTTATATTTTAAAGTAAAACAGGGAAGAAACTAGATCATTTGAGGACAAAGAAAACTAGTCATCAGTATTATAGTACCCATTAAGCCCAAGTTATTAACACTACAACTCTAGAAGCCCATCTAAGCCCATGTTAATAGGTCTTGTAGTAAAAGCTCTTATATATTATATGTATATGTAATGTATGTCATGGGTTAATGTAACAAGAGTACAAACATTCAACCTTCTATAAAACGTAATCGAAATCATTTGAGTCTTTGGTGACAAACCCAAAGCTTTTTCACATTTTCAAACCTAAAGCTTGAAAATAAGATAGCTCATTGGGGCTTTATTAGGTGCAAGAATAATAAAGGAAAATGCTTTAGGTTTGTCACCAAGAACTCAAACGATCTACTTATTGTTTTAAATCAAGTTTACGTTTTAGGCCCAGAGAAATTTGAAGTTTACGATGGAAGGACAAAATACGAAATCGATATATGGAAAACAGCAACAAAGAATAAAAGAGTTACAAGAGATTACAAGTTTCCAACAATGATTCTTTTAGTATTACAATTTTTCACACTTTACTTTCATATCGAAGCTCTTTTGTGTGTGGTTGCGGTTCAAGGTTCATGGCTATTAACACGGCTATGGAGTTCGAGCATCTCCTGATGGTTGGGGTCGACCGAGAGCGCTGCACGACAGTCCCGCAACGCACTCGTGACATCACCGATATGCTCGTGGAAAGCCGCTCGTAAGTGAAGAAGATGAAGATCTGCTTTAAAGGCGATAGCTCGGGATAACTCTGTGATAGCCTCTCTCTCTTTCCGACTATCCATCAACACTATCAAAACCCACAAAAGAATAACGAATAATCAAGTTTCGGTTAAGCCAATTATTTTTCGGAGATGATGAACAAAAAAAGGAGCATAAGAGTTGCAAGTGAAGAAAAACCTGCGGCGCGATATCGGTAAGGATAAACCCGGAGAGGGTCTAACCGGGTGACCATTTCAAGATCAGATTTGGCGAGTTCACGATCACAATACTCAGATCTTTTCTCGTAGGCGGATGCATTGTTTTGAGCCTTTTCGATTAGTCTGGTCATTTCTTCGTAGGCTGCAGCTTTGTCGTTTCTAAGGAAATGGACACGAGCTAGACCTTGGTGTGCACGCGTGTGTCTTACCTTGAGAGCGTTTATATAGCAATCCGCAGCTAAATCTAGCTTCTCGCAATCGACATAGACACTCCCGAGATTGTTCAGAGCCTAAAAACAAAAACAAATAGCATTTTCATAGACTAAATAAGCACAAAACCAAATCGACTCAAGCCAAAACCAAAGTGGACATTTCACAAAAACCAGGCAGTAACATAATTGGCTAATCCTGACTAAACCAAACCCTATCAACCTGAAGCATAGTTTTTCTTTTCACTGATTAACAAATGGATGTACTGATGGTGAACGACCGTACCTGACCTTTGCGCAACCTATCAGAGGGGCATTTAAGAGCATCTTCAAGAAGTGAAACAACAGTAGAAGAACTCGATGGATCAAGGCTAGATTCTGCTAAGGCATAAGCTTGGAGGAAATAAGCTTCAAATGATCTCTTTATTCCAATGGATTCCTTAGCCTTTTGAAGCCCTTCTTCGCAGTGACCTGTATCATACAAGATCCATCCTTCGTAAACTAGACGCTCGTGGTCACTTGAGGCATGCTCGCGGGCTAACTGTAAACTGCGCATCGCTGCTTCTGGACAATTCAACCTGAACAAAACAAAGGTATGACAATGAGATGCTTAAATAATGGTAAAGAACACCTTTATTTAGAAAAATTACCTTAGGAGAAGCAAAGATTGCCTGAAGTAGAGAACACCTTTGCAAGCATCGGATTCGAGCATCTGATAGATTACAGAAAGAGAACCTATATCATCAACATTAGACCATTTCTCATATAGCTGCATCCAACAATCTGCGGTTGTCCAATTCTCGACATGCTCATACACAAGCGTCTGGAGCTGCCTCCCAGCTACTTTCCCATCGAACATTCTATAATCAGGACACAGCGTAAGAGCAGCCTGAATATCACGAAGAGCCGCTTCATAGTCATCCATACCAAGATAAAGACAAAACCGAATTTCTAAGCATTCTAAAGCAAGTTTAAACCCCAAGATCCGATTGATTTCTTCAAGAGCAGCCTTAGCATTTTGTTTCGACATTCGTGTGACAGCTCTATACATGTAAGGATATGTCAAAGTCGGATCCAATTCGGTTGCCTTCTCGAGATCTTCCAATTTCTTGTCACCCTCACAATAGAAAGACCTTTCCTGATACATCCACCCGAGAGGCGGCGAAACAGAGGAGATTACCGAGCTTAGCTTCTCATAAGCCCAAAGCCGATGCCCTTGGATGTATCCTAGTCTTGCTAAACCAGTAGCGGAATACACATGGCCTAAGTTAAAAGCTGTTTCAAAAGCTTCTTCAGCCTCCCGGTATTCTTTCCTCAATAGCCTCATACAACCTAACCGATGGAACCCCAATACTTGTTGCCGGTCATTTTCTGCAAAGTCAACTAATTTCTCCAAGAAACCGAGTGTTCTGTCAGACCGAGGATCTATACACATCGAGACTTCACTTAAACAAGAATATAAGGAGAATGGAGCTTTTCCTGCCATGGTTGAGACTTGAGATCTATTAACTCGAGTCAAAACCTCAACAACACGCTCATCATTCAAACTATCAGGCATCTCATAAAGAAAAACTTGCAGACACGATGAAGCTAGGATGGGGGAATTCTCTTCAAGTGCAAAGTCCATAAGCTCAATGGCACATTCCATAGAAGAAATCAAAGATGCCAATTCTCTATCGCATGCATCTTTAAGTCGCTCGCAGCAAAACTTGTTTGCGAAAACTAAAACTTCCAAAAGAAGGTTCTTGGAAACTCCGATTAGTACACCAACAACGCTGAAATCTCTAACAACCCGCATAGCTGATGAGGATACATGGTTTTCTGACATATCTATCTCATCAAGAAGCGATTCCGTGAAATTACCATAAAGCATAGCATGAAATGGAGCTGAAAGACTCGCAATTTTCCGCCTTTGGCAAGCTATCTTCTCTTCTCCTATCTTAAACACAACATTTTTAGATACACTGCGGTTCGTCTTCACAGATGCTGCCTCAGGGGAAGAAGCAGTAGTAGCTGGGAAATAGGATGCAATATCTAGTGGCACAAATTCTTCAGAATATTTACCACAAGAGGAAAGCAAATCTGTGATAACTTCTTCTCCTTGTTTCTCATACCTCAACCAAGATCCAAACACAACTTTCTCATGGACAGTAGTAGCCTCTTGCCAAGCTGATTGAAGGCTTCTCCGTCTAAGTTTGGTCTCTCCAAGACCTCTAAACACTTGATACTGCAACAAATACAGAATCGATCTCTCCTGCAAAGGGCAAGTGTCGAGTTCTTCATGAATCTGAGCTAGAACTTCTACATAGTCGAGAGGCTTATAATGCGGCAGTATCTGAGGCTCGGGAACTTTGATAAATGATTCTCTACACAGTGGACTACAAAAAGACCAAATATTATTACTCCATATCCAAAACATCTCAAAGTTCAAGAAAAATAAATGAAACTTACGCAGATGAAGAAGCAGAGGAAGATAGCTTCCCTCTCTCAACTTGAAGCCATGACTGTGGATTCAAGGAATCGAGTTGTGATTCTTTACAAGAATCAGAAGGGTAAAAAGTCCTCATCTGACATAACAGATGAAACAAATCCCAGATCTCCAGGATAGCCAGAGGATAGTCAAAACACTATTTTCTTGTCGGTTACACACTACCCAGACCAGAAACTAAGTGGAGATGGGCTACTTAATGGAATCCTATACAAAAAAATCTGAACTTTGGTATTATGAGATCTTACAACACCTAAAGCTAAAAGCATTTCTCTATGAAACCAACCACTTATGTACAGCTGACGGAACAATTACTAAATACATAAGTGAGAATAACAAAACTCACTCGCAATTGCCATTGAAAAGATAACCCTTTGCGAAATTAAGAGGATAAATCACCAAAATTAGAGCTTTCTCGACCAAACCCTAACCTTCTAGCAGTATAACATAATCTAGTGGCTAAACCCAGAAAAATTAAAGAGAGTCTAACAAATCTAAGATGTCTTAGACATCAAAAAGTAAGAATCTTTGAACCAGCGAGACAAGGAAGAAAGCACCAGTGAAGAGAAAACCCTAAAACAGAGAGAGAGGTGTGCTATGGACAGATTCGGACAAGTTGTCAAGTTTGAGCAAAAGTGAATCGAAGTGAGAGAGAGAGTGGGAAATGTTATACAAATTGACACTTTTCTAATTATCTGAGAGCTCTTTTGTTTCATTGGTAAAAGGGAAAGTTTTTCTTCTTTTCAATTGTTTTTGCTCATATGCTATATCTCAACACAAACAGTAACCACCACTATCGGATTCTTAGGCCACTCTTCAAGAGATTGTGAAAAATTCTATTTTTTGAACTAAATTATTATTTTTTCTATTAATTATAAGTTTTTACATTCTACAATAATGTATACAAAAATGATCAAGCATAACAGCCTTTTGTGTCTCAATTACGATTAAAAATATAAACTATGATTAGTCAAGAATCTACATTATAATTATATTTTCATTTAACAAGTTAAACTATCAACTCAATCATTTAACACCACCAAAACCAAAAAAAAAGTTTATAAAAACTAGCGTTAAAATTTAAAACTGCATCATTTTAAGTAATTTCAGTTTCAATATTATTTATCAACGATGAAAATATATCCCAAATTAATTTCTCTAAAAATTTATTTTTGTTTACTTTTTATCCAAATTTCAAATCAATTTTTACTTTTAATTATTTCAGTTTAAATAATTGATTAAAAATATCTTACATATATTGATTGAAAACCCTCTATATTAAATGCAAGAATGATACTATTGATCAACTAATTTTTTTTAGTTAAGTTCTAATTGGAAAAATGCAAATTAATTATAGATAAAATATTGTACGGTTTAAATAGTAATAAAAATATATATATATATATATATATATAAAAAATTTCGTTACTATTTGAAATGTACTGTGAAGTTTGGTTAAGCAAGTATTGTGTTGAGCCAAAAAAAAGAACACTTTCCCTTTGGACACATCAAATCCTTGTCACCGCTTATGCGACATCTCCGGTTGCCACGCGTCATCTACGGTTTAGCCGAGAGCTTTCATGAACTTTCTTCTTCCTCTTGGCATCACCGCTTCTCCCAGGAAAATCCGAAGAAGCTCAAGCAAAGCACCGCATCAACTTTTCTCTCTCGCTTGTGGTTCTCTCTCTGTAGATCGTGATACAGTAGTAATCGAAAGGATTCGAATTTTCCCGCGCGTTCCTTCACTTTATAAAGACTCTGCTATCGTAAATAATGTATCAGTGGAACTTACCGTACCGGAAAGATGACGTGGAAACAGGCGTTAGCTCAAGAAGGCCTTTACTATACCCAGCGATGCATGAAAATCCCGAGCTCCGGTGGGGATTTATACGCAAGGTCTACTCTATAATCGCCTTTCAGCTTCTAGCCACCGTCGCTGTCGCTGCCACGGTGGTCACCGTCCGTCCAATCGCTCTGTTCTTCGCCACCACCGGACTTGGATTAGCTCTTTACATAGTCATCATCATCACACCTCTCATAGGTACAATCATCACGCACACTTGTTTTACAAATCAAAAGTTTCAATCTTTTTCGAAGTTTGGTAATAATCTCAAAAGCTGAAACTTGGATTTGTGTTTCTCTCCGATGTATAGTGTTGTGTCCGTTGTACTATTACCATCAGAAACATCCGGTGAATTACTTGCTCTTGGGGATTTTCACTTTGGCTCTGGCTTTTGTTGTTGGATTAACATGTGCCTTCACCAATGGTATGACTTGATCAACCACTTTTGGTTACCTGTTAAGGATCCATTAGGCAACAAAGTTCTGTTTTTGCTATTGGGGAACTAGCTCTTAGCAAATTTCATCTCTCAGTTTTTTCTATGATTCTGATTGTGTATATGTTTAAAGCTTATTCTGTGTTGGACACAGGGAAAGTGATTCTCGAGTCAGTGATCTTGACATCGGTAGTGGTGCTTTCGCTCACATTATATACTTTTTGGGCTGCTAGGAAAGGATATGACTTTAATTTCCTTGGACCCTTCTTGTTTGGCGCTCTCACCGTGCTTATTTTCTTCGCCTTAATACAAGTAAAGCTACTTATTCCAATTTCCATTGGAGAGAGTGAGAGTTGTAGTCTTTAGCTTATGAAATGTGGTAGTTTTGGTATCATTCTTTAGGCTAAACAGTTAACAACTTCATTTTATATTAGACATTAGAGAGCACAAGATTTAAGCGTATCGGATATGGTAGCATTTTTACGAGACTAAGAAGTGAGATTTCACATTAGACATTACAGATAAGGGATTTAGCCTATGAAATGTGTTAGTTTTGGCAGCATTGTTTTACACTTAGAAATTAGAAAGGCTTGATTTGTCACTGCTAAAGGCAGTACAGAGAATGAGAGCTTTTAACTTTTTGAATGTGGTGCTCTTTATAGTAATCTTTAGGCTAGAATTTGACACTTGATATCACTATAAGCATTGCATAAAATGAGAAACTTGAAACTTGATTTTAAATGTGGTAGCTTTTTGATTGCATAACCAGGTTTCGTAACTTAATTTGGGGTATGTTGTGCAGATTTTGTTCCCATTAGGGAGGGTATCAGTGATGATCTATGGTTGTTTGGTATCGATAATATTCTGCGGATACATAGTTTACGATACAGACAATCTGATCAAGAGACACACGTATGATGAGTATATTTGGGCAGCGGTTTCACTCTACCTAGACATCATCAACCTCTTCTTGTATCTTCTTACTGTGTTGAGAGCCTTACAGAGATGATGATTATTAGGATGAGGTATTTAGCTTATCGGTCTCTTTAAAAATATGTAAATAAGAAAATAAAACTGTACATTTTTGTGGTTACAGTTCACATGTTCATGTGAGTGATTGTAGAGGGAACACAGGAACTGTGGATCATGTAATAATTTATAACGAAAATGCCAAGGATGTGTCATGTGTGTAATGTCGCGAAAGACACCACGAGAAGTGCAAGTCTTTTGTTTTTTCTCATAAGAAAAAAGGGATAATTGAAGCTTTTTGTTAATAATATTTATTTCAAACTTATGTAGACCATATTACATTTTATGGTTAAAAAAAATAAGAGTTATAAGGGTTTAGGATTTATGGTTTAGTTTTTAGAGTTTAGTTTAGGTGTAGAATTTGGAGTTTCGGATTTTAAATTTTGACAATTTTAGTAATGGAAAGCAGATTATTTTTACAATTTGATATAAAATGAAGAATATTTTGATATTGAAAACAAAAAGAGAAGCAAAACATGGGAAGCCTCGAAGTGTGTGTTGAGGAAAAGGGAAACGAATGTTTGAAATTCTGGAATGCTCCAAATGCAAATGGACAAAACAATAATGGTAACGAGAGTGATCAATCCAAATTGGGGAAGTCTTGTAAGTTGTAACAGCTCATGCTGCTACTTCGTTTTAATCATGTATCTTAATTATTTAGTCTTCGCATAAGTCTAAATTTGGGAAAACAAGTAGGAAAATAAATAACTAGATTTAGAAACTCAAATTCCTTTGATAATTCTTTTTCTTTCTATGTGTGACTGGATTTTGGACTTTGTGGTCGCAATGCAAATGTTATGATACATTACGGTCAAATGTATGTGTGTAACCACTAAGCCAAGGAGGATAATGGGCAAGTGGTCTCTGGCGTGAGGGTTCGACCCATATTCTTTACTATGATGAAAAAAGGCTCACGCCATATTCTCGATCAACATAACAATATCATTGAATTATAACTATTATTGTCAACTGGATTTGTAGAATTTGGGGGCAATGCAAAATATGATGTTACATTACGGTGAAATGTATGTGTTGACCAATATACAAAAATGCCACACAAAAAAATACATTTAACTGTGAAAGTCCCTTTAACATTCTTGTTTTTTTTTCTATATGTAACTGGATATATATATAGGTCGCAATGCAAATAGGATGATGATACATTACGGTGAAATGTATGTGTAGCCAATACAGAAGAGTGGATCCATATTTTCTCAATGAGCTTAACAAAATTATGGGTTACAAGCATTTCTGGATTCGTACATTGCAATATTTTCTTATGACCATTTCAAAATAAAGTTACCATGGTTTTGTTCTCTAGATATGAACAAAACAAAGACCAATAATTTTGTGGGTCCAATGAAAATGCAATCATGAATCACCTATGTTCCCTTCCTATATAAACCCTATCTTCCTTCTCTCTTCCTCATCACTTCCAAAATCCAAATGAGACTTTATTAGCTTTTGATCAATCTCATTAATCCAAATTAAATAGTTAAACTAGAAGATGAGCAGCAAAAGGGCATCACAATATCACCAAGTAGAAATCCCTCCACCACAACCTTTCTTGAAATCACTAAAGAACACTCTCAATGAGATCCTTTTCGCCGACGATCCGTTCCGTAGAATCAGGAACGAATCGAAAACGTCGAAAAAGATCGAGTTAGGGTTGAGACACGTGTTCCCTATCTTGGAATGGGCTCGTGGTTACAGTTTGGAGTATTTGAAATCAGATGTTATCTCAGGGATAACAATTGCAAGTCTTGCTATTCCTCAAGGGATTAGCTATGCTCAGCTCGCTAATCTCCCTCCAATCCTTGGTCTTTGTAGGCTCCTTTCCTCTTCTAATAAATTTTCACAATTGCAACTCTCTCTTTCGCTATATGTGAATGATTTTACCATAGAAAAATAACTCTTGACGAAACATTTCAGTGTTGGTTTTGAGTAAAAAACCCACCAAACTCAAATCTAAAGTTTCTTCCATTTTTTTCTTTCATTTAGTTTGGTCCTAAATATATATGTAATTTCATATAAACTATAACTAACTTATATAGCTTTAACTAACTATATATATTATATTTATATGGGAAATAAATGTATAGACTCGAGCTTGGTGCCGCCGTTGGTATACGCGATCATGGGAAGTTCAAGAGATTTAGCGGTGGGAACAGTGGCGGTGGCCTCGCTGTTGACGGCTGCGATGTTGGGGAAAGAGGTAAACGCAGTGGTGAATCCAAAGCTTTACCTTCACTTAGCTTTCACCGCCACTTTCTTCGCCGGACTCATGCAAACCTGCCTTGGCCTCTTACGGTACGTAACAATCCAAACATTTCAGACATAAACGTGAAATATCGATGTCTATTATTGGTTTACATATAATGGAATCATTATTACGTACTCAATTTAAAACAGTCGTGGTAGAAATTAAATGACCGCTAGAATATGCATGTGTTTGTATAGTATTAATTGTATATTTTGGTACAATTCTGGTTGTTTTCTAGTGGTCTACTCCCTCTGTCCCATAAAGATAAATTTTCTAGGAAAAATATTTGTCCCACAAAGATAGAAGTTTTATATTTCCAATGCAAATTTTAAAACTGTTTTC
>Ga0041059_1003028_pt1 | contig 11895 bp, 10 predicted proteins | sample AraColnosormetaG_FD_56232 | JGI IMG/M metagenome (GOLD analysis project Ga0041059, IMG submission 56232) | Arabidopsis roots microbial communities from North Carolina, USA - Col MF nosort | ecosystem: Host-associated > Plants > Roots > Unclassified | place: USA: North Carolina | collected... | reverse complement strand
TCAACCAATGCGTGATAGGTAATGTGCTCATCAATGAGCACTAAAGAAGCTCCCATTTCAATGTCTAATTCAAATTCCCAAGTCATATTGTTTGTCAACTTCCACAAACCACAAACAGAATACTATTCTATCATTATAACCTGATAAGATAAATAACAACAAAATCAATACCCACAAACATTGTCACTACAGAGAGAAGCATGGTTTACAATTATTTTTAAAGCATAAGTAAGTGGCATATAATGATTTACAAGGAATTTTAAAAGCTTTGAAAATGGGTTAACATGATTTACAATCATTTTTAAAGCATAAGTAAGTGGCATAGAATGATTTACAAGGAATTTTAAAAGCTTTGAAAAGGGGTTAACATGGTTTACAATCGTTTTTAAAGCATAAGTAAGTGGCATATAATGATTTACAAGGAATTTTAAAAGCTTTGAAAAGTGGTTAACATGGTTTACAATCGTTTTAAAGCATAAGTAAATGGCATAGACCTATCACGAAAGCGTAAGTAAAGGGGTAAACACTAAATCAAAACCAAAATTTATCACGGAACAATATAACGAATTCAAATCTATCACAAAACAGTATAACGAATTCAAAAGGAATTAACGAATTCACATAATCAACCCCAAAATCGAAAGCAAAATAGTAGAATTTACAAGGATTTTAAAAACAATTCAATCATTAAATCTCAAACAAAATTCAAATTCGAAGCATCAACAAATGTCAAATTGTCGATTGAATCAATATCACGAATCACATAAGCAACAACAAAATCGAAAACGAGACATTTAGGCTAAAATTACAAATTCGAAATCGATTCCATGAGAGAAAAACAAACATGGGGAAAACAAGAGATTGAAATGAAGACTGAGACGGTGAAATCGATAACACGAATCCGACAATCTCCGACGGCCACGACGCAATGCGACAGCGACAATTAAAACAATCTCCGACGGCGATGACAGACGAAGAATACATATGACATCAATTGAAATTAGATCGATTAGTCTCTGTAGTTCACTAAGGGTATTTTGGGGATAAAATAATTAGGTGGGGTAGAAATAAAAATGGCTAAAAAATGGGTAAAGTTTAAAAGGAGCATCATGAAAAGGGCATTAGAAAGAATTTTACATAATTATATAATAAAATATGTTTTCCTTATAAAAATGGTTTCTATCACTAACTCTTTAACCATCAACAACCTACTATTTTATTAAATGACATTGTTTTTTCCTTAGATTCTTATTGGATATCTCTTCTAAGTCGTTAATATTCATTTTCTTTATTTTTGAATTAGTATTTATTTTGCATTTTTCTCTAAACTACAATATGTTGTTGTATGTTTGTCTTTGTTTGAGGTTAGTATATTTTTTACTCATCGCTATTTGCCAATTTTCATAATTATTTTGAATCAATGGTGGAGTATTTATTAAGATATTAGTTTGTTTAGTGACAAAGTATGAGATAATATATTTTTTTACAAATGTGAGTACTTACAATTTGTTTTCTTATAGGATTAACAACTGATTGTATAATTTTTTTAATCCTTTTTCTATTTTTCATATTTTTCTTGTTTAGTTAGTAACTTATAATTAAAACATTTAGATTAATTTTCTAAATTCTATAGTTTTAGAAAATAAACATATAATTTTATTATATATAAGTATAGTTTCCTTATAATAATCTTTTTATATTCTTCAAACTGTTTAAATTGTATAATTTTGTTGTAATTATTTTTTTATAATTTTTTAATTGTTAAATACAAAACTTTTGTTTGCGACATAACAAAAATCTCCTATGAAAATATAGGTATTAAAATTGCATTGATAGATTTGAAATTTCGTGTTTTTTTTAGTTGAAATTTATCCTCTTAATTATATGATTTTAATTTTTACTTATTTTGAAAATCTGTACTTTTCATTTTTTATGCATATATCAAAATAGAGAAGCATTTCCATATGTACATGTGTGAAATCTCATTAATAAATGGACATAACTTTATACTTTTATTTTTTATAATATTTTTTATTTTTTATAATGCATAGTTTCATTATAATTATCCTCTATCTTTTATAATATTGTTCTAAAAAATTTATTTTTTATACATGTCAAAATCTAAGATCTCTAAAATTGACCCGTGTTATAATCTCCTGAGTTACTATCAAAACCGTACTTTGTATAATAAGATCCCTTTAGGTAGACAAATATTTGTACTTTTTTATGTTAGTATCCAACATTATATTTTGTTGCCTAAACTGAACATTATTAAATTGTTAATTATAAGATTTCACCTATAGTATACCTTCCCGTATTAATATCGATCCAAACTCGTCCCACCATATAACTATACAACACTGGTTATTTAGAATTTCGATTGCCCTTTAAGGATAACAAAAGAAAGAAACAACAAATGTTGTTTTCAAATAGATATTCCAAAACCTTGTCTAGATTAATTAAAATGGTATGAATTTTTTATTTATTTAATTACTTTTACATATTAATTATTCTACACAATTTATGAAATACTAATTGTTTTTTCTTTAGTATGTGCAGGTTGACCCATTAACGATCCGATCCAACGCTTCTTCACCTGAAAATTTGCTTGGATTCTCTTCGTTTAAAAACAATACCAAATAAACAAACTTTTGCCTGATGAAATCAATGACCGATCTTGGATGCAAGTTTAAAGAGTCTTTCCTCATCGTTCGTTCAGTTTCTTAATCGCTTCTTTGTATTTTCAAATTCGATTGATATTCTGTAAATTCCCTCATTTTGGTCAATTGCTTTAATGTAACTTCAAATTTGAGTTTTTTCATTCTCTTCAAACTCTGTTTTTAATGGATTTGATATGGTGAAGGAGAATACACTAAACATGGATGGGAAGAAGAAGGAGAAGCCAGCAGCTCAGTTTCACTCAATCGCATAGCCGGAGGAATCACCCACTCTATATCGTTCACGTGGCAATCTTTGGTTGGTCCCGGACTTTCGGTGCGGGATTCGACACCAACAATTAGCCCTCCAAGTCTTTCGAAGTGTTATCCTAATTCGGAAGACTTTAATGCTTTAATGTACAAAGATTGCGCTAGATGATTGTATGATTTCCCACCAAAATCTTGTTACTCCCTTGATTCCGGCACTGTCCATATTTACCCGTATGACATCTGTCACCATTATGACCACATCTTAATTATTTACCATTAAAGCGGGAAAATCCTTCACCTTCCCCCACGACTCCCAAGGCGGTTCCATCATCATCACCAGCTTGCGTGAGGTAAATTTATTTTATATCTTTCTTTTTTTTTACGCTTTTCTCTCTTAGAACAAAGATCCTCTCTGTTTTACTCTACCAATTTTTTCTTCGAACACCGGATTTTTTTATTCTCTACGATGAATCCTGATACTGAAAGACCCGAATCCCCATCTTTCAACGAGTGTGGTTATAGCAATGATATATGCACTCGCCCGAACGACATCGCCGGTCCACACTATATGTCTACTTGTACCCTTCAATGCCTTGAGCGACTGAAGGAGCTTTGCCGGATTCCGCCGGAGATTATGACGGAATCAAAGATGCATGGTCCCATGGAGTCCCCGGAGGACCATCGCTCCGGTTATTTTTGCGTTTACGAGATCTATTTCAAGGGCTGCGGGTTGACCTTTCCTTTTCCTGAAGCCTTGGTCTGTTACTTGGAAACTCTTGGAATTGCCCTGTCCCAACTAACCCCCAACCTTCTCTGAACTATCTTGGGGAACATAACTGTTACGGCGGAAGCCGGATACGTTATCGAGGTTCCTGAACTAAACAAGCTTCTTAGCGTGAGAAGTTCATCGAAGAAAACTGGGTACTTTTCGGCGTACCCGAATGCCAACAGGAACCTCATCTCGCACCTCCCGAACAAGGATGAGAACTGGCATCAACCTTGGTTTTTGATTAAGAAAACCCTTGCTTCAATCGGAAATCTTTCCGATGTGCTTCCATCGAAGTGGTCTACGAAACCCGGTAGAAATTAGGTCGCATATACCTTCTCTGTTTACCTTTACTGTTTATTGACCAAATCTGTTGTTTCACTTCGCAGCTTTCATCGCTCGGACTCTCTCGACCGAGGAATTCATCGAACTCTTCAAAATCGTCTTCGAAGGGGAAACCCTCTGGAATTCCTTCACCCGTGACCGGTTTATAGAGGCCAATCACAAACTCAGAATGAGCCCTCCCGGACAGCTTCATCAACTTCCGCCACCTCCTTCCCTATCTCAAGGAACATTAGCCCGTGATCTTGCTTCTCGGTGGAAGGTGATATCAAAGCCGATGGCTGAGGCTTGCGAGGTAAACAAGACGTTCCTTGCTAGTTGACAATGGTAGCGCCGAAGGGGCCAGATCGGCCGATGCGTTTAGGTCAACACTCCGTCCTGAACGCCATGGTGGTCGTTCTCCTCGGAGAAAAAGATATCCCCGTCGTGACTCTCCTCGCTCTTCTCCCCGAGGTGGACTGAGCAGCGAACCCATTGGTAATTTAGTTTGCAAAAAGAGAGACAGACCGGCTCGTGGCAGCTCTTCTCCCCGAAGGGACAAATCAAAGGCCCGGACTTTTGACAGATAGCGTCCCGGAATTTGAGAACGCTTCTTACTCCATGCTTACTATTCATCGCGGGGTAGTTTCATTTCCCTTTTTCTAATCTTGCTATTCCTTTACGTACTAACTTACTTTCTCGGGCTTATACTCAGTGCCAGGCAAACAGCAAACTTAACGACATGGTTGAGCACTATGAAGGATTGCTGCTTAGTAGGGAGCAAGACATCGACACTTGGAAGGGCAAGTTTTCTTCCCTCGAGGCTGACCTCCGTCCCTCTCCGGTTCCAAGCAAAAATTGGAGGACCAAGTCGACCATCTCTCTTCTGAACTCATGGAATCAAACGGCGAGTTGCAAGATCAGTACCGTAGACATGACAAACTCCAAGATGAACTCTCAGTTGCCCAAGATAGGCTTTCTGAATCTGAATCGGTTGCTTACACCTTGAACAACCAGTTCACCGAACTTAAGGCAAAGTACAAGGCAATCGCCAAGCTTCGAGATGCTGAGTTAGCTAAGTCGGCGTTAAAAGCCAGAAAAGAAGTGAAAGGTCGCAGGATAGAGCTGATTCAGGGGGCCATTCTTTTCATTCAAACCGAAAAGGCAAGATCAGAGCTGGAATCTAATATTAAGGAGCACGAAAGCAACCTACTCTTGTTGGACCAGGTCCACGAGGAGGATTTCAGCGAGGAGTAAGAGAGGTCCGATTTGACAGCCGTTTTATCCGAGAAACATAGCCGCCTTCTTGCTCTCCCCGCTTCATCCTTCAACCCTCAGCACTTCAAAGAGTTCTTCATCGAATCACCCCCTTTGGGTGAATCGGGTTTAGATTGGGCTGGTAAACTTTCATACTTAAAGTTTTATCACTTACAGTTTTTTTATATATACTCTTTACTGATTTGAACTGTTCTCCTCAGGTTCAAGTGAATCGGATGATACTGCTGCACCTAAGGTGCCTGCCATACTGGTAGAGATTGTTGAACCTGACCCTATTTTGCCCAAAGCTCCTCCGTTGTGAACAGCGAGACGGAGATCATCCCGGATGATGAGTGTGATGCTAGGCACGAGCCGGGAACCTCTTTCGAGACACTCCCTGGCGTTGAACCGAATGAAACCGAGACGACTGATGTCGAGCCCGAGATAGCTACGGATTAATAGTGGTTGCGTCCACTTGAAATTGGAGGTTGTCCCAAATATTTAAGAACTTGAAATTAATTATTGGATAAGTATTTACCTAAGGAGGCTTTTAAACTTTTTTTAAACTATGATCCCAAGAGGGTTTGACTAAAGTAGAATGCGGGTTTGCAAAGTCCGCCTTTAAATATTTTGACCATGTGGTTAAGTTTCGAGATTCTAAGGTTGATCAGACCTTTCTAATAGAACGCGAGAAATGAGCTCATCTTAACGCGAATTTCCCATCTCGGGTTGAGTTAATTCATTACATTTATTGGGCTTGGGCCTTAACTGTTATACCTTGTATTTAATGGGCTCTTTGTCTTAAATGCGACGGTTGCCATTTCCCATCCTATTTCTCGAGAAACCGGAAAAAACCTCACGCCTTTGAGGCAATAATTGCCTTTTATCGATTTCCAAATATGGCTTAAACCATTCGGACACGCCATCATTATTGAATTTTTGGTTTCAAGACAAGATCTAAACCTCTATAAATAAAAGTTTATCTATCACCGAATTTCCCCCAAGTATGATTTTAGAAATTTACTTGATAAACACCACGAGAATGGAAAACGAAGGAGCCTCCACTGTCTGTCCTCTCGACCCTGGCAGTCCATTGTTTCTGTCCGGCGATGATTTCGAACCTGCCGGCGTTCTCTTTCCACACACCGCTTTCCACTTTCCTCCGAAAGATAAAAAGGAGGCGTACGACTATATGGACAAGGTCGGGATTCATTCTTCTTCCCTCTATTACGATTCTTCATCTTTTTTTTATATATTTACCGGTTTCCATGTTAGGTTGTCGACAAACATCGCCGCTTGTGCGATGAGAGGCAACGTCTGGGCCTCAAAAGGCAAACGCTCGAGGCCCGAATCGCTCGAGTGGAGAGGAAGGTGAGGGAAATGGAGAGTGATCCCTTTCAATGGGAGTTGAGGAACTTCGACTGCGTTGCCAAGATCCCGACTATGCTTTGGATGTACCTCCGCGCTCGTGGTCAAGTTCTCGGTCTCGTGAATGCTCATGTTGAGGTGGTCCCATCCGATAGCGAGGAGGACGACGAAGAAGAGGACATCGACCCCTCGAATTGTGTCAAGAATGAACCCAAGGTAGACGACAAAAATGAAGCGTCCACTTCGAATGCTGAATCGGCGATGAAGGAGCATGTTCCTAAACCTCTTCCATAAATGTCCCCGAACTTGCTACTTACTTTTTTTTATTTTTTTTTTAACTCGTTATGGGCTCCGGCTCATTTTTAATTTATGGAAACTTTTTTATTTCCTTGATCTCAAAATACTCGTTTTGGAGATATGTTTTAAATGCAGGGCCAACTGGAAGGCGTAGGTCTTTCCGCGAATCACTCCGGCCTCAAATAGAATTGCAATCTTCAAAGGTGCCAAGTCCCTATAAATTGCGACTCCAAGTTTTCTTTATTTTTTATTACAACTTTCTTTTCCTTTTGCAGCTATGGAGTTTAACCTTCGATGTTCGGAGTCCATGCCAGACTTTTCTAGGGTCGGAATGATGGATGAGGACATCCCAAACGTGCGGGGAAGAGGGCCTTCTCAACCTCGTGGCTTCTTAAGGTCCCAAATCCGAGCTCCATGTGCATTGATGAAGGGACTTTCTGACATAGACCAAGAAATCACGATGGCATTCATCAAGGCTCTTGCGGTTCAGCACCAGAAGCGTTCGTTGGAAAGGAGGAAAATCCGAAAAAAGATTAACCGAATATTACGTAGGGTTATTGCGATATCGAGGGAACTTCACACCCTCAACTCTCACCCCGGGGACTGGATTGAGCTTGGAATTTCCGAATTTGATCGCATACCGGATTGTATGATGCCGATTCTTGAACTCGCTGGTCAAGGAGTCCAACTGTTCTACAAGTCGAGAAGAGTTTCTTAATTTGAAGTGCTAGCGTGACGAAACTTCGTCTTCTTTGCTTACTGCTTGAATACTTTCGTTTTGTTTCCTGTATTTGCATGTTCGCGTAGTCGAACTTTTCTTGCTTTGTTCGTTCGCACAGTCTGAACTCGTTCCCAAGCTGCGTACGTACCTATTTCAAGATCAAGCGACACCGTAGTTCATGTACATAACAAAAAACGCGTGTTTACTTAAACATAAAACTTCTTTAAAATGACCACATTCCAAAGACCCTAGACAGGCATGTCTTCTTAATCTTTTAACCTATAAACACCATTCTGATCCACTTCGGTAATAATATAAGGTCCTTCCCAATTAATATCGAGCTTGCTTGCTCATTCTTCCTTTTTATTGTTGAAAACGCGCTTTAGAACGTAATCACGTACAAAGAAAGGTCTGATTTTGATTTTGGAATTGTAATATCGAGCTGCTGCCTGCTGGTAATTCTGAATCCGGATCAAAGCTTGGTCTCGCCTTTCGTTGATAGTATCTAACGAATCATCGAGCATTGCTGAGTTTTCTTCTTCGGTTAGGGGAGCCTCTGTTCAGCAAAGTCCATACACGTTGAGCTCGGCCGGGACCACTGTTTCCATCCCATAAACTAAAAAAAACGGATTTTCCCCAGTAGACCGCCTAGGAGTTGTGCGGTAAGCCCATAAAACCTGTTGAAGCTCGTCGTACCAACCTCCCTTCAAATGATTCAGGCACTTTTTTAGATTGGTTAGGATTGTCTTATTTGCGGCTTCGGCTTGACCATTTCCTTGTGGATAACGTGGAGTGGAGTAACTGACTTTGATTCCCCAATCTGTACAGAAAGTTTCGAATTCGTGCGAAATGAATTGTGGTCCGTTGTCTGTGACTATCTCGTATGGGACACCATGCCGACATCTGGTATTTTTCCAAATGAAAGTTTTTACTGCCAAATCTTACGTATGCTTCAGCCTCAATCCATTTTGAAAAATAATCAGTTAAGACAAAAGATATTGTACGCCTCGAGTTGATCTGTGCAATGGTCCAATGATATCCATCGACCACCTCATAAACGGGTATTGGGCAGAGATAGAAAAGAATAACTCCAAAGATTGATGGATTAGAGGTGCATGAAGTTGGCAACGCTTACACAGCTGGGCGTACTTAACACAATCTGTTATCATAGTGGGCCAATAATATCCCATTCTTTTAATTTTGAAAGCCATTGCCCTTCATGATGAATGACTACCACACAGACCTTCATGCACTTCGCTCATGACAATTTTGACTTCGAGCCCAAAGATGCATAGTAGGTAAGGGTCGCTGACACCTCGCTTATATAATGCGTCCTTTGACAAACAAAATTTTGCGCTAACGATTCTCATTTTCCTGGCCTGCCACTTATTTTTTGGGAGCTTGCCTGTCACAATGTAATGTTTTATTGTCTCCCTCCAATCAGTCTCCCAATCTTTAGCCTGAATTTGGTCAACCTCGTGAAATATTCTTGGTTCCGGTTTGGGATGCTCGTTTAGCTCAAGTATATCCTCCTCGATAAGTGGCTCGGTCTCTATAACCGTTTCTGGAACTGCGTCTTCTGTCAGGTCAATAGGCTCCTCGCTACTATTTTCTTTAGATGTGCCAGACTCAAATATGGTTGAACCTTTTGACTTCCTCCACTTTATGGAAGTAATTCTATTCTCAGGCTCACCAAGCTCACGCGCCGCAGCTCGAGACCTTGTAATGACGAGGGTCCTTTTTTCCTCCTTAATGTTCTATTCTGAAATGCATTCTACTGGAGTGACTCTTTTTACCAAAGGATCTGACGTTGACGCCAGCGTGGCAAGTGCGTCCGCGGTTGTATTTTCTCCTCGAGGTATGCGAATGAGTTCAAATTTGAGATATGCTTCCATTCTTGAATCTTTGGTTTTGTAATATCCATTGAACTGGTTAACAACCAGTTGTGAATCACAATAAGCGATCAATTCTTTAGCTCCAACTCCTTGTGCCAACCTAAGTCCAGCGATTAGAGCTTCATATTCTGCCTCATTGTTAGAAGCATTGAATAGCAAACAGAATGATTGCTCAAGAATTTCCGATGTGGGAGATTCCAACTTGATTCCCACTCCTGTTTTGATGAACATCTATCTACATGCAACTTCCAAGTTTCATTTTGTGGTTGCTCCGGCGCGCCAAGTACTGGTAGTTTGGTCAGGATATCTGCCAAAACTTGGGCCTTCATGCTGACTCGGCTTTTGTACTCTATATCATACTCACTTAGCTCCACTACCCACTTCGCCAATCTTCCGGACTGACTTGGACTATGAAGAATTGTTCGAAGTGAATGATTGGTTAATACTTCGATCGGATGAGATTGGAAATATGGACGCAACTTTCGGGCAGAAGTTACAACCGCAAGTGCGAGTTTTTCCATCATTGTATATCTAGTTTCTGGATTTGTCATGGACTTACTTACGTAGTAAATCGGCTTCTGTTCTCCGCGATCCTCCCGTATCAAGACTCCACTAACTGCAAGGTTCAACACTGAAACGTACAAATAGAGCTTTTCATCCACTTCGCGCTTGGACAGTACGGGTAGAGTTGTTAGGTATGCCTTAAGCTGTCCAAATGCCTCTTCACATTTCTCATCCCAAAGGAATCCTTTGTTTCCTTTTAGAATTTGATAAAAGGGTATAGATTTATCTGTTGATATTGAAATAAAACGGTTTAGAGCTGCAATCCGACCCGTTAACCGTTGCACTTCTTTGAAATTTTTTGGAGACGGCATGTTGAGAAAAACATTGATTTGGTTCGTATTGGCTTCAATTCCCCTTTTTGTCACAATATAACCAAGGAATTCCCAGGATGGAACTCCGAACGTGCATTTTGTCGGGTTCAGCTTCATTTGGTATTGATTGAGAATTTCAAAACATTCTTCTAAATGCTTAATGTGGTCCTTTTTCTTTAACAACTTGACCAACATATCATCTTTGTAAACTTCCATAGTCTTCCCAAGATGTTCGTGGAACATTTTGTTGACCAATCGTTGGTAAGTAGCTCCTGCATTTTTTAAACCAAAAAGCATTACTTTATAACATTAAATACCTCTATCCGTGATAAACGATGTTTACTCCTGATCTTCGGGATTCATCATTATTTGATTATAACCCGAGAAGGCATCCTAAAAGTTAGTAACTCGTTCCCAGCGGTAGATTCCACAAGACTCTATATGCAGAAGCGGGAAACTATCCTTCGGGCAGGCTTTATTGAGGTCTGTGAAGTCGATGCACACTCTGTCTTTTCCATTCTTCTTCTTGACCACAATAGAGTTTGCTACCCAATCTGGGTATGGCACCTCCCTTATAGACCCTATCTTTAAAAGTTTATCTACTTCGTCATTTACCGCCTTTGCTCGTTCCACTCCGAGTTTTCTTCTTTTTGGTTTTACAGGCTTGAATCTCTGATCCACGTTTAGCTCGTGGCAGATTATGCTTGGATCTATGCCACGCATATCCGCTGCTGACCACGCAAACGATGCTTTATTTTTGTTCAAAAGTTCTATTATGGCTTCTTTTAATTTGTCGGTTGATATGATTCAAACTACCTAGAACTACTCTCTCAAATAAGAGATCAATTGCAGTATTTTAGGATCGATTTCACGGAGTTCTTTTGTTCAAACAGTGAGTTAAATGTCGAGATTAAGCTAGCAGGGTGTGAGTGAAATAGTAAGAAAACAAAATAAGAAAATAGAAGATTGATTGTGTTGTAAACGATTTAATAAAAGAGGTAGGAACAGGGTATTCTCAGGAAACTATTGGTTAGTAGATCTAATTAAAGCTAGGTTGTTATCGAACCATTCTTAAACTCAAACTCTAATTATGGAATAACCGGTGGGCGTGCCGCAAAACTCCCTATATCTATAGCTAATAGTGACCGGAGAAGCCGAGAGACTATCAACTTAAATATGCATTCTTAACGAGTTCAATTGTTCATCTTAGTAAATAGGCCGATTCTTATTACACACCTAGACCAGACTCATCAAATAATAGATCCAACTACAGATTCCTATGGCGGGCATATCTATTGTCTGGATTCAAGATCTAGTTAATTACTCTAGATCTAGCATTAGGTATAATTAGAGATGAAGAATTCTAAAGATAACCTAGCAAAGGGGGCAATCTACTAAACCATATGAATCCCTAATGAGAAACCCTATTCCTAACAAGCAGACTACTCAGACATATTGAATGAAACAA
>Ga0041059_1003027_pt1 | contig 11898 bp, 4 predicted proteins | sample AraColnosormetaG_FD_56232 | JGI IMG/M metagenome (GOLD analysis project Ga0041059, IMG submission 56232) | Arabidopsis roots microbial communities from North Carolina, USA - Col MF nosort | ecosystem: Host-associated > Plants > Roots > Unclassified | place: USA: North Carolina | collected 2013-09-02 | reverse complement strand
TTTTTTGGTCTTGTTAAAGCTCAAATCTTTCAAGCAATAATTGAAAAATACACGAAAATGAGAAGTACCCATTAATTGTTTAAGTCGATTAGACATTACAAAACACAAAAGATTAGTTCTTGAGTTCGAAACTAACCTAAAAAAGCGTCGGTGAGAGATTTGAGGAATGTGGGTTTAGCATTTTCGGGAGGAGAAGCTATAAAACGGCGGCGTTTAGGAGGTAGAAGTGACGGTGGAGAGGAAAAGGAATCGGAAGATGGTGAAGAAGCTGGTTCGCCATGAGAGGTGCTTCTTCTTCTCTCTTTCTCTCTCTGTGTCTCTCTGACTGAGGAAAACGACAGAGTTTACTGGGAGAGACGTAAATCGACTTTGTTATTTTCTATATATAAATATCCTGACACTATTTTATATAATAATGTTATTAAATTATGTAGAATAACGCCGAAAATGTATAGTATAATAATTTGTTATTTAAATTGGTCAATTGATGTCAAAAGAAAGAAAAACAAAAGGTGGTAATAATTGGTCAATTAATGAGTGAAATTTGTAGAAGAGGAGGACATTTTTAAAGAAAAGAATTGGTTTATGTATGGCATAGGTAGCACTAGCACACAGTGGTCAAATTGGTTTATGAACTGGGTTTAAAGGTATACAGTTTAAGTCCCATGAATACAGTTTTCTACTATTATTTTCTAACACAACGACTCTAATAACGAAAAGCCAAGAAAACTTAATCATTTTATCCAAAAGTCGAACAAAACTTTATGATTTAAATGACATTTTGAAAGTTCATGATTTTTCATCATAAATTTGAAAACTTGCGCATATTTTAACATTTTTTATTTTAAAATTATAAAATAACACATTTTACATTGGTACGTGTTTATGAAAGTTTTATATATGGATCAAAGCAAAAAATTGGTACAAACCAAAATCATTTAGAAGATGAAAAATTTAAGTAATTAGAACGCTCTCAAACACCATTCTCGAGATAGCTCTTTTGTATCTAATCTCTAAAGCTGGTGAAGTTGAGGTCCGCCCGATTCAACTTGAGTACTCCATTTGGGGTGGAGAAGCAACAACGCGATCAGCTCACTACGTCAGAAAATATCTTTTTAAAGTGGGTGTTTCTCAGTTTTGTGTTTGCTTTCCTTTTATGTGGTGAATTTTTCACCGCAAAATCTCGGCAACCTCTATGGTCATATCCTCTCTCAGCTTTAGTTTGAAAAGCGTTGTTGCCATCTCTCCCCTTCTCTCTCCTCCCCCCCCCCTATCGTTCTCCTCCATGGTGGTTCTCCTCCATGGTGGTTCTCCACCTCGAAGCCTTCGACGAACCAAATCTCGTCCCTCCTCGACACTTATGCTCTCGTTCCAGATATGTGGCTTTCCCAGATGTTTTCTCTCACCGAATATCGCTGATGGCAAGAGTCCAGCCTCTTGGACCGTAAGTTGCGCCTCGTTCGGTGAAATTGTCGACGACGCAAGATATGGATGAACAGACTCACTCATGGGCTCAAGCAACAGTTTTCAGATCCATCATGTTCATTAATGGAATCCAGCATACGTAGTTGCGATGTATTCAAGAAAGCTCTAGGTGCTAAGTGGACGATAATCCTCCGCCTAGCACATAGAACGCTTTGTCGGGGTCTAAGCGATTTTAGGACGTTTAGGCAGTTTTAGAATAAAACAATGTATATTTCTATACTACTACAATGTTGAAAAAGCATTATAAAAATTAAAAATTATCAAATTTTTGAAAATGAATTTAAATTTTACTTTTAAAAGTAAAATAAAATAAAATAATAAAAATATAGGATTCTTTAAATACAATTTAAATATATTAAAAATAATCAAAAATATTAAGATACATTTAGACCCGTCTAGTCTGCTTAAACACGCCTAATGTCCGTCTTATCCCCTTAATAAAAGCATAGCCCGCCAAATCTATCCCACCGCCTAATAGAACCGATTTTAAAAAAGTCAAAGCAGCACATGGGCGCCTATCCCGCTTTCTTGAACACACCCCAACTTTATCTCCATCTTGGCCTCTGCTTCACTATTCATGTTTCCAATTCCAATTACATTGATGTCTCGACATTATGCCTTGTACGACAAAAGACACCATCCAAGCATGATGTAGACATCTTTATTTTGGTGTTGCGATAATAATTCCCAAACCAATGTCCAACGCTTCACTCAAAGCTCTTCGACTGAGTGTTTAAGATCTAAATTTTTCGGCATAGTATCTCTAAATTTGAGTCATTTTTGGTGTGACATTGGTCACCACCTTAGCATATCATTATCTCTAAATTTGGTCAATAGCTCTGTCGAGTCTCTGCCAAAGCATCTCCTAACCACCTCCACCCTTCAGATATGGATTGGACTTTGAAAGAAATTCATTGACCTCTCTTTGAGATTTCCCGAATCAATGCGAAGAGCCTCAACCTATGTCTTCGATCTATAGTTTTTTTTTACTCCTTCCTTTTTGAAATTTTAAAAACCTTTGATCAAGACCTCCTCTTATATGGAGAGAACTCTTTATGAAACTTACCTTCCTTGGCTTCCAGCTTCTAAGTTTAGAAATGACTCGAGCTGAGAAGGGACCAACCATCCCCACAACCACCTATGAGAAGATTAACACCAAAGCCACATCAGACTCACCATAGTGGGAGCCATCACGATTCGCTGAAAAAGCTTGAACGCTACACCATGACCAACATTCACGGATATGAACCACCAACGACTTATGTAAATCAAGCTCTATAAGCAGACCGAGCAGAAGACAACACGAAAACTAGACAAAACCATCTCGAAAGAGTTTAAACTAGGGACAAAAGAGGAGAAGAGAATATCTCGAAGAAGAGGAATATCTGAAAACAAATGCCAGACAGTGCTCCGAATGCTGCATGACCACAAAATGATGGAGAAACACCACAATAAACCGTATAATGAGCCCTAGATCCGCCAAAAATTATACCCTTAGGAGAGAGACAAAGAAAGCTAAGCTAAAAATTGGAGACGATATACCCAAGCCATCCTATTCACATCTGAGAATCCTAACCGCCACCAAAACTAAATCAAACCACAAGAAAGACGAGACTACCATTGTGAGACAACCGAGACTTTGATTCCCTCAAACCAAAGATGAAGTCTTCTAGCTAACTGGGACAAGAGGACACATGTAACCAGTTGAAGATACTAGGAACGGAGACCGACTTTGAAACAATGTTGATTCAGCCTCCACTTTCGCCTCAATGATAAAGCTCTTACAAAACCACCACCTGAAACTACGGAAACATTGACGAGGGGAAAGCCGAAAACTACTTGAAAGAGAAAGAGCATTCACACAGCACTGGCGGGGAAAGCCAGTGGTCTTAGAGAAAAAATTGTGGCTTAGGTTTTTCATTATGTTACTATATCAACTCTTATTGGTCAATGATTATGTGGTTTGTTGCGAATTTGTTGTGGATTTGAGGTTGCTTGATTTACTTAGTAAAAAGTAAACTTAGCTCAATCTTATGCAATATGTTATTGATGATTGTTCTTTGACTGCCGCTTGGAGATGATCACCATTTATACAATAACATAGTTATAATGAAAAAAACAAAAATATGTCGGTGTAACATCTTCTTGGATCTATATCAAGAGTCAAAATAAAACAGATTGAGGTCTTTTACTGTTTTTTCATAGTGCGTTTGATGATTTGTGGTTCAGGAAAGATCGCTTGATATCTCTTCCATCTTCTCCATTTTAGACTTTGTGATAGCTTTGTATAACTGTGATCTTTCATTTTCATGATTTTTTCCTATGATTTGAAGCTTAGAGACCCAATGACTGAAAGAACCTTCTGGTGGTGAAGTTCTCACAAAGTGTTCGACAAAACTCTCTCGAGAAATTTCTTGGGTTTTTTTCATATCTCGTCTTTTGGTTGTGAATTAAAGCTCATGCATCTTATGTTTATCGTCCCACTAATGGAGGATAGCCTCCAAATGCATCAATTTATCATGAATCTATATATTAGAGCAATGTGATGTTTTTACTATCTATACCCACGGAGTCGAGAGACCCTTACGACTATGATATATACCAACTTGATACGATCCAAACGAATCAAAGTTTCATCGAGCAGAAAGTTAGGGAGAAGAGAGGACAAGTTTGAGAGGAGACGAGAAATTAGGGAGAAGCAATGACATTTCATGTGATCGTTCTTCCAAAGTCTTATGACATAGTGAATTTCTAAAAATATATACTACGAGCGTCGAATAAATCCTAACATATTGGCTCTTAGCATATAATAACATCGTATGTTTGCTTATTTTTACTTTATTTTTCATAGGTTTCCAGTGAAGACTTCAAGTGATTATGGATACTTCAAGACTGTTTTCAAGCATTTTTTCTTCCAGAAGCATTTATAGGTTTTTGAGCAAAAAGGAGTAAATGACGAGCAAAACCCATTTCATGACAGTTTTGGAGCCTCCCAAGTTTAACGTCCACTGAAGGGGTTCGCAAGTACCAAATCAAGATATCATGGCAGTTATGGAAATCTAGAAGAGTCAAGATCGACATTAAAGTGTAATCAGACTCATATGACCCACGGTTGATTTTTAGTGCCTAATTGAAGGAAGCACCGTCCATTACCGGTCATAGGCTTGTGACCGGTGGGAAGCGCCTCATGGAACCGGTCACAACCCACATGATCGGTTGTTTGCCTTCTCTAGGGAACCTCGTCTAGGAGCTCTCATCCCTACACTTACCAAAACGATGGTGTTTTAGCATTTTTAACCCTAATCCAAGATCCGAACCTAGAAATACCACTTTATATTGAGAAAATCATATACTTCTTCCACAACATCTCTTGACGCCTCCAACAGCCTCCACAGCAGCTCTTTGTCGTCTCCAAGCCTTAGAAGTCGTTCCTTGAAAAAGCTATCATTTGTTCATTGTTTCTTCCCTCTTTCTTATTCTTATCGCCTTTGGGGAGACAAGTTATCTTCTGTGAAATGTAGAGAATAGTCCTTTGTAAAAAATTTGCTTATTTATTCGTTAAGATGTTATTGTTCATGAGAGTGATTTCGTTTACTTGCTTAATGACCAAGTAATCTCTTTGTTGGGTTTGATTGGGTCATTCAAAGGGGATTCATGGTTTGAGTATCTTACTAGAGTGTTAGATCTTATTTTCGTTCATACTAAGATTCTTCCGAGACATCTCTTACTTAATATTTGTCATATTTATAAAGCTTTTGTGCATGTGTGTCATTTTTGTGTCATATTTCCATAATATTTATGAAATTTGTTTTTTAAAAAATCATATGTATGTGAAAGATACTCAACTATTTTATAAATATCAAGTAAAAAAACTATACAAATGATATTTTTTGCCCTACAGTCAGTATGTATGGTCTTATTCAATTCTTGATGTTTAGAACATAAAAAAACATCAACGTCGTCTATGTATAATTCTAATTCTCGTCGGTCGTGCATTAAGAATAATTGTTTTTTTTTCTTCTTATAATCGATTTTTGTTTGGTGCGTGAATTATGTGTTCTGGATATGACTTTGATTTAAATTTAATTAATAGATTATTTCTATATATATCTCTAACAGCAACAGTGACGTCTCTATCATGGAGCTTTGAGGTTCCTAATAAGTAAGTATTCTATAATAGAACAATTGGTTACAGCTATGTAAAACAGTGTATGTGTGAACTGAAGTGTGAACACTTTTAATTTATTAACTTATTAGATTATGACCCGCACGTACGTGCCGGATTTCATATTTTAAATTTAAATTATTTTGTTATTTTGTGATATATATTATAGTATAATTTATTAGATATCTGAACTCGCATATATATGCAAAATATATCATATTTTGTTATAAGTAAACTTTATAATAGTATGGATATTATAAAGTTAAGAGTAATAATCGAAATTCAATTGTGTTCGTGTATAGTTATATTTTAAGATCCGGACTCACACGGACAAATAACTCAAACTAAAACCAAATGTATATCCTATTTTACACCAGTAATCAAACTGTTATAATGTTTTGATTAGTTTAGAAAATAAAAACGTATATTTGACGTATTTTTCTTGGAACGGAAAACCCATAATGTGATGTATCTATCATAAATTATTCGTCCTATAACCCGTTTGTATATGTGGAATAAAAGTACTACCAACCCGTATCCATCACAAATAGAATTTGTGTCACAAAAATACGTACATGCAGGGTTATGTGTGTAAACAAATTTATTTTATATAGTGCTCATAAGTCATAACCCAAACTCATACCAGGTGGATATTTAATTTGATGTCCAGTTTGTTTTCAATTTATTTTATATAGTGCTTCCGTTTCTTTTCATGTCGTTTGTGTCTCATAATTCTTGTTTTCATTTCATTCCATTAAAAGTACGTTCCAAAATTCTTATTTGCTTACCTTTAAATACCATGTTATATATGACTGAGTTTTGCGGATTAACATATAGGATGTTAAAGTTTACAAATATATCATAAATTAAAACACACAAATACCCTTTCTTGATTTATTTTTCCTTCTTCAAATTCAAAAATATGAATAGCATTATAACAAATAATTTTGTAAAAAATTAAATTTTAAAAAATGTAATAGTGTTTATTTCCTTAGCTTCATTTTCAATATTCTTCTTTCCCTTGTTTAATTATAATTAATTGGATTTTTGAAATATAATAAATTTTTTGAAATACACCTATAAAAGCAATTTATTTTTGCTGCATAATTTTTTTGAATGAAAAATGTATAATTAGTCTACATTATTTCAAAAGTTTCTGCAATAATATATTATGGATTTATTTTTAAAAATATCCGGTTGAAAGAAAGAAAAAAGAAAACCCAAAATATTTCGAAATTAGTATGTACAATTTATTGTTTAGATATTTCTAAATGTAAGGCATAATGATAATTACCTTAAATTAATTATTTTTAGTATAATTTATAGTAAAAATAAATCTTTATATTTCAAAATACTTAACCCAAAATTCTAAAATTGAATTTATTTATGTATCACAAATTATAATTTTTTATTCATGGTATCAAGCAAGTTTTATGATTTTTAAATTTTTTAATAATAATATAGTAATAAAAATAAAAATTAACTTCCAAAATGTTAGTTTAATAATATAGTATAATTTGATATCATATCTTAGTTTTTTAATTTTTATTGGTTAATAAATTTTAAAAAATAAATTTTAATTTTTTTGTCCATAATTAATAGGAAAGAGAAAGTGAGTTTAATTTTGGGAAACTAATAATTACTTAAAAGAATATATCATTTTTTATATTTAAATCTATTAATTTTGTTATTACTATTGTATCCTTAATGAATTTATTTAAAAATATTAATAATCAATGGCATTTTATGTAATATTTTACCCTTCATAAGGTTGTTTATTTTCAATGATTCCCAATTAATAGTATAGATATAAGTTTGATTAATCTTGTGTGTGTGTCTACATATTTATATATATGCTATAGCCTATGTGAATGAAGTGATGACATGTTCAAATAATTGGCCCTGTCAACGTTTATTTTTGGATTTAAACTAAAAATATGTGATGTATACTGATTGTCACATACGGTTAATATCCTAAAAGTTTTTACTGAAAGTACATAAACTTAAACAATATAATTGTGCATTTCATACGTGAATCAGCTAAAAATCTAAGTAACTAATTAGTACTGTGTTTCTTAGAAAAAATATTAAGAGAGTAAATGGTCAATGTGTACATCAGAAATGCCGATAACACTTAACATTGCAAGATTTATGCGTCTTACTAAGACGGTCTTAGTAATGACATTTGCTATATAGTCAAATTGACTATCCTAACTAAGTAACGAGTCCGTCGCAAATCTAAGTCAAATGTCTCACAATTTATGATGGATATGAGACGACTTACAGAACAACAGATTTACTAGACAATTTACAGACCGGTTTTGCATGAAAAAAAATTGGAAAATACATTTCTTTTTTTTTCTTCTTTTTTTCAGGGTGAATTGTTAAAATGACTCTTTTGGAAGACGAAATAAATAATATAGCACCATAAAATCTATAATGTATTGAATAACACTTAGGTGTGGTAAAAAGACCACAAACTCCTTCCAACGAAAAAGATGGTAAACGTGTGAAGCATGAGAAGAATTGAATACGGCTGGGTTACGTGACGTTGTTTTCACCCAAACAATTTTCAGTAGCATCAGCAAAAAAAAAGTCCTGCAAACAGAAGATAATAGAACAGTATGGATGAGGGTGAAAATAGTTTGGTAGTTAATACGACGATTCAAAGTGTAAAGGTACATACATTTCGCTTTCGAGCTTCACTTTGTTTGGAGAAATAGCAAATTGTTTATAAGTACAGAAAACTAAACCCTAAGGATGATAGGGAACACAAATAACAAGTTGTATGAATATATGAGATGAAACTTGTAAATAGAATAGTCATTGAAAGTCTCAATCGCATATTGTTTTGCTGCACGTACTGGAAATTGATGTAACTCCAAAAAAATCTGAACTCTTGCCTCTATAAATTGAAACCCCCAATTCATTTTAATCACAAACCCTAGACGTCATTTCCGAAAATTAACAACATTGCTTCCGTCGCCAATACACCTCCGCTGATTGTTGGCGAAATCAGAAGCTTCAGAAAAGGTGGACTGTAACTTAATAGGGATCAATTATTGATAAAGCACAAAAAACCTTGTGTCATTTGCTCCCATACCATTTTTCAATATTCTCATAAGATTAGGTACTTCTCTCATTTGAGTGACCATTTTACCCCTTTTCTCTCTCCTTTGCCTCCACTATCACCATTGTTATAGATAAGATGCAACAATCTAAGCAAGCCATGATCTTCACTCTCCCTCAAAGAAATCAATAATGCAATTCGTCGGTGGTCGAATTTGATTTTGCAATTATGGGTCTTATGAAATTATGATCAGCTTTTAAGTGTAGTTTCCAAAATAATCCCAAATTAGTTGTTACTAGAGATAAGAGTCTGGGTGAGAAGGAAGAGGCCGTCTTGTTGATAAGATGTTGTCATCTTTAAGGGATTCAAAGAATTCCATGGATTAAGTTTATCCAAGTAACTCTCAATCCAAAGTTCTCAAAATAATTTAGATTCTTAATTGAAATTCATAATTGATTCTATATGTGTCTTTGATTGAAGCATTTGGGTTCCCTATACTCTTGATAGGGTTTAGATTTCACTAATCAAAACAAATTTAATGGGGATTCATTGGGTTTAATTATTTTGTTTGGGTTCCTTTTGTACTATCCGTTAGGATATAGATTTTATTATTATTAGGTGTGTGATTAAAAACAAAAAGAAATAAAAAAACGAAACTGAAATTTTTTGGGAATATTAAGAGGAGAAAGAAGCGATGAAGAAAGAAAAAAGAAGGAAAGAAGAATAAAAAAGAAGAAGATGAAGAAGAAGAAGAAGAATGAGGGCAAAATCGTTATTTCTTATAGCAGAATGTGTCCATCTCCATTAGCCCAACAAAAAGTACTCTTTTTAGAGTTTTTGGACTTAAATGTACCCCAAATACGTAAAAGCCCCAACTTATTAGAGCCAAAACTCTGTTTGAAAGTTAAGAGTTGGTGAGAGAGAAGAATTTGTTTCATGCGAAAAGGAGAAGACAAAGAGCGTGTGTCTCAAACAGGAATAACGTTGTCATTATTACAGAAAATACAAACAATATCAAGTTACTTTTTTTGGAATGTTAGTTTTTTAAATATATAATATTTTTGTAGGTTATAAGCCCAAATTTCTCTTTTTTATAATTAGAAAAATAAATTTCAAATTAGACAAAGCTTCAAATTTTGCATTAATAAACAGAACTTAAGAAGAAAAGTAATTATCTTTCCCTTTAACCTAGAAAACAACAATATAATATGTCTACTAAGAAATAGTTAATATTAAAAACATACAAAAACATCACATGTAAAATCAGACAACATTTTTTTTTTACGTTTTGCCTAAGATTGTAAAGAATGAAACGACTTGTATTATTATTATTTTTTTTTTTTTGCGGTCTGGTTCTGCACTTCAAATTGAATTAAGACATGATTTATTTATTTTCTGAATTTGCTGGCCCATCCCGTTTTCCACCTCTAAATAGTAAATAGAAACCAGATAAGTAACTAATTTACTAATTCACAAAAATATTTATTTTCCTTGCATTTATTTATTTTGATTATTGTTGAAAGACCTGATCTCTTCACGTATACGTGAAATTCATGGAGAATAAAAGCTAGAATACTAATAGGAATTTAACCAGTAGTTTATTCAAGTTCAACTGAATTTCACTGTTTGTCGGTGCACGTGTACGGTCGACCAAGTCGTCAAGATACGTTTCCCACTAATAGCATTAAAACAGTAACACTATTCATATATAATAACTTTATCATAATAACCAAAAATGAGGTTTTAGCAAAAAGCAGAAAAAGAGAATATAACTGATAATATATATATAGAAGGGATTTATTAGAACTCAAGATCGAAACCTGAAAACTGAACATTGCTTTTATCGCCAGCACCATCTCCATCTACATGCATGGGTACAGAAATATCAGGATCTTGGGATCCAACCCGGTTTTCCTCGGGTCGGGTGTCTAGATCTCTGGCTGACGTGGCCGTGGTGGCGGTGGTGGCGGTGGTCCCTGTTGGTGGTTGGCTGTATAAAGCTGTGAGTTGGTGAAAATAAGGACAAGTCCTTGAGTCAAGTGGTCTCTTCTTGTTAACATCTTTTGTCTTCCTAAAATACTTGTTGATGTTTTCCCATTTCTCTTTGCATCTTTTGGCACTTCTCTTGTACCCAATCTCCAACATTTTCTTGGATATTCTTTCCCATAATGGAACAGCTTTTGAAGATGTTGATAATGAGTTCTCATCTTTATGATCATCATCATTCATGTTACTGATACTTCTTCTAATGTTGATCAGAGCCAACACTTCATCCTTTGGCCATCTCTTGCCAAGATCACTTTTATCATCGCTTTTTGGAGGTTTTGGGTTTTGGTTTTTGGGTTTTAGGGTTTTAGTAGAAAAAGGTTCAAGTGATTTGTCAATGGTTAAAAGGTTATGTGGAGTTAGGGTTTGAGGTAATAGTGATGATGAAGTTTGAAACTTTCTTCTGCCTTGGGTTTTTCGTAGAGCTAAAGAAGATGAGTCTTGAGAAGGGCTTGTTGGGTTTTGGACAACATCAAGATCATGGTCTGTAAACTTGGATATGAACTTGATGATGTTGGTGTTTCTATCACTAGCCATGGCTTGTTCTTGTGCTCTAATCTCTACCTCTTTGTTAACTCTCTCAATCTCTTGCTTCTTCCAAGCTTCCTCTCTCGCTATCTTCTCTTCTTCCTTCTTCACCATATCTTCCAGGAGTTTCTTATGCATCTCCTCTTGTTGAGCTATCATGTTCCTCACTAGACCCTCACAAAACCCTTTTAACACACCAAACCTCTCTTTCTCTTTCTTCCTCTTCTTCCTCTTCTTCTCCTTCATGATCATCATCAAGCTTGATGATGATGATGACTTGGCATCATCTTCTACGTTTCCAACTTTTCCAACCTCAATAGAGTTTCTTTGATTCTCCATTGATGCTTCTTCTACTTGACCCTGATCCTGATCTCTTAATTTGTCCTCCGCCATTAAGTCTTGTACCGTTTCTCCCACGTTTCCTTTTCCTTCTACTAAATTGGTCCTCTTGTTTTGGTTATCCCCAACTTCTGATGAAACATGTTCATTGTCATGACCATGATGATAAAACTCTTCAACCTCACTAAATATCCTATAATTATTTCCCTTGTTGTTATAATTGCCGATGTGTTGATGATCATTAGTGTTGTTGTTGTTGTTGTTG
>Ga0041059_1003026_pt1 | contig 11898 bp, 11 predicted proteins | sample AraColnosormetaG_FD_56232 | JGI IMG/M metagenome (GOLD analysis project Ga0041059, IMG submission 56232) | Arabidopsis roots microbial communities from North Carolina, USA - Col MF nosort | ecosystem: Host-associated > Plants > Roots > Unclassified | place: USA: North Carolina | collected... | reverse complement strand
ATATATATATATATATATATGTGTGTGTGTGTGTGTGTGTACTTGTAAATTATGGTGTAATGGTATTTTTTCTATTGTAACAAAGCTGGAAATAAAACATTAACGTTCGCAATTTGTAGTTTATGTTCACTTGGTGATCCATTATTGTATTTTTTTTCTATTAACGTTTATATGAACTAGGTTTTTTTTTTCTACATTGGTTGAGTAATCGTTCATGAACTCTATTTTAATTTTGAAGGGTAGAGTACTACAAAACCTAGTCTCCATTATTTAGCACGACGAAATGATAACAAAAGATCCCAATTATCTTGGTTATTAATAAATTAAGAGTATGAATAAAGAACACACACAAGTGATTAGAGGCAGCATGGCCTAGGAGACGGTGAAAGTTAAAAACTTAAAAGTAATTTTGGAGGGAAGCACCCTCTTTTGTTCGTGTCGTGAATTTCTTCTTTGATTAATCTAAACTAATAAGATGGCTTATTTTTTTATATAAATGTCGTAAAATGAGTTTAGTTGATTAAAGAAATCATCGTAAACCTAAAAGAAACTATAGTTAACTAAAAAAATTAAAACGATACGTAAAAATCAAAATTACATTACCAAGACAGGGGAGGTGGATGCGTTTTGGGAGGTGAGCAGCATCAAAGATTTGTTTATAGAAGAAAAAAACACTCACATGAAGGAGAGAGCTATAAGTGTATAAAAAAAGTATTTTAGACTTTGACCTCTTTTTACTATACACCCATTTAAAGTTTGTACTCGATAAGCTGATAAGATGTACTTTAGCGTTGCTTAATAGTATCATCTATTTCAGTAATTGTAAAATTATTACAATACTAATATCACATGTCACTAGTTAACTCATGTTTCATTGAACTTACTATGTGGTGTTTAATTAAATGTGGCTAATTTGTCTCCATGCACGCTCCAAAAGCAAATGCTTTAACGCGGCCGCTAATTTATGGTTGTTCGAGCTAACCTACTTGTAAACAATATTTTTGGAGAACTTTTTTTGTTTTCCTATGTTGGATACCTACTTTTTACTACTATATATAAACCATTAATCTTTTCTACGGTAAATATCGAATAAATGTTTGTTTCAAAGTGATGCAAGATTGATAAAGTTGATTAGCATATAAAAATTCAAAATGTAAGAGTAGACCACACAAGTTAATTCAATTAGGTCTTTTTTGTATACGATATGGTAACATGGCAACATATAGGTCGAACATTAGCAGAAGCTAACCGAAACAACAATACTTAAAACATGGGGATAAGGGTGAACTCGGAGGTTTCTACCAAAGGAGCAACTAACAAAGAACAGGGCCGACCCTGAGTATAACAAGAGCAGAGCAAAAAAGAAAATTTTAAGATTATTTTATAAGATTTGAAAATTAGGGGCCAATTATTAAAAAATAAAAAAAATGAGGGCTGTTTTGCAAACAAATTTTGGTGAAAAATATGAGAAAAATGTGGGGGGCACAGCAAGATGTTTCATCTTGTTGTGGCCAAGGCCGGCGCTGACCAAGAACATCCAAAAAAACAAACATCTTTAGTTTGGAAGACCTTGTCGAAACTATGATGAGAAGGAAACAAAACTTCCAAAAACACTAACATCAAAAGGTTGGTAAAAGCTAAAAGAGAATAGTATTAAACAACAATCTTCAGTTCTACTTCAAGCAGAATAGTCTTGCACACAATGTTCCTTGTAACACTATTACTAAACACAAGTGAAATATTTGAGAGGATAAAAAGCTCCATAATAAAGAGATGATGAATATAAAAGCTCCAATGAACTAGAAAACTTGTGGGTTGTCTAAACTCAAAGCATTTTGTCCAAACTGCGACGAGACAACTTTTAATATAGCCAAATCGAGATAGAATTTGCAGTAAATGATCACAAAGCGATAAAGATGCTACAAGAGAGCACAAGTGTAGACACAAGAATATCCAAACCCATAGAAACAAAATGAGCTTCATTAGAATTCCGCAAAACCAAATTCCAGAAAACTAGACCCACAAGCTATCAACATCCAAACCCTTACAATCTTAGAAGAATTGTAGGGCAAAGAGTAAGAGCAAACCTCTGAGGAGGAAAAGTGGTGGCGTCGACGAGAAAGCGAACATCATTGAAACCAATAATCGAAGTGGAAGTCAATATCTTAAGTTTGGAGTACAACTAGATTGCGCATATCAGATGGTTTAGTCACTTCTTCCAATCCATACCAATTAGTTTAGAATAGTTTCTATCTGAATCATTCAATTAACCGACTAAAGCTTCTGATATTAAATAATTTTATTTATTTATTCTTTACATTTTACACTAGGATTTCTATTAAATTATTGTCAAATCACTTTTTCATACAAAAGTATATAATTTTGAATAACACTTGTATTTTAAAAAACATAAAAATTCAGAAATCGAATCACACTAGAATTTTAAAGACTTTATAAAATACCTAGTTAAATAACATTAGAATGAAAAACTTGTTTGCTAAAATTTTATTTTTTGATAACTACAAATTTATTTGTTTACCACACCTTTTAAGAGAAATTCCCACAAATAGCACACTTTTAAGTTTTTTGGACAAAAATAGTATTAAAAAAAATTTAGACATAAATAGCATTCAAATAATTATTTGAGAAATTCCTAAAAGTAACAGTAAAACAAGTTTTATGGACAATAATAATACCACAATTTTACATAAAATTTATTCAACCAAAATAAATTAGAAATAAATTTAAAATATTATATTTGGGTTCTCTATTTCTAATTTAAGGTATATATTTCGACTATTTAAAAGAAATTTTGATTCATTTTAATATTAGTTTATGGTATTATATTTGGGTTTCCTATTTCCAATTTAGGGTATATATTTTCACCATTTAAAAGATATTTTTCATTTTAAAATTAGTTTGTAGTATTATATTTGGGTTTTTTTATTTCCAATTTAGGGTATATATTTCCACTATTTAAAATTTTTTTAATTCAATTTAATATTAGATTTGTGTTTGCCCTCATTTTTATTTGGGGATTGATACAAATGGTAATAAAAAAACTTTATTATTTAATTAATTTATAAAGGATTAAAAATTTTATATGATATTTTTGAAAGTTTCAAAAATTATCATTTTTAAAATAATAAAGTTTTTTAGTGTCATTTGTGTCAATCCCCCCGCATTTAATCTATTAATAATCTGACTTATTTTCTCCCCAATTTAGTTGACATATTCTTAACCAATTTTAAACCGGAGTATAATCAAGCTTTTAACCGCCGGTTCGAAAAAACAATCAATATTTTCAATCTGTCTCCTACCAATGGTCGTTAAGTCTTTTCTTCTTCCTCCTGCAACCTCTTCTTCCCTCTCTCAGTTTGATTTGACCGGAGTATATGGCGGAAGTACGATCACGATCACGGAGAACGGAGGTATCCAGATCTATATCTTCTCCTTTGCTTCTTCTGCTCGTATAGTTTGGTTAAATTAGGTTTTCCGAATTTTGGGGATAACGATCATGTGAAATGTTGCAGAGCAATTGGGCTACAATATGCTGCTCAGCTTTCTCGTGTCTCCAGCTCTACTGGGCACGTATTGTTCTCCGTAAATGGTTCAATGTTTCTGCTTCTGAATCAGATTATAGTGCTGATAGTGACGATGACTACGAAGATAGATCACAAGGTCAGCTTAAACTCTGATTCTCCGGAAATAATTAGGTTTTGTATTCTACTGTGACTGAATCTGAATTTGGTGTAGCAGAATTTGATCCAATTAGCTCTGGAGTTACCAATCCTCGTGTTGATACTGACGGTAATGTGATATGTAACTCTCAGATTTCAATTTTTATTTCTAGAATCATTCATTGTTGCTAATTTTCGGTGATGATGTTTTCATTAGAAGAACATTATTGCTCATTCAGATCCATTTTTCTTAATTTCAGATAGGCCTAAGCTTAGAAGACGAAATTCTGAAACTTTCAGGATGCAGTATATAGATACCAAAGCAATCAGGTCTTTTGATTTCTCTGCTTATCTTTGCATCATCATTGTTGTCTTTCTGATTGTTAATGTTACTTCTATATTGTGAGTTTGCTGGTCTCTGTTTAATTTGTAGACAGATTCTCTTGTTGCTTAAGTTAAGTCCATACCCTTAGTGAGTCCCTGGTATGTGGTTTTGATGTAGCTAGAATCTGTGCTGGGACATGGAATGTTGGAGGGAGAGTTCCTTCATCTGACTTGGATATTGATGGTTGGCTAGACACTCTTGAACCTGCTGACATTTATGTTCTTGGGTATGTTTTTTTTTCTTCTGAATCTTTTGTAACTACCTTGGTGAATGAGTTCTGTATTCAGTGTTTATGATTCATTTCGTTTCAGTCTTCAGGAAATCGTTCCCTTAAATGCTGGAAACATTTTTGGTATGGAGGATGACCAGCCTGCTTTGGAATGGGAGAACTTGATACGTGATGCCTTAAACCGAGTTCAACCTAGAAAGCTGAAGATTAAAAGTCACAGTGATCCCCCTTCTCCATCAAAGTTTAAGCAACCCGAAGAGGTTCCTTATAGTGTAGAAGATATGTTTGTTGAAACCAGTCATGATGCTTGCGATGGAATTAGTTCAATGGATAACAAACTCAACTCTGTTGAAAGCACGGACGTACCAATCGTAAGCGAAGATTCACTTACTAATATAGACGTTTTGGGTTCTACCAATGACAATGCGTCTTGCTTACCAATACAAGAATATCTACAGAGACAATTTTCAACACCAAATACGCCAGACCGCTCTCTGTCGATGCAGATTAATAGTGATTCCAAAAGGGAAGAAAGATTTAGTTACACTGAAAGGGTAGGTTTGAGCTGGCCAGAGCCTCCATTAAGGCTCCTAAATCAATATGTTTCCGAAAGACGTGGTTCCTTCAAGTCAGTGAATCTGACTATCACGAATCTGAGAAAACCATCGTATGTTCGGATTGTGAGCAAACAGATGGTTGGAGTGTTTCTCACCATTTGGGTTCGGAGGAACTTGCGCAAGCACATAAGCAACCTTTGTGTGTCTACTGTTGGTGTTGGTATTATGGGCTACATTGGTAACAAGGTCTTGATTTCTCTTACTAGTTGCTTTAAATAGTTATTTGTAGCCTAGCTTATAACTTACGGTTTCTTGCGGTCTTACAGGGGTCTGTATCTGTGAGCATGTCAATCTATCAAACACCATTTTGTTTCTTGTGCACGCATCTGTCATCTGGAGAAAAGGATACAGATCAAGAGAAAAGAAACGATGATGTACGTGAAATCCACAGAAGAACGCAGTTTCTTCCTCATTCTTTAAATGCCAATGAGCTTCCAAGAAGCATCTGTAATCATGAGTACGTTTTATTTCTCAGTTGATCCATTCAACTACATCTCTTAATTTTTTTAACATAACAAGATAACCTTGTGTAGAAGAATAATCTGGCTGGGAGATCTGAACTATCGGATTAACTTGTCGTATGAGAAGACACATGAACTTATTGCAAGAAAGGAATGGCAAAGGTTGGTAGAGTACGACCAGGTACCTTTACTGCAGCATTGTTTTGGTTTAATACTAAATTGTGAAGTTCTAATGTTTATGTTTTTTAAGTTACATATGAATCTATCAAGATTGAAATTAGATGTTTATTCTCTGATAGCTTTCAAGAGAAATGACAAAAGGGAACCTATTCGAGGGATGGTCAGAGGGAACTTTAGATTTTGCACCAACATATAAATACGAAATCGATTCAGAAAATTACATCGGAGATGACCCGGAATCCGGGAAACGTAGACCGGCCTGGTATTGTCTTCATACACTGTGATACAACATTTTTACTTGATATGATAAAAAGGCAAAAACGATGAGTTTGGAGTGACTATGATTGATCAGGTGTGACCGCATCATTTGGAACGGAAAGGGAATGAAGCTCTTCAATTACAGAAGAAACGAGATTAAACTATCGGATCACCGGCCTGTCACAGCCACGTTCTTGGCCGAGGTTGAGGTTTTGTCTCCACGGAAACTTCAACATGCGCTTACACTTACATATGCTGAGATTCAAGGCCTTGACGCCTAAACAACCACTTCCGTCAGATCCCATTTGTGTATAGTAATTTAACGATTTGTATGCCCTTCATGTATAATAGTGTTCACGTACACAGAAATATTGTAGATAGAAATACTGACTGAAAACAAAGACCGTATCTTTGATGATATAAACATTGGCAATTGAGTTGAGATGTAAACTATAGTGTTAGTGTATGCACAAATATAAGAATTAGCTCAGACTTACATAAAAGTTAATTAATGGGCTTTGTTATACTCCAATAATGGGCTCAATAAAGCCCAAACAACCTGCCACTCACTTCACTTCCCAGTTCCCACTGACTTTGATCACTGATTTTTTTTTCCTGTCTCATTTTCCATTTTCCCCCAAAATAAAAAAATATCACAAATCCCATGAAAAATCACAGAGCTTAGAACTCTCCACACTCTCAAACTCCGACGACTTGACTTTAAGATCATCCCTGAGGAGATCGGTACTTAGCAATGGGAGGAAAATCAGAGCCAGCGAAATCGGAATCCATGGCGACGAAGCCAGATCTACTCAACACTAGTTTCTTCTCATTCAAATCCCTAAAATTGAAGACGAAACAACAAGAGCTCTTACTCCGTATCTCGATCCTTGGTCTCGTCTACATCTTAGCTTTCATAGCTCGTCTCTTCAGTGTTCTCCGCTACGAATCAATGATCCACGAATTCGATCCGTATTTCAACTACCGTACGACTCTTTTCCTCACAGAGAAAGGCTTCTACGAGTTTTGGAACTGGTTCGATTCCGAGAGTTGGTATCCTCTAGGTCGAATCATCGGCGGTACTCTTTATCCCGGTCTTATGGTCACAGCTGCGTTAATCTACTGGACATTGCGATTTCTCCGATTCTTCGTTCATATCCGTGAGGTTTGTGTGTTAACCGCACCGTTTTTCGCGTCGAATACGACTCTCGTTGCGTATTTCTTTGGTAAAGAGCTTTGGGATACAGGAGCTGGTCTTGTTGCTGCTGTTCTTATCGCTATTTGTCCTGGATACATTTCTCGTTCTGTAGCTGGTTCGTATGATAACGAAGCTGTTGCGATTTTCGCTCTGTTGCTGACGTTTTATCTCTTTGTTAAAGCGGTGAACACTGGTTCATTAGCTTGGGCTCTTGCCTCTGCGTTTGGTTACTTTTATATGGTTTCAGCTTGGGGAGGATATGTGTTTATTATCAACTTGGTTCCTCTTTACGTGTTGGTGTTGTTGATCACCGGAAGGTATTCGATGAGGCTTTACATTGCTTATAACTGTATGTATATCTTGGGGATGTTGCTCGCGATGCAAATTCGCTTTGTTGGTTTTCAACATGTTCAATCTGGTGAACATATGGGTGCCATGGGTGTCTTCTTATTAATGCAGGTGTTTTACTTCTTGGACTGGGTTAAGTACCAGCTCAATGACACCAAGTTGTTCCAAACGTTTTTGAGAATAACTGTGACATCGGCTATTCTTGTTGGTGGTGTTGCTGTGGGTGTTGGAACAGCGTCTGGCTATATATCTCCATGGACTGGTCGATTTTACTCGTTGCTTGACCCGACTTACGCAAAGGATCATATTCCTATTATTGCATCTGTTTCTGAGCATCAGCCTACTGCCTGGTCGTCATTCATGTTTGACTACCATATTCTGCTCTTTCTTTTCCCTGCGGGTCTTTACTTCTGTTTCAAGCGTTTGACGGATGCTACGATATTTATTGTCATGTATGGTCTCACTAGCTTGTACTTTGCTGGTGTTATGGTTCGGCTTATTCTCGTCGCTACTCCAGCAGTTTGTCTTATCAGTGCCATAGCTGTCTCTGCCACTATCAAGAATTTAACTTCTCTGTTAAGGACAAAACAAAAGGTTTCTCAGACTGGTTCCACGAAAGGAGCTGGTAGTTCAAAAGCTTCTTCAAAGGTGAATCTTTTAGTGTCCATTTTTTTATATTCGTTTGTTTACTTGCCACCTACTTTGAACTGTAGCAAGCTTCTCTGGAGAAGGAGAAAATTTAATCTTTGTCTTCTATGCCCTAGCAGGTTACACTTGATCAGTCTCAGCCTTTCCAGAAGAATGGTGCCATTGCTCTTCTTGTTGGTGTATTTTATTTGCTCAGTAGATATGCTATTCACTGCACATGGGTGACAGCAGAGGCATATTCATCTCCCTCAATTGTCTTAGCTGCAAGAGGAGCCCACGGGAACAGAATCATCTTTGATGATTACCGCGAGGCATACTACTGGCTTAGGCAAAACACTGCCACTGATGCTAAGATTATGTCGTGGTGGGACTATGGGTACCAAATCACTGCCATGGGAAATAGAACTGTCATCGTCGATAACAATACCTGGAACAACACTCACATTGCTACCGTTGGACGTGCCATGTCTTCTTATGAAGATGATGCGTATGACATCATGAGGTCACTTGATGTGAACTATGTATTGGTCGTCTTTGGTGGTGTTACTGGTTATTCTTCAGATGATATCAACAAGTAAGTCTCCTTACCTCTCTCACGCATGCTCATCTTCTTTATTACTACTGAAAATCTGGTTTTTGTTGCGAGTCAACCAATTGGTGGCTTGCTAACGAAATGCCGTTTTGCTTCTTTTTGAAATTTTGACTTATCTGAAATAACTGTGGGTCTGTGCTCATTAATTTTTGACTAGTAGTGAGCAAATGAATGGCGTGGGCTAGTATTGAGTTGATCCTTATTAACCAAATATGGGAGTGGTTGGTAATTTAGAAACTAGCTGTTATGGGTAGATTCTACATGTTGACTTGTGGCAATTGGTTTGAGTCGTCCACTGAGGTTTAGTTGTTACTACATACATCTCTATATACCAACGAAGATATAATTCTGTTTAACTGGCACGTTAAATACCTTTATTGGTCTTCCAGTTCTTAGTGAGTCGTAAGAAAACTTTCTTGATTCAGTTGGTGTGTGTATTTACTGATCTCTTTAACAATAATGTGGGTTAGGTTCTTGTGGATGGTGAGGATTGGAGGTGGAGTATTCCCAGTGATCAAAGAACCTGATTACCTTGTGAATGGTGAATTCCGTGTAGACAAAGGTGCATCACCGAAGATGCTGAACTGTCTCATGTAAGTTCACACTCAAGGATATACTTTTATAAAGGTAAATTTGAGAACGATGCAATTCATCTTAATTGTGTTTGCGTGTATAGGTACAAGTTATGCTATTACAGGTTCGGTGAGCTGACCACAGAATACGGCAAGCCACCCGGGTACGTTTAACACCTATTTGCGTTTAATTCATCATAAGCACATTTTACTTTACATATGAAAAAAGTTGAGCGGTGGAATTATTGGCAGGTATGATAGAGCAAGAGGAGTGGAGATAGGGAACAAAGATATCAAACTTGAACACTTAGAAGAAGCTTACACAACATCCAACTGGATAGTTCGTATTTACAGAGTTAAACCTCCTACAAATAGGTTGTGATGCTTCAATGTTACCAAAATGGTTTTAGATAGTTGATAGTTTTGAGGAGGAACCACAATTTCGGATTTTCTTGGATATGGTTTTATTTTGATGCAGAGACATTTTTTGTAGTTTTTCCATCACTTAAGTTGAAACCTATTTGCATTGGTTTTTTCGTCTACTTTTAAAACAAGTTCTGTAATTTAATCTTGGTTTGATCAAGCTCAAAGTAAACATGAATGTTGAAAAGTAGAGACACAAGAAACATAAACCGTATTCAAACCAACGAGAATATCGTAAATGAAAACCTAACATGACTTAACTTAATAAAAGAAGACTATCAATCCAACCAGTTCGCTTTTGGAAGCATAATGTTAATTCCTAAAAGCTACTAAAATCTACGGTATGGGTTCCATAGATTTGGTTGCAGTAGTGGCTGTGGCAAACTACCGTAGAGGCCGACAAGCGGAGCAGGTGGATATAGTGTTGGACGAAATGGTTGTGGCACCATGAAATTAGGGATAGAGATTGGAGGGCAACTGTTTGGCATTCTTGATCCGCACATAGAATATGGTTGGAAGTTGTATCCTCTTAATGGAGTTTGTTGAGATAACATTGTTGCCGGAGCGACCACTTGACTGAAGATAGGTTGTTGGTGAGGACTTGGTGGTGGGTTATTAAATTGAGTTTGTAAATGAAGCTTATGTTGCTCTTTGCATTGTGCCAAAGAAACATAGATAGGTTTATTTCCCACCATTTTCCCATTCATCTTGAGCATCTGTGTAAGGATAAAAAATTAATTAGTGTGAGTTCCTTGATTAAGAAGGCAACACTAAAAGACCATTACTTGGTTTACAAACTTACCGCTTTCGAAGCTTCTTCGCTCGTTGAGAACTCAACAAACCCAACACCTTTGCTAATACCATTGGAATGGACCATGACCTTCAAAATTCATTAGTTAAATTTATTATTCGTCGTAGTCACAAATCAATCTTTTGCTATTGCATGCGTACTTGCAAGAAGTGATGGTCCCAAACTCTGAGAATAATTCTTCAAGCTTTGTGTTATCAACAGAATCATCAAGATTCTTCACATAAAGATTCATCCCTTTACGTGTTTTCATATCCCGTATTATCTTTTCTAGTTCAAATTTAGCTTTCAAATCCTCAGTTCTATTAGTTTTCCTCTGAGCTCTTCCAACATGCAACTCCTTTTCATCAACTACTACCCCGTTCATCTTCTCTATCGCAGTAACCGCGGCCTCAGCCTTCTCGAAGTTCACAAACCCGAACCTTCTAGACTTACCTTCTCCATCTTTCATCACCACCGCGCTAGTTATCTCCCCAAACTCCCCAAAGAGCCTCTTCAAATCAGCATCCGTCGCAGTCTCCACCAAGTTTTTAACATAAACATTAGTGAAAACCCGAGATTTATCCCATTGACCACGGCTAACGAATGGACAAACATGAATATGTTGATTGCGGATGAGCGTGCCATTGTGAAAATTGCATGCGGTGTAGACTGAAAGGTCTGAGTAAAACTGGACGAACCCATATCCTTTGGAAACTCCAGAAGCATCACGAGCCACTTTGCAAGAGAGAACTTTGCCAAATGCAGAGAACATATCGCAAAGTTGCTTGTTGTCGATAGATTCGTCTAGATTCTTGACAAACACGTTACCTCGTCCACTCATTCTGTTGCTAGGATCACGTTCTGAAAACATTATCCTCATAGGTTTTCCCTTTAACTTACAATAATTCAGCACCTCCATTGCAGTCTTCGCTGTTTTTCCCCACGAAAAAATAAATAAATCAAACCAATTAACATTCAAATTCGTTAAAGAAAAATCGACATAATTTAAATCGAAACAAATACACGTGTGCCTAAATAATACTAACAAAAAAAAACTAAAAAGTGTTTTAGATTAGGGAACAATCATTGAAAGTAAACTATTTCCTCAACGTAACGACTAAACCCTAGAAACAAGCAACATGATGAAACAATTAATATAGACGAACATATAGAATATTACGACTTACCTTGAGAACTATGGTTGAAATTAACATATCCATAACCAAGAGACAAGCCAGTGTTTCGGTCGCAACAAACTTTCACTGAAGAAATATCATGAGTGAACTCACTGAATTTGGTGTATAAGTCACCCTCTTCGACACTCGAATCAAGATCTCCTATATATAATGTATGCTTCTCAAATTTGTTCTCTGAGGTTCTTATAGTTGAAACACGTCTTTGTTCTCTGATAATTTTTTTTAAGTATATATCTGGTTCTAAAGTCATATATATTAAAAAAAAGAAAAAAAAAAAGTCAATTCCTTACTAGGATTAGCTTTTTATTTTTCTACTAAGAT
>Ga0041059_1003025_pt1 | contig 11898 bp, 9 predicted proteins | sample AraColnosormetaG_FD_56232 | JGI IMG/M metagenome (GOLD analysis project Ga0041059, IMG submission 56232) | Arabidopsis roots microbial communities from North Carolina, USA - Col MF nosort | ecosystem: Host-associated > Plants > Roots > Unclassified | place: USA: North Carolina | collected 2013-09-02 | reverse complement strand
AAAAAAAAAAAAAAAAACAAAACCCATAGATTCCATGGGTGTGTGATTGCTAACATTTGTATCGGTGCGATGCAAAATACACCACTTACTAATTAAAACGCGGCTCCAATACAAGTTAAACGGTAGAGATATAATGTATAAAGAGCACCGTTACTGACACTGCTCGACGACTCCAAACTTAGTGCCTTGGTGGTTCACAACTTTTGTAAGTCATGGTGTGTGTTATTAATTATTATTATTTTTTAATTAAAGGTCCGAATGGCGACTGCGTTTTGCGGTACGGAAGAAGTGCGGTGCGGTTCAAATAGTAACAAAAATATATAAATACATATGTATATGTAGAGATTTTGACACTGTTGCGGTGCGGTTTTGGGTACGGTGTATGTCACCATTCATAGCCTAAGAGATGGCTTATATGAATAACAAATTTGGAGTCGTCGGGCAATGTCAGTGTCGATGAAAGGGTAAAAAGTGTTGGGTCCATTTTCAGAAAGAGAATGACCACTTTCCAACCCTATTTGTTTGCATCCTCTCCTCGGAATCTGTAAATTGATGCTCTTTCTTTCACACACTTCACATTTTACTTCAACCGTGCCATTTAACTATATGATTTCTACAGTTTATTGTACCGCTAATCGTAATTAATGATCTATTTTTAAGATCATGTCTTCTATTTTTGTTCATCTTATAGACTTAATTATGACATAAGCATAATTTGTTTCATGGAAAAGTCTTTTTGGGTGGGTTTTTAAAATTTTTATTTCTTAGAGTTTTCTGGATATTAGTTGTACGATATAAAAGCACATGGTTCAGACTTTTTTTAATGTCTAATCATATGGCCCATATGATTGATTAATTATCATATAATATGATGAATATTTCCCCCATTAATTCTCTTACATCACATTACCCAAAAAAACTACTAGCTTAGTTGGTGCATATAGACTAAATATAGATTCTTGAAACATGAATTGGTTCATCTGACCACTTAAAGAAAACGAAAATTTTAATACAAACAAGAACAGATCGACCACATTCAATTGTATTGTTGCTGGTCAAGCCATGGCCAGAACCCAGACTGGTCATCAATTCCACAGAACATGTTACTGATACTGTTCTCTTCTTTCACCATTCTCTGTTCTGACGATGAATTCTGAAAAAACTGCATCGTTGTAGTTGTCGGTGGATGGCCTAGGGCGAATTGGCTATCGATCTCCGGTGGCCTGATGTCACCAGAAATGTTCTCACTTCTGTCACTACATGATCCTTCTGTTTCTTTGTTCAGATTGATTGATTCTATTGGTTCTCTGCTTTTCAATGCCATTACCTGCATAATTTACACAAACTATTTAAGAAAGAACGTAAAATTGCAAAATGATTCCAAATTATGTTTTGACCTAAAACAAATATATTCCAAATTATGAATTCGAAACTGAAAGAATAACATCAATAAAAAACAAAAAAGAGCATTGTTTTTATAAAATTCAACTAAAAAAGATTCATATTTTATGAAATATATGATTTAAAAAACAGAGTATTTAAGATTAAAAAAGAAACAGAGTACTTTTGTGTTATGAAGTTTCTGCTTTTACCTGAGCTTGAAGCTTTTGATTTTGAGTTTGAAGAACTTCGTTCTCATCTCTGAGACTTTCGAATTGACGCTTAAGCATGTCATAGTCTTTCTCAAGCTGCTTGGTTTTGGATCGAGCTCTTCTGTTTTGGAACCATATAGCAATTTGTCTAGGTTGCAATCCCAAGGCACGAGCTAGCTCTAATTTTCGATCTGATTCAAGTTTATTACCAAGCTCAAAGTCCTTCTCTAGTGCCTTCAATTGTTCCATGTTCAATCTCCTCTTCTTCTCTCCCATCTTAGATCCATCGTCTGAATATTCTTCATCTCCGTTCATATCTAGATTACAAAACCCTTGCACGTTGTTCATTGGAGATCTTTTACCTAGAAACCCTAAAAACAGAGAAGATCTTGAGAAGTAGAAAAAAAAAGGATTAGAAATTTTGAACAAAGGTGTTAATTGAGATGATGTACCATGGAAGTCTTGAAGAAGTTGAGGGTGATCTTCTTCTTCTTGGTGATGGTTTTGGAGACTGAAATTTTCAGGGAAGAAAGCTAAGCCATTATTATTACAAGACATGTCTCTTGTTGGTTGTTTTCTTCTTCTCCTCTCCACCACCTTGTCTTGGTTCAAAGTACAGAAAGAAAACTAAATAAAGAAGAAGAAGGATGGTGGTGAAATGAATTAGAAGACTGAGTATACACCACTTATAGGCTAAATACTAGCTAGATTAGAAAATTTGGTTTTATTTTGTTTATTATATGAGTATATAAAATAGGAGACAAGACTCAAAGCCGATGAGACAGAGAGGTAGACATGGGATGATTATAGTCTTTGGAGGGGTGGAATATGGGCTTTTGTATGTTTTGGAAAATCCCTAATTTTACTACGTTGTATCCGTTTTGGTAGATTACGGATATGTACTATGTAGTTTTTCATATCAAGTATTTTTAAAGATAATTCTTGTTTTTTACGAATAGAAAGACAGATATATCATAGTCATACTAATTATATATGTATATTTTTCTATTATAGAATTTTTGAAACGAAATTCATAATAATCTCCGGACATTGTGAAAGATAGCATATTCTTGCAATTTAAGATGTTTACAGTGGTCAACCATGATTGATATTACAGTGAATTGATTAGATTATGGTCACTCAATTTAATAGTAATTTTTTCAACCACTAGATTATCATAATTAATTTATTGTGAATATATTTAATTCAGATGTGTATAATTAAATATGTACCGTAATGAACAATTTGAGTATTTGTAACAAATACTTCAAATTTTGGGAGTTTATAGATCTAGATACTCTTACCACTTTCTCTTCAAAAAAAGAGTTGAATTTAAATATGATATGTAAAAAAAACTGATATTCTTAATGAAATATTTCAAAGTTGATATCTAATTAAAATTTCTTTTAACAGCATGCCCTACATAAGCATTTGGATGGTTGCATGCATAAGTGTTCAAGTCAATGGAATTTTATTTCTAACGAGAACTAAAACTAGTGATTTTGGTCGTCAAGAAGTATATGCAAGCAAACTCTTAGAGGCCCTACATGGTATCACTTGTCTATGTCTCAATGATATGAAATGAAAGCAAACTCTAAGGTCCTACATGGTAACTCTCACTAGTCTATGATATGATTAGACTTCTTCTTTTTAAAACCTTTTACAACATAACATGACTTTTTCTCTATGGTAGGTAAACATACTTTCGGGGGACACAAAAAGCTCTTCATCACCGCAGATTGTGTTTTGACACAAAGCCCATTTTATATGCGAGGCCGGTTTCTTCCTTCTTCTTCTTCTCTTTCTCAGGTCCCCCACTTATCAACTTTCTTAGACGTTTTGGTCGGTTTTATGATAAAATACTTTAATATAGGCCCAACTACTGTATAAATTGGTCTCCCTATCAAATCATTTTGTAATCAACAAGTCTATATTCTACAAGTTTAAATATTTTTGTTGAAACTATTTTATAAATTACCACGAGTTGTTCTTTTTTGTGTGTTTTAACCTCAATTGTATTTATCTAAAAGCATAAACTATTTATTCTATGAATTTTTTATGTTGCATGAGATATGAAAAGTGCAATTCAACGACATACAAACAAACGCATATAAATAAATATGCTCAATTTTTCATTTAGTATCAAAAGGTGTACACAAAATATATATTTTTTCATTTTTTTGCTTAATAAAAAATCACATTGCAAGCCTATTCCTTCTTAATGTATTATGCAATCTTAAATTGTAGTATACACATATGGCTAAGGCCAATTGTTGAAATGGAAAAACAACTTGTATATTTTCTTGAGTATTAGTTTTTTTGGGGGGACAAACTTGAGTATTGTTTAATGTTGGTATATATGTTTGCGAGAACAAGCCAAATCACACACTACAATAACAGAAAAAGAGGAGCTTTGCGGGACGAGTACGGGGATTGGCGAGGAAGTTTTGCCCTGAATTTAGGGCGGTGCACGGCTCCGTTAGCAGAGCTTTGGGGTGTGTACTACGGGTTGGTTATAGCTTGGGAGAAGGGTATAACGCGGCTGGAGCTTGAGGTAGATTCAAAATTGGTGGCTGGTTTTCTCACGACAGGGATAGAAGACTCTCATCTGTTGTCATTCCTAGTACGTTTGTGCTATGGCTTCTCATCAAAGGACTGGATAGTCCGAGTTTCGCATGTTTATCGGGAAGCTAACCGTTTTGCTGACGAGTTAGCAAACTATGCTTTTAGTTTACTTTTAGGCTTTCTTTCTTTTGACTCAGGTCTTCCGTTTGTCGATTCGATTATGCGTGAGGATGCTGCAGGTGTTGCTGGGGCTAGACATGTGCCCATGTAATTTTTTATTTTTGGTTCTATTGAATAAAGACGGCAGTCCCTCCCGTTGGTTTACCAAAAAAAAAATAACAGAAAATGAAAGGAAGTCTAGCCAGGAACTGGGCCAAGGCTCTTTTGTTAACATATTTGGGCCTATGGCCATTATTCAAATGATTTAAAGGTTAATTTTTTTTTTGGGTCGTCAACTTAGGGTTGATTAAGTAAAGGTTGGCGTTCCGGAGTATTTTCTTATACTATAATTTAGATGGGTTTCTTGTAGAGTTTGTGATAACTCAAAACTATTTGATTTGTCAGAATAATACAAAATATGTATATTTTATTCTATACTAAATTGAGAGATTATCATTAAAAACGTGTTACCAGCTCCTAAACATGTATCACACTTTCAAATGTCTTCAAGTCATAATTAATATTTCATCATGTTTTTAAAATTCTACTTAGTCTTTGGTGCTCATAAATAAAAACAACTAATGTGTTGCCCGAAAAAAAAAATCAATGACCGAAAAAAAACGGGAACTGATACAGTACATGATTATATTTAACTTTCAGGCGCAAGAATTTCTCTGTTCAAAGAAAAGGTATGTAACCTTATATCCCAATACATTTTACTTTTAACACGTAATCATAAATTATCTACTCCATTAATAACACCACACTAATACCGTAATTATCGAGTCAATACGTGTTATAATATACACGACGAAGATAACACATTAATGATCACATGCAAGAGGATTTAAATAAAATGGCACGACCATACCATATACTACAGATAACATTAAAAAACAGATAATCCAAACTAAACGACTTCGAAAACATCGAGGTCTTCGTCTGTTTCTATCATATTTTAAACAATTTAAATTCAGACACAACTTCTCCACGTTTTTAAATTGTATATACATACCATTTTATTTTTTTTGATAAAATTGTATTGACATACTTCCAAGTATAACTTATTTATTTGGCATACACATATATTGTTCTTAATTTCTTCAACTAAGAAATTTCGAGCATACACCGATAATCTCCTCAGCTTGTTAATTATAGAAAAAGATATGATAAACGAAACTTATAACAGTAGATCAGTATAGTAAAAAAGGAAACGGACCGTGTCATTAATCATAAATATTAGAGGATCTCATGATACACAGGCTACTATACGCCAGGTCTGGACCCTCAGATACAATTAACATGCATACATACATACATAACCATATATTAAATATAAATATATGAGTTGGCCTAACAATGACCCGAAACCCTAGCTATATCTCATAATATATGATGTAGAAGTAAACAGACGATACCCATAATAAGATAAATTTGGTGGCCGGAAACGGATGATTAATAGCTCTCAGATTAAGTAATGCGGATTTAATAATTAAGCAAGCTCCTAATGATGGCTGCTTCGGCGCTGTTGTCGTCCGTCGAAGCCAAGAGTTCCGACAAACGGTCACTGAGGTCATCAACCTCTCTGTGTAAGTTCCTGATGTAGTTGCAAGTCTCTTGTAGTACCTTAGATGCTGACACCTGTCCAATAGTTTAAACATTTTACAATTAGTTTTAAAGTACAAAAAACGATCATTATATCCCTTACAAAGAGTACGTGACAACATGTGCTACTGCCTTTTTTCTTTCTTTGTAACAATTTCATATATATCTTCAAACTTTTAACAGAACTTTAGTTTTTTCTCATGATTGCCACTTCAATGTGCACAACGGTATAAACGGCCACAATTTATTTATCATATTCCTCAGCTATATATAGAATTATGGTGAGTATATAGGTAGAGAAGAGTAATGGGGAGACATGTAGTTAAGGTACGTGGAAGTAGGAAGGGAACAAACTGAGTCCCACACCACCAACTTGTAAAATTTAATTGCAAAAAAACATTCAAAGAACAAACAAGATATATGCATAAATGAGGCTGTGAATTAATGTTACTTTATCTACGTATAGTTAATTGTAGGCCACATGTCTACACGCCGTTGGATTTCACCATGCATATTAATTAGTTATTATATACTATATGGTTCCTATTCATTTGAACTTTCTAAGTCCATGTGCAGGCTAAGTTATACAAGTATACAAAATAAGTATGTATATGCAAGAAAGATAGATTAAAATTTGTTATTTTGAAGTGTATACCTTGTCAGAACGGCGGCGGCGAAGTTCAGGGATGAGGTGTTGGAGCTTAGAAACAAGATCGGAAATCTGATCGTCAGAGATTCTTGAGCTTCCTGACTGTCTTGAACGTGATGATCTTCTGCTAGACATCTTCTTTCTTGATATATTATAAGTGTGTTTGTTTGGGTGTAGAGAGAGAGAAGAATGCAAGAAGGATAAGTAGTTAATGTGTCAGAAAGAGAGAATGAGAGTGGAGAAGAAGGTGTTGAAGAGGGAGGAGCAAAGTGGATGTGTTTTTATAATGCAAATTTATGAAGAGAGAGAAGATCAAGAAGAAGAAGAAGAAGAATAAGAAGGAGAAGAGACAAGTGCATGGAGGGAGGGTGTGGGTTATGTTTCTTTAATAAGGGTGTCTTTAGCTTTCAAATATTTATTATTATTTGTTCTCAGTTTTTTTCATAGTCGCTTAGTACAAAAAGATACTGTTTATTTTTGGTAAGCTTCTAAACTTACTTTCCCACGAGAACAACTTCTTGATTGTTATATGTGTAAAACTCACCCACGTCAAGTTTTTTTCCTTGCTCTCTTTCTCTTATTCCTGTTCCACTTAACCTTCTTTCTTTCGAGCTATTCACATGGTGTAGTATCAACTTCAAGTCTTCAACTTAACGACCTTTATTGAAAATTTAAAGGCTACATGTTAATTTCCTTTAATTTTTCTCAATATTGAACATGACTAAACAATAGATGGATAAGAGTTGATGGAGTTTACAAATGTAAGTCCGTATAATGTGCAGAGTCTATATCAGACGACTAGTCTTATTGTATGTCTATTTTAAAAAAATTCTATTTAATAATTTATCTTATTATATATGTTTTGTGATAATGTATTCTTTTGTTTTTATGAATGAATGTAAAATTTGTTCAACAAAAAACGTTTGTATAATGAATGTGACATGGAGAATTCAAATTTTGAAACTAAATAGAAAGGGTATCAAATAACTAAGATCCAGTGCTAAACCAATAGTGATACTTTACCAAAGAGTGTTTGTATCGTCTCATACGAGTCGTATGATACGACGATTAGAACCTATCTTAAGGGATATTGTAGAGGTTTTCAGTGACTAGTGATGGGACCAAAAAAAATATATATAATAAAAAATACAACTATGCTTAAGTCAAGTCACTCGGTTCGATTTTGGCTAAACCCAAAAAAAAATCCAAACACGTATAACAATGGATTGATCCGCACTCTCTGAAATCAAAACCAAATCAAAGTCAGTCCACAAAGCTACAGAGCTTTCCAAAATCGGGCCAAGTAGAATTAATTCATTGCAACATTTTTGGCTCAACGCATCCAAGTAGAAAAAAACAAAGAATTAAAATAAGAATTGGGAAAGGGACGTAGAAAAGGAGGGGAGGGCCATGGAAAGGAGAAGAGGGATCAAGTGGGGTTTAAAATGGCAAAATGTGTGTTTATCGCCAAACTAAACTGTCCCTCTTTGCCTTCTCTCTCTGTCAGTACCACCATTGCATCCCCACGTTATATGTATTACTTCATTGTCCCTTTTTTTAATCACTTCTCTCTTTTTTACCATTTTTTTTGTATCTTTCAAACTTTTACATTGATTTTTTTTGGAAATTCAATGGTTTTGGAACATGTATAAGTTTGTTCTTCACACATCCATGTTTGACCTTTGATGTAATGTAACATCCAAATATTTTTGAAAATAATATGATTGTTATCCTATACATGATCGTGAAAAGAAAAAAAATCACTGTCATTTATAAGATTAATTATTATTTTTCTTTAGTGTGGTGGTCTATATCATGAAAAGAGTGTAGGACATATGGTACAAGAAAACACCAAAAAATGTTGAAGCCAAATTACGGATCATGTTTTGGATGTAATTACAGTTGACAACTCTGATTTTTTTAATACCTTCCATAAAAATCTGATTTTGAGTACGTAGCATGTGGTAGATGCAGAGATAGGCATTTGATTGTCGATTGGATTCAGTTCGTTGATTTTGCATTGCATTTATTATGTGGTAGATGTTTGCTTTAACTCGGATTTGATCTATTAATCTTCTTTCTTTGTTTTCGTTGTCAACAAGATATAGGTCTTGATCTATATATATGTGTGTATTTTAACTTCTGAATACTTTATTTATTTGCCATCGTTGCTGTCATTGTTTACAGAGGACCATAAATAAAAAGGACAAGATTGATCTATTTATTCATTAAAAACAAAATAAAATTACAAAATTTTCTTAATTTTTTAAGCTAAATAATGAAAATATGTATTTGTCTTTTATAAGACTTGTATTGACATAATTTGATTCTGCATGGTTTGGTATCTTTAAAGTTTGAAATTAGTATATATGTATACATGTTTTGTTTGAAAATAACCCCAAAGCTACAGGACAGATTACTTGTACCGAAAAAACTAAATCAACCTCTTGGATTACTATGAAAAGAATCATCCAATTGGAAGCGACTACTATAGTTCATATTCGGATATACATTGATATATAGACACATGTAACATGAAAATACATTGATGAACACACATTTAAAGCAATAAACAACAAAAACACTATAGGAATTGGATATCGATATCCAATTAGACTATTTGATTCGTCCAAGTCAGAATTCAAAAGGAGACATGGAAGGTTTAATTTGAATAGGAAGCTGAGAGAATGATACGGTTAATTCCGGCGGAGTGAATACAAAACATGCATATGCTACTATTAATGAGACCTACCCTTACACGCAGTCCGAGATCAGTAGCTTTCCTATTAATTAGGAACCCCATCTCTTAGTTTTATGCCGTTTTCTCTGACTTAAATTACATCATTAAAACCCACAAATTCTTCATGAAAAACCCCCCACAAATTTTGGTTATAGAAATTCGAAAAAGAATATGCCTCGAATAAATATCAATTGATAAAGTTAAATTAACTGACTACACTACTAGCTAGCTAGTACTCAGCTATAGAGAGTACACTTGTTTTCTTATACATTATTATTTCTTAAAACAAGTGTAACTTTTTCAACAAATTGTTATCTGTTTGTGGCAAACCCTAGACCGACCAATATCAAGATTTTAATGTGAAGATGCTTATCATGTCACAAGTAAATAGTAGTTGCGGACATTTCATAGTATGGGTTAAAAGGTTAAAAAACGATCGAGGAGCCAAACATTGTTGACGGTCAAAGACATATAACGATAAAACCAACCCATCCCCGAGATTTTAAAACATGGCATGTGTTGTCTCGCAATCTCTGTTTTTTCTTCCATTTACAAAAATAATAATAATCATAACTCATTATTTTAGTCCTTATACATTGATGGAAGCATATGTTCATATATTGAATTACTTGTGGAACAGTGTAAAGACGATGTTCCAAAGATTTATAGATTATTATTACTAAACAACGTCCTTGGACTTCGGATCACGCAGAGAATCTTCTTAATTTTGTTTAAATAGTATTAATAAACTCGTTAATTATTGTAGGAATACGTGTGTGTGTTGTGGCACCTTCCTGGCCTACATATTACTAGTTTGGATGTAGGTAGGATCAGGATTCCTTAAGATCGAATCCGATTTGCGTTCTACTTGTTAGTATGATTAGGTTATACTAAATCTATACTAATAATTGATATTGATTTCGCATGAACTTGACTCTACACTAACCACATATATGATGAGAAAAGTTTTTTTTTTTCTTTTTAATATAGATTGATGAAATCATATATTACTAATACACAATTAGTTCAAGAATATAAGATATTTTTAATTTGTCGGCATGTCGAGACCGATTTCAAGTACAATAAATATATTGCTGATAGAGTGATCGGTGAGAGGTTTGTATTTGAAAGAACTATATCCACTCTCTTTCACACACACACACACACACAAAATATATGTATATATATCCAGTCGACCAGTCTCATAATAATAAAAAAATGGTTACATTACTAATATAAATGACAGTTAACCTAAATTCCTAACTAATGATTTTACAATAAGATATACACAAATCCTTAAAATGTATGATAGACTTTTTGATATTTTCGATATCTTGGAGATTCTACTAAATTATTTTGCAATCGCTACGTTTGAGAAAGACTTGTGCTATAACCGCATTAAGTGGCATGATCTGCTCTTGATTCAAAGAGGATATATGAGTCTAATACTTCAAAAGTCTTCTAGTATAGCTAGAAAGTTAGTATTTTATTTTCACATAACTATTGATTTAAACCGAACATTATTTAAACTGTCAGTATATGACACCATGATACTAGAAGATACAGTAAGCAAAGAAATGAGTTGAGAATTTTTGGTTAATAGGAAGAATAAAGCTTAATTGGTGAATATTATATATTACTTTGATAAATGTGATGCAGACGAAGAATTTGAAGTGAAAGAGTACATTTGGTGATCTGTGCAAATATTACATGTTTACAAATTTATCTGACGGATACAAACATGAACATTTGTCCGAAACCCATAAGGCTTTTACAAATTTTATGCAAACAAAAATGATGTAGGGTTGTATGAAACCTCATGTGATGTTTCTGCCACTGTCGTCCTCTCACAAATCCAATTTCTGGATATATTGATGTCTACACATTGCAATGTAATATTTATTGTTGGAATTTATCAACGATACATGTGTAATAAATAAATTTAAATACGGACCAGATATTATCGGGAGGTATAACAATGTATTCATATTTGTACTCAGCCATAAATATTTGGCCAATACATTAATACGTTAGAAAACAAATATAAACGTAGAAAACTTGTAGTTATTCAAACACTTGGAAACAAAGTGGATAAAGTCATTGAACAAAACAGTCGAGTAATTATCTTGTGACTTTGACCAATATTCCTTAGAAAAATCAGTTCAATCCCCAAAACAAATGTCTTTTATTCGGGGTTTGGGCAAAATAGAGAAAACTGACCATTAAATTAAATTACACTAATTTGACATCTAAATATATTAAAATGTTTCTTAAAAAAACATATTAAAATGTATGTCCATACACTAAGAAATTGAATGTACACTTTAAATATATCCATGTAGATGATATAAATTTACTTCTTCACAAAATCTGACATTCGAAAAATTCAAAACTTTGGTTGATTTGATCTATTGTACAATTAAAAAAATAATATCACTATTCCAAAGTTAGATAAAAGATTCAAGTTTGATGATTCAACCCCAATTCCCGTAATTAAACATAATTAAACGGTATCGAACTATAGAGCTATTAACGAACGTATTCATTCAACAAAAATATAAATAAACTACATGATCACAGTTCACAAC
>Ga0041059_1003024_pt1 | contig 11899 bp, 7 predicted proteins | sample AraColnosormetaG_FD_56232 | JGI IMG/M metagenome (GOLD analysis project Ga0041059, IMG submission 56232) | Arabidopsis roots microbial communities from North Carolina, USA - Col MF nosort | ecosystem: Host-associated > Plants > Roots > Unclassified | place: USA: North Carolina | collected 2013-09-02 | reverse complement strand
TTTTTTTTTTTTTTTTTCCCTCAATAAGACTTTGAAAATTGAGGTTTCTCGTCCCATTTTTATTTTTTATTTTCTATTTTCTAATTGCTATTATAGAATTTTTCAGATTAAAGCTATACTTTTGAAAATAGAGGCCATACTCCAAAACCTTAATTATATTATTTTTACTATGATTAAGAAAATTAATCATCGAAGTCAACTAACTTGGATGATCTAAGTACATTGGATGATAACTTGACTACATAATTTAAATTTAACTCTAAATGAGCTTGTCGGGTAACTTTGTCAAAAATAGTATTTTGTTTTTCCACTATAATTTTTATATATTACTTTTGATCTTCATAAACCTTGGATGTGTTATTTTGGTTGATTTTAAAATTTCCAATGCAAAAGTCATTTCCAATCATAAACTGGAAACTGGTGTATATGACACATGACTCTTAATTAAGCTATCTCGTATACAACATTCGAGGATTGTCATAGCACGATCCTCTTTATTGAATCAAATGTTGGACTTTACATCTTTACTTCTGTAGTTCAACGTACCAATTTCGACGGACAGTAAAACAGTATATGTAAATTATAAATATTATATAAATGTTGTACTTTATATGTAAAATTTGTATATAAAACACCAATTTCTTCAGTGAATAAACTTATCAATTTCAACGGACATAAATAAGCAAATGTACTTCTTCTTTTTTGTGTGCAAAAAAATCCGTATGTACTTGTTAGTCGAAACTAATAAATAGTTGTACCTGACTTGTGGTCCTATAACAGTTTGTGTTTGTTATCTGAAGGCAATGCGAAGTGTTGGAGATATGTTCACAATGAACATCTTTCAGAGTAGTAGGTGAGAGATGAGAGATGCTTCTCTTTTTGTAATACGAAATTCTACCAAATCACAAGTTCACACGTGTCTCGTTTGAAAAGAATCAATTTTTGTATCAATAGTTATAAGAAAATAAATTATTTGTCTTGTGGTTGTGGTTGTGGTTGTGGTAGGTGAGAAATATCAAATATTTTTCTTTGTTAAACAATTCAAACAAAGATAACCAACTCTGATGACTTACAATGGTAGTATTTTCTTCTTTTTTTTTGGACAAAAAATGGTAGTATTTTCTAATCATGGATTCTTATCATAGATTACTACGAATTTATTTGGATTGGATTTAGTTTACAAACAAAATTTCACCTTACTTAATTCAACTGCAAAGTTATTTGAAGAGTATATACATATTTTGATGAGGATATACATGTGTTCTTTATATTGAAGGGTCTTTACCTACTAATTTTTGTGTATGCATGTATTCTTAACTTAATCTTGTTGTTAAAGCATTTAAGAAAATTAAAAGTGATCTAGAAAGTGAAGTACATCGAATCTGGTTTAGTGAATTATCTTTCACAATTCAACACAAGTTGTATAGAAAATTAAGATGGTGTAAAAGTATTCGTCATGCTATGACGACGATAAATGATTTTAAAATTTTCACTTAAGTATTAGTGTATTACGTATATGTATCTTAATAAAGAAAACAAGAATAATCTTGTGCCGAACTCAATTTCATAGTTAAAAACTTTTTTTTTTGGACAACCAAATGAATTTAATTAAAGCATTTCTAGGTAAAACTTTTCAATCCTTTCTTATTTTCTATTGAAGTAGCTGACATTCTATGAAAGCAAATGTCAAGGAAATGATTTAGCGTTGAAAAAAATGAATGATAACGATTTTAAGCAGAAACTGACAATCAATTAGGAACAAGTGTGTCGTCTGGGTCCTACTCACCATACTATCTGTCCGACTTTGATTACACAGTCCTCTCAAGTCTAATCTTTTTCCTTTTATTAATCTATTTGTTTATCGATTAAGAGTTTGATCACTCTATAGTTTGTATAAAAACGTTTGGTTTCATGAGAATTAAAGTTAAAATGACGACCCAAAAAAATGTTTAAGATTGTCAAGTGTAATGACCATCCATACATTCTTAGTTAACCTACTTTCATTTACATATCTGCTAATTCCAAATTTTAGTACCGTACTTTTTCATCTTAGAGATACTTTTCTTTTTCCAACTTTTTCTAGAATTATTCTCTCTATTTAACAAAACGTGTCATTCTACCACTGTTTACATAAGTTAAGAAAAAATGTGAAAAAAATATTTTATGTCCTTTGATAATAATCTATAACAGTTTATCTCTCTAGTCAATAGACTGAAATAATAGGGATTAAAAAAAAACTGCAAAACGACATTCTTTGTTACACAAAATTATTATATTAAAACAACATTCTTTGTGAAAAGGGAGTATTATTAATTAGAGTAAACGGTTAAAACATTATCCTAACACTAATAATCAGTTTTGAAATTATTGTTGGGCTTTGTATGATTTTTTTGATTGTTTTGTTAAAGAAATATGATGATAAATTTAGATATCACGTAATTAAAGAAAATCTGTTATACTAGAAAATCTTAATAGTACAACTTTTAGCGTAGTTTCTGTTCTTTCAAAAATATGACAAACTTGCTTACTGTTACCGAATTTAATAGCTTTTTATTTTTGGTGTGTGCGAAACCGAATTTAATACCTTTATACATAGCAAGTTTAACATAAAATTTAGTAGTACATAACATTGTGATACTAGCTAGGTTTCCTAAAAAAAGGCATACTTGTTGTTACTGTTAGCGAATGTAATAGCTTTATAGCAAGTTTAACATATGTAATAAATTATAAAAGCTACTTTAGTTATAAATTTGTATTTTTTTAGAACGGATCGTAATATATTTGGATGTATTATCTCCGAAATATTTATTTTTTCATGGCCTATTATTTATTTTTATTAAATTTTCTGACATTATGGCCTATTATTAATTGATAAAATACAAAAGAATGGATGTGTCTCGATTTTCAATTGGACCAAATCATTAAGCCAGATCAGAAAATTGCGTTAAAATATGCCAATCGTCTCTACCTTCTTTAATATATTTTCATATAAATAAACCTCTCAACCTCCACACTTTCTCACCCATCACACAATCCTCAAAACAGAGTAACCCAAAAAACAGAGCAATCTCTAAAAAATCTCAAGAAACCTCACTAAAATGGGTTCAACGGCAGAGACACAATTAACTCCGGTGCAAGTCACCGACGACGAAGCTGCCCTCTTCGCCATGCAACTAGCCAGTGCTTCCGTTCTTCCGATGGCTTTAAAATCCGCCTTAGAGCTTGACCTTCTTGAGATTATGGCCAAGAATGGTTCTCCCATGTCTCCTACCGAGATCGCTTCTAAACTTCCGACCAAAAATCCTGAAGCTCCGGTCATGCTCGACCGTATCCTCCGTCTTCTTACGTCTTACTCCGTCTTAACCTGCTCCAACCGTAAACTTTCCGGTGATGGCGTTGAACGGATTTACGGGCTTGGTCCGGTTTGCAAGTATTTGACCAAGAACGAAGATGGTGTTTCCATTGCTGCTCTTTGTCTTATGAACCAAGACAAGGTTCTCATGGAAAGCTGGTGAGTTTTCTTCATATTACTCGTATGAGTTCTGACTTTTAATAGATCGTTATGGTAAATCAAGCTAGACAAGACAAATTCTTTTTTGATAATGTTGTTTCATAAGTTATGGATCTTGGTTAATGGATTAAAAATGAAATTGTGCAAAGGTAAAGGTGAGAGAGAGGCACAAAGTGTCAAAGACAATCAGACAAATACAGACAATACGACACGTATAGTCTAAACCTGCTCTCTCCACTAGAAAACTATATTATATGCAATTCTTTTAGTTAGTGGTTATAACGAGCTACTTAAATGAATTTTGTTGCTGTGCCAAGATTATACAAATAATAAGGAGAAACTTCAGAAACATTTATGTTAGTTGGTCCAATCAAAAGAAACACTCTTTTTTTTTTTGCAGAAAAAACACTCTTTGTTTCTATGTTTTAGTTCATGGCTTTAAATAGAGAAGCTGTAATCGTTCTTCCTATTATTGAGTAACAAAATAAGGAGATAGAATAGCAACATGATTAGGAAGAGAATTGTTCTTTTCATGATCTAGAAAACTTCAAATCTGGTTTTGGTTTTCTTCAATCGAACCGGCTGGTTCTCTATGCAAACCGGCTGCTCTTTATCAAACTGTACAATCAACTTGCCGTGGATCTAGTTCAATCTTGTGGTCGAATTCAAAAACTTTATTATAGTTAGTGGTAATCAAAAGTTGATGGTATCGAATTTGAAAAAACAAAAGAAAGTTGAGGGTTTAAGTTAAGCTAAAAGAGTGTATATGTGTTTTCTTAAACTAATGCCAAAGAGTCATGTTTTAGGTACCATTTGAAGGATGCAATTCTTGATGGTGGGATTCCATTCAACAAGGCTTATGGAATGAGCGCGTTCGAGTACCACGGGACTGACCCTAGATTCAACAAGGTCTTTAACAATGGAATGTCTAACCATTCCACAATCACCATGAAGAAGATTCTTGAGACCTATAAGGGTTTTGAAGGATTGACTTCTTTGGTTGATGTTGGTGGTGGCATTGGTGCTACACTCAAAATGATTGTCTCCAAGTACCCTAATCTTAAAGGCATCAACTTTGATCTCCCACATGTCATCGAAGATGCTCCTTCTCATCCTGGTATATTAACATTTTCCTAACATTTCGCAAAATGAGATTTCCTTGGAAGATTATGTCATCTTATGACTAAATTAATGTAGGTATTGAGCATGTTGGAGGAGATATGTTTGTAAGTGTCCCTAAAGGTGATGCCATATTCATGAAGGTTAGTAATTAATCAAGTATTTTACACCAAATTCAAGACTAATTAAGAAAATTCTTGACATTATACGTAATTCATCAAGGAATGTATCTCAAACATTTTCTCATTGTTGTAACAGTGGATATGTCATGACTGGAGTGACGAACATTGCGTGAAATTCTTGAAGAACTGCTACGAGTCACTTCCAGAGGATGGAAAAGTGATATTAGCAGAGTGTATACTTCCAGAGACACCAGACTCAAGCCTCTCAACCAAACAAGTAGTCCATGTCGATTGCATTATGTTGGCTCACAATCCCGGAGGCAAAGAACGAACCGAGAAAGAGTTTGAGGCATTAGCCAAAGCATCAGGCTTCAAGGGCATCAAAGTTGTCTGCGACGCTTTTGGTGTTAACCTTATTGAGTTACTCAAGAAGCTCTAAAAACAAACAATGTTCCTATGAAGATGATTTATATGTAAACATTATCTCATATCTCCTTCCACGGTTCCAAAACTATGCTGTTTAATAATGGTTTTTACAAGAATTTGATTATGAGTTTGTATTTTTGTTTGTTTGGAACAAAATTATGTGATTATAGGGAAAAATAAAATGAGCTATTATTGAAGAAATCACAGTGAAAAAAAAAAAGATTATCCGATTACAATCAATCACGTTCAGATAGTTTCCACGTGGACTCTGTTCGTTCACCGACCAAGCTAGTTTCAACGAATCTTGCTTGATTAACTCAAAACTTTTCAAACTTCTCTTACATTTTCTAGACTCTTCTAGCTTTACTTCTCTCGTTACCGATTATAAATATTTCACCAGCCCCTTCTTCTTCTTCTCGTCAAGAAACAAAAAAGTTACAAAATCTCAACAAAAAGAATTCGAGGATGATGTCTATTTTTAGCCCATTCGAAGCTCTTTACGCCGAATCCAACGGCTTCAAGATGATATTCTCAGGCACCAAGAAGCAAAGCTCCGGTGATAATCAGTCGCCGGCGACAGATCAGCAAAAGAACGCTGGAAAAACTCCGATTTCGTCAGACGATGAAAAGAGTAATAAGAAGAAGATCCAACCTATGAGGATAGCTCCAGAGCTCGATGGTCTTCATTGTTTTGAAACTATTCTTCCTTTTTAATGATCATGATTCATGATAAAGAGATTTTATTCATTACTTGTAAAAAAAATGTTCCTTCCTTTGTATAAAGATTAATAATCATACAGCTTATTCCAATTCTATAAACTAATTTTGGAATGGATTATTCTTAATCTACTTAAAACGAATCTAAATTTATATGTTGATCTATATTCTTGGTCTCAAGATTCTATGAAGAAGTAGTCTGACTCTCACTTCTTGTTGTTCCTTCGAGCTGACGTTTTCTTCCACCATTAACAAACCTTTTCCCAAAACCTAAAAGAAACGCAGGAGGAACAAAAGCACCTCCGCTTAAACTGCAGACAACCGCAACAGCTCCACCGATAATCAACAGTTTCTTCAGATTCGCAGCTCGGTTTCCTTGGTTTAATGTAACGGGAGTTTCAGTGACAGGCGATGCACCGTTGCTGAGGGAGATGAGATGGTCTTGTGTGATCTTGGTGTTGATTTGAGCCATGAAAGCAGACCGAGAAAGCTTGGTTCCTCCATCTGAGAGTCTATGCGTTTGGTAAGCACGTAAACCGGGTTCCATCTTCTTCACTGCTCCCCACATTCCTCGTTTCACTCCAAGCTTTGCGATTTCTCTAGGTATTCCCATGTCTTCGTGGTGGAATAGAAGTACTTCGCAGGCACTTGTTACCCCATCGTCTCTTCTTGATTCCACTGCATAAATTTACCATATTGAGGAAAATGTTTCACTTTGTTTAAAGTTATTCGGTTCTTGAAAGATCACAGAAGATATCTTTACCTGGTCGAATGCACCAGCTTGAGTAGAACAAATCCACGCGTTTTTGTTTGTTGTTAGGCGGTATAGAAGGAACCGATACTCCCTGAACCAAGAACGAGATACAATCTTAGGGTGTTGTTATTGTAACTGGTTCTTTGCAATGCAAAGTAAGAGCACAAAAAATGAATCTATTCTTCATCTCTTTTCTATATAACCTGTTCAAATCCCAAACCAACTGATTTAGAGGTAAGCTGGCAATTCAATTGCAATTCTATGCAGAAAAACTAGCCTGACATCGAAGCTAACTCGAGCTTCTTTTTACTCTTTATCACATCAATGTAAAAGAGTCCATTTTTGTTACTAGTACACATACCTTTGTAACACAGTAATAAGAGTTTCCACAATTCCATATCCTGCGACCGATTACATACTCTCTATCACTGCAGAAGAACGGGAACTGCAACACCGGAACATACATGAAAGGAAAGATCAATCTAAGAACCACTCATCAAAATGTTACAAAACAAGTAAAGTAACTAGAGAGGCAGAGAGTAACTAACCTTGCGTATCCATCTAACAATCATGGTTCCAGTACTGGGACACTCTTCAACAGTAGTGGAATTAGAAAGCATTGTATCCCAAGTTGGTCTAAACTCATCATCCCAGAAAAAGTCTCTTAACATCACAGGAGTTGCATCTTCAAACACAGTTCTACTTCTATACTCAGTAGGACCATTCTAAAACAAAACACAAAAGACCCATCAAGAACAAAAAGAAACAAATCTCTCTATCTCAAACACACAAGAGCAAGTAATATATTACCTTAGGTTCTCTCAACCAAGCTTGGTATCTCATACCAGGAGTAAAACGATCCATCATCTGAATCCAAGCTTGACCACCATCTTTCCTCTCAACCAATTGCACAAGATGTCTCAAATCTAACTCTGTTACAGTATTAGGCAATCTCTCCTTTGTTTTCTTCACTCTACAAAAAATCAAAACACACAAAAATTAACAAACCAAAACAAAACCCTTAGCTATAACTAAACCATCACAATCATCAAAATTAGCTTTACCTTGAAACCAAATCCAAATGTTGTTCAGAAGAATCATATGAAGAAGAAGAAGAATCAGGAGAAACTGTTTGTCTCTGTTGTCTTAAAGCCATAGTCCATGTATCACAAACAAGAGCCTTTAAGCAAGGAGCTGATCCAAAACCCTTCAAAGGAGAAGTAACAACAGAACTAGGAGAAGAAGATGGTAAAGACAAATCAAAAGATCTTGGAGCAGAACATTGTAATTTGACTTGTCGATTATTAGAAGAAGAAACCCATCTTGGTTTCCATGCCCATCCAATAACCAACCCAATAACAAAAGCTAACCATCCTGTGATTAGCCCTAATATTATACTCTCAAGCAAAGCCATAACTTTGCAGAGGATAAGTAAGAGAAAGGGTACGCCTTTAAATATGTTAAGAAGAAACTAAAAAAGAAACGATTTTTTTATTTGGATAAAGATGAAAACTTTGAAGGCGGTGAGAGGAAGAAGACAAAGAAAGGGACATGAGTGGTGAGAAGAAGAGAGATAAATCTATGGACTTATGGTAAAGGGGTTATTATTCGTAGACGCTAAGTAGTAGTAGCCATTGATGGAGCTTGAAAGACCATTGCTTTTTAGAGGAGGAGAAACAAAAAAAAAAAATGGTGGACGGAGAGTGTGAAACGACGACCACCGTCCATTAAGGACCATTTCTAAATTACGGTTGATTAGGAGGAACACTTCAAATCTTGCAGGGTTTATTTTTCTTTCCCCAAATTAAATTCTGAGTTTTATTAGTCCTTTGATTTTTAATATCGTAACGTTATTTTATAGCCGCGTTTTTGATGTCACATTTTATAAATGTGTTAAATGTAAATATTGGTTACAAACTTTTATAACATGATTGTTTTGACTTTTTTTTGGAAGACTTGACTATGGAATTTTGCTCACTAGCATTAACTCATCTGTTTGATGTATTCAAAGTTTGAACATCTATTTACTAGGTCTTTCATCTTCTTAAAACTAAAAATTTCTCACATTTCTTATTACTTCTATCATAATATTTACGTATCCAAAAAAACGATCAGTCATGTCAAAATTGTTTGAGTTAAGAATTAAAAGATCATTTTCCAAGTTTGAGTTAGTTTATGAAAATCAGAAAAATATTTTGTGTTTTAATCAGTACAAAATTGTATATTTGTGCTGCTAAATATGTTAGAGTAATGCAACTATGTTTGTTTTGGACATTAAACAAAAAAAGAACAATATTGCAAAGACGAATTTGGAATCCTTTGACCTTGCCAAGGCCATAGACACATTACCACTTGTGCAAGGAGCAAATGACGATTTATAATAAATTACAAACAAACTTATCTTAATAAATTTATCACTACCTTGAAGGGGCATTGAGACCATAGCATGTTACATGAGGAAAAGAAAACCTTTGTACTGATTAAAAGAACACTTAAAGAGTTAATCCATTGTCACGGCTATTGTCACCACCATTACCATTGCCACGCATGATCGTCTCCATGACTCCATTGTTGCCATTACCACATCGTTTCCACAATCATGGCAAATGCAATATAGTGGCAAAGGTGAAAGAGATAGACAGATAGTAATGTTCCGATACTAGGGGTGGCTTAAATAATTTTTCTATCGTAATGTTAAGATGATAGGTACTATTGCATTTTTGGTAGATGAAGGGTAAATTATATAAGATTAAAAGTTTGAGGATTCTTTTGCAATTTTCCCATATTAGAAACGAAACATGTTCTCTTCTCAGGCCCAATAACATTTTTTGTTAAATCTTTGATTATTAAAGTTAACCCATCTTGGAATCAAACACGACCGTTAAAATCAGAAACCTTGGTTTTGGATATAGCCAGCCATGGTGATCTTATCTCTCGTCTCTTGTTCCTTCTCCGTTTTCTCACCGCCGATTAGTCTCCGGCTTCATCTCCCGCCGGTAACTTCTCTCTGCTCCCATGGAACCTTCCCTGCTTCTTCTACATTTCGGTCTCAGCTACAACCATTGCTTATCAGCTGCTTAAATCATCGAGAACCTGCTTTAACTTTCCGATGTAGCTGCCTTAGCTCTCCGATTGAATCCGGAAGTCAAATTGGTAGGTGAATCTGACTATCTGACATTTCTCTGCATTCATTTGTTCTCTGAAGCATATTTGCAAACACTTGGTGTGCGTTAATGCAAACACTTGTGTGCGTTAATGCAAACACTAAGTATCTCTCTTTTGCTTTGCAGAATCTCTGTTTTCGTTATTCCGAGATATTGGGTTTATAGAAGAAGAAACTGAGATGATTTTAGCGAAGAACCCAGATATAAAGTCGACATCTTTGGATAAAATCGGTGCTCGTGTTGCTTCTCTTCAGTCTCTGAAAATCAATGGCTTCCCGCTTCAGGGTTTGATAGCTAAGTGCCCTAATTTATTGACTTCAGAAGAATTTGATCTCGTTATTAGTTTCTTAGTTGATGAACTTGAAGGAAGGCTTGATCCTGAATTAGTTGAGCGCTTACTCTCTGTGGTAGACACATCTATCTTGCTTAGTTTTAATCAGAAGGTGAGATTGCTTCTCCTCCATGGGATACCTAAAGAAAAGATCTCTCATGTATTGAACAAAGTGTACCTAAATAAATTGCTGTATCAGAAATCAGTTGAAGATATTGAGAGATTGATTAGTTTCTTGGAACCTTTTGGTGGAATTGGTATAATTGCTAGGCGGCCAGTGATTCTCAATAGTGACTTGGATAGTCAGTTGATTCCTAGGGTTGATTTCATTAGGAATCTAAGCGGGGAAGACGATTTCGCTACTGGAACGGTGCTACGTAGACTTCCTGCCATATTGAGTTATAGTGTTGAGCATATGAACGGCCAAGTAGAGTTTCTCAAGTCTTTTGCTGGCTTGACGAGTGAGCAAGTGTTTAAGATTGTTCATGTGTTCCCTAATGTTATCAGCACTAGTAAAGAGAGGAAACTGCGCCCGAGGATAGAGTTTCTGAAGGAATGCGGCTTTGATTCCCCCGGCATGTTCAAATTCTTGAGTAAAGCACCATTGATTTTAGCTCTATCCGAAAATAATCTCTCGCACAAACTCGGTTTTCTGGTGAAGATTGGATATAAGCATAGAACAAAGGAACTGGCCTTTGCGATGGGAGCTGTGACCAGAACAAGCTCTGACAATATGCAGAGGGTTATTGGACTGTACTTGAGTTATGGTCTTTCATTCGAAGACATTCTAGCAATGAGCACAAAACATCCTCAAGTCCTGCAGTATAATTATACTTCTTTAGAGGAAAAACTGGAGTATTTGATCGAGTACATGGGTCGTGAAGTCGAAGAACTTCTTGCATTCCCTGCATTTCTTGGATACAAGCTTGATAGCAGGATCAAGCATCGGTATGAAGAAAAGTTGAAGAGCAGAGGTGAGAACATGTCTCTTAACAAGCTTTTGACAGTATCAGCTGAAAGATTCTCTAAGGCGGCTGATAATATCGAAATGATTTGTTTATGACCAAGTTTGAGTTCATTGAGAACTTACATCAATAGTTTTTATCACAAATTCTCACTTCGATATCAACAGTAATACTCTAACTGTCTTGATTTTATAGAGTTAAGCTTTTCATTATGTAAAACACTTACAAACTAAGTAGAGAACATGTCGGTCAGAAAAACGAGAATATTGCAAAACTGGAGCACTAAAAAGGATCCGAGTAGGGACTATTCAAAGCAAACTCTACCCTGCCTGGATTTTATTTGGAGCAAATAATATAAGTTTGGGCTTTTCGTAAATATAAGTTAAGTGGGCGTTGGCCCGTATATCGCCAAATCGAGTTATGTCATGTGCTCCGTAAAAGTCCCACATCGCTTGCCTAGAAACTTAACTTCTTGAATATATAAGACTGTGAGAGCGTTGATGGTCACGACCTTACTTGAACAGGATCTGTTCTATAGGCTCGTACCTCTGTTTCCTTGATTTCTCAAGAGACAGGCCTTTTACCCTGGTTGATGAACCATGACCGTGCGGCTAGAGCGTGATTGACGGCCACGATCGTCTTCGGACGCATCCGGTGCTGTAGAGGATCGTTACTCGGCTCGGTTCTACCTTGCCGGGGTGGTCGCACGGCGGTCTGACAGGTCCCTTTCCTTCTTTTTTTTTTTTTCCTTTCTCCGGTTTTTTTTGCTCTGTTTTGAGGTCTATTGAAC
>Ga0041059_1003023_pt1 | contig 11900 bp, 13 predicted proteins | sample AraColnosormetaG_FD_56232 | JGI IMG/M metagenome (GOLD analysis project Ga0041059, IMG submission 56232) | Arabidopsis roots microbial communities from North Carolina, USA - Col MF nosort | ecosystem: Host-associated > Plants > Roots > Unclassified | place: USA: North Carolina | collected... | reverse complement strand
TCTTTTTTTTTTTTTCTCTTTTCTAATCATAGGCACCCCTTATGCAAAGGATGATATTTACAAATAACGAAGTGGCAGCGGCGGTAGCAAATTATTTGCCCGATGTACATTTTTATTTCACTGCGGAGGATTATCTCTTCATCTCGTCATGTCAAGTACGTTTTGTTTCGTAAATTACTTATCAATTAAATGTATATATCAATTTTCTATTCTAATGCACATTTAAATATATAAAAATATAGTATATCATCCAAGTTGGATACGTTTACGGATCCTCGAGTATTTTTGGACCTGTGTATTTTCCACATGAAATTCCCGGATATTTATATGTTTAGTTGTATATTTTTTTATATATTATATAAATAAACTATTAGTAACATTATTTGCTTTTTATTTATTTATCTACAGTATTTTTGGAATGCCTTTTCTTAGAAAATATCATATGATCTTTGTTTATGACACCACCAACGAAGACGACGTGAATGACCAAGATGGTGTGGACGATGTGAACGATGAGGAAGACATGGAAAGACTCGTTCACTCATGGACATTATGATGCAGCGTATCACAATTATATCTTTTACTTTAAGCTTTGTTTTATTTTTGTAAGAACTAACTAAGCTTTTATTTTTTTCTTTGGTAATGGGAACTAATTAAGCTTTTAAGACCTTTCATGAGTGTGTAATATTTAACCGCTAGTTTTTGCGTTTGCAATTTTATGCATTTGACGCTAATCACATAAATTGTTTGTACGGTTTCGTAACATTTTGAAATGCTTAACATTAGAATCTCATTTCATCGATCCTTTATTATAGTAACAAGCGATTGTTCTTTTTTTTAAAACACATTTGGAAGGAACGGAAATTTGGGGGTGTTATTGGTTTATGATTTTAAAAGAGTTTAGTGACTTAAAGTGTCATGTACAATCCATTGTTATTCAATCAAAAAATTTTAAAAGTATGTTAAATTTTTATGTTATTCATTTAAGATTTGTAAAAAGTAATCTAAAATCTTCATAAATCTAGAGTTATTGGATTCATATTTTTATAAAGTCAGTAAAAGTTTTGTGTTATGTAATTAAAACAAAAGAATCTCTGATTGTAATGAATTAAATTATTATGTTATTGGTTCATGACTTTCTACACTTTTCTTCACAAAATAAAGTCATCGAAAGTCACGAAAAATATTATCAAAATAGAGAGATTGTTTGAGAAACTTTACAAGATTATGAAAAACTAATCAACAAAATTATAAAAAAACTCTCTAGCAAAAGTTTGGAATTTTTCATTTATTTACTTTTAATGATTTGATTAAAGTCATCAAAATTCCTTATAAGTTAGGATCCAATAAGTTTAGTTTGGAGCAACACTATTTATTTCTTTAAATAATATCATTAGAGATGATTTTACACCAAAATAAAGTTTGGAACAAAATTTGAAGCACCATTAGAGATGCTCTAGTTTTGGTTCATCTTTGCCATACACCATTCCTTGGTTATTGCGATGTAACTATTATCATTTCTATAGTTTTGAAATTATATGTGAATAAGATAAGTATTGAATAAACTGTTCAAAGTATGAAACCCAATATACATTTGGTGTATTCATCATTAATTTGCTACATTCACAAAGATTAAACACCAAGAGATTAATTTAATTTGTTGAAAAAATTGAAAATAGTCAATTTTCATATGATGTAGTTATGAAATTAATCCAAATTTAGCTGTTTTTTTTGTATTTGTTTTTGGAGATGTTAAAATTTTATTTACACGCTCTTACTTCCTCCAAGTTCTTGAAAAGGCAAAGGTACAGACTTGAAGGCTCTGTATTTCCCCACGTTGTTCAAATGCTCATTCTCCAACCTGATTACAAAAAAACAAAGATCATTAAAATTCATCATCCGATCTTTATTTTCGATAATAATAACCTGAAATCGAGTTTTAAGTTAGACTCGAACCTGAAAAAGTTCCAAATGCCACGACGAACAATCTCTAAACTTGCAACAACAGCAACCAAAGCTCTTTTGTGTAAAAATGGAGCTTCTTTAATCCCAAGAACAGTCTGCATCCATGCCAGCCTCAGCACCACATTCGCCACCTTTATTTCAAATCACCACTCTAGTTATTAAAAAACCCGCGAAAACGCAACAATTCAAACCCGAAAAAGTGTCTTTAATTTCTTTATTTTTTTGGTTTACCATGACAATGAAGTAGATGCTTTTGTAAGGTACTAAGAGTTTGTCACGAAGCCACGGGTTCTTGGAGTTGCGGTTCATCAGACCCCAGTCCCTGAAAATGTCCCAATAAGTATTGAACAACGTGGCAATGCTCGAAGTGGTTACTGCCACCGTGAGCCAGTACGTCCCTCTCTTCATCTCAAAAATTGTCCTAGCCGCAACCGCCAATATAGTCGATAGATACTTTAGTGCGTTAAGGCCATGCATTTTGTCTTTCTCCTCGACCAACCTCCTAATAGACTGAAAGAAAGAAAAAAAAACAAACAAAGTTTTGAACATTTTGAAAATGTTATGAAACAGTAAATGATACGGTTTACGACGTAAACTAGGATAATTTTTTCTAAGTACCTGAGCGAAGCGGAACCAGTAAGGAATGATGGCAACAACAAGGTAGAGTTCTTTGTAAATCTCACTATCATAACATGTGTGTGTTCGTCTCTTAAAATCTCCTCCCCAACCATAGTAGCAAACATAAAACAATAAGCTTCTGAATGTTTGGACCTGTGGAACCAAAACCTAATTAATGATTTGTCAAGAAGAAAACCGATAGATTAACGAGATGCTAAACCAAGCAGCTTGTTGTACCTGACTTGTCAATTGATCTGCGAGGAAGAAGTCCGGGAGAATAACCTGGGAAAGAAAAACATACTCATGAACTATATGTAACATCGTTTTCAGGTTTTATTACTTGGTTTGAACGTTACCTTGTAGAGAGGACTTAAAAGACAGCGAAAGACGCTTCCAACGAAGAAATATCGGCTCGAGCGATATATTATATTGAATGGACAGAACAGTACCATCATCAAGCACTGCAATCATAAGTAAAAGATGTCTCAAAAAACTAACAATGTTGATGTATTGTTAAAGATTAATATCAATGTCTAATTTCAAGAACGTACGACTAGAAGAGCTAAAGGAACGAGCTCGGTGATGACACTGAAACTTTTGGTTCTTGGATCCATTTCCATGTCGAGATTTGAGATGACTCCTCCAAATGTTAAAACTGCTAGACCAGAGCCTACCAGAAGAACTTCTCTATAACCAAGATCATTTCCTTGCTCAAACCCGAAGATAAACGGGTAATTTACTCGGTATCGACTCCAAAAATATATGTCTGCCGCATACATAAACAAATGAACCGCAACAAACCCGAACAAGCTGCAGAAAAAAGTGTTAGAAAATCGTAGGATTCAGTAAGTTTCTTGTGGTTCCATCTCAAAACTAAGTGTCAATGAGTGATTTAACCGATGTAGGATTTTTTTTATCCTCGGTTCAGCGGGGATGAATGTAACTTTACAACGGACCTGTAAAGAGGAAAAATGTTCTCCATGTACTGATGCCTGCCCTCACTTTTTGTTAAGCCTCTAATATGTACAAGAACCGTTATCGCAATGGCGAGAGCGACAGCGCAACCGGAAAAGAAGCCTATATATATATGAAGATGAAGTTTTAGTCTATGAGAAAGAGTACTCATAACAGAGCTTAAATAGATTAATTGGGTACCAAGAAAGTAAGTGATTCTGTGTTTCTCCCTCTTAGTTTTAGGCCTTAAACATTTCATTCCTTCTCGGTGATTTCCATTAGCGAAATGCTTAATAAACGTCGCTTCCACTCTCGACATGAGCCTTGAGACCTGAAAATGTAAATGATAAGTTTAGCTTGTAACATCAAAGAAAAGATGATGTGAAAATAGATGGTACTATTAACCTCATCACAGCTACCCAAATACGAGTGATCTACTGTATTTAGATAAGGCTTTGATGCATTCCTCGAAGTAGTCTGCGCAAGCAATACATAGATATATATCATCGCAAGAACATATACATAAACCTTGTACTTAATTAGTTAAGAGATTACAAACCTTGTCATACTTCTTTAGTATCTTTGCAAACGCCAATTGATTCAAGAAGCTGCAAAGAGAGATGATGAGAAACAGAGTTTTCGAGAAACCAGAGGATCTTTATAAAAACATTCTTACCAATAACTCTTTAAGAACCTAAGTTTTTGATAAAACTCAACAAAAGCGCGGTTCATAAGCTCTTCGGCTCTCCTAAGCTCGGGTTTGCTGAAGGTTTGCTCACTTGGGAGACCAAGAATCATCATTTTGAGAGTTAACAACGGAGTTTCGGGATCGATTTTGAGCTTTACATGATCCAACATTTCTACTGGAGCAGGTTTAAATACTTTCTTATCTTCGGTCTTTTCCATTTCTCTAATCACATCCATTGGTGAAGGGGCTACATTATAAAAACATTCACATCAACCTTTGTAAGAAGCTTAACGTTTAGGATTAAGTAAAATGGAGCTAAACCTGGAGTCCTCATTGTTGAATGAGGAGAAGAAGGAGCACTCGCGACGCTATTAAGGTCAGGAGGAAGATGAACGTGAGGATTCTCAACTTTAACTCTAAGAGCAATCAAAACATTTAATTGTCTACTAAGCTCATCAGCTTCCTCCATAACATTTTCAACTTTTTGCTTATAAAATCTCAAAACCTTGTTGAATTCACCGTCGAGTCGCCTGAAAAACTGAACCTCCATCTCCCCTCCTTCCTCAGCTGAGTTAAGAAACGTCGTCGTATAACTCGCTGTCTCGTCTTCATTAATCAAAATGATTTGTTCCTCGTCGTCGTCAAAGAGATGATAATGATGATGATTATGATGATGATGATGGCGTTTGCTGCTTAAAGGATTATGATGTTTATGTGATTTCTTAGGAGAACGAGAAGCTCGGTTTGTTAAACCGCTAAATGCGCGGTAAAGAGAGATTCTTCTCGATAATCCTGGTCCGCCTCCGCCTCCGCCTCCTCCGCCTTCTCCACCGTCTGTTTTAAGAGGTACGGTGTCTCCGGTTGAAGGAGGAGGAGGAGGAGGAGGAGGACGTTGTTGTTTTTGTAGGCGATAACGAAGGATCTGTTTGACTATTGATTTAAGAGAACGATAATCCATGTAGGCTTCTTTCCATTCTTGGATCATCTGCGTTTCAAATTCTCTTCCAAACTTCATATTTTCTCTACGGATCTGAATTCTTTTTTTCCCCGGAAAGATTGGAGTTTCCCGGGAAAATCTAGCAAGAACACAAGAACAAAGAAAATCCTATGTTTCTCCTTTGTAATCTCTAGTCTTTTGAATTTTGGTTTTGGATTATTGTTTTTTATTTTGGTTCGTAAGAGCTGGATCAAGTTTCTTTTTCTGGTAATCAAAGACTATATATGTATGTGTGTGTATCAAGATTTATTTATTTGGTAGAAAGAAAATTATAACGAGAAATAAAAGAAAAATAGAGCTATTTTGTGCATTTTCATTTTTTATTTTTGTCGACATCTTTATTAGATTAACTCAAATGATCCAGCACAGAAATATTGTTTATATATGTAATAAAATGCGGTTGAATACGAATGCATTTTCCTTTCATATAAAAAATCTCATGCAAATAATAGGAAAAACAAAACAAAACAAATCTTGTAACATATATATAAACGGAAAAAAATACTAAATTCGGATCTTTGTCTTTTTGTATCCATCTACATTAAGTGGATTTAGGGAAATACGAATCATAATGGATTGCAATATAAACTTGTAAATCCATATATCCATAAGTCTAGTGTTAAAAAATTCATGATCTGGTGCCATAAACGTATGCAACTATACATTTTCAAAATTCATACTATTAAAAGAATATGGGAACTACTTTATTTTCATGTCTTTCATAATATAGTTATGAAATTTAAATTGACATGAACAACACATTAAAGTCCCGATAACGCGTTATATATTAAAGCGTTGATGAAAATAGCTGTGCACGCATGCTAAGGACAAATATGAAAATAGTATTTATATGCATTTCCAAACGCCAAATATTTCTATATCTGCTTTAAAAAACAAAACAAAACTATGGCGGTCTAATTCTTTTGAAAAACATATATTATGTGTGTTTGAATTCGAATAGTTATACAATTGTTACAGACTATAGATGATACATGTGTTCGTCATTTAATAGATTGTTATTCAATTATTGAATCGTTCATTATTTTCATTTTAGGATACGGATGGATGGTTGGACCTAAAATAGTCATAAATTTAAATGGATTTTGTGCAAAAAAACTCAAACTCATCCATTTTTGTAATTTTATCATTTACCTCCAAAAAATGTTACATAATCATATGAAGTCGAAAATAATACTCAATATAGCCTTTTTTTTGTTATTGTCAAATTTTAAAATTTTGATAAATCAAATCGAAGCCCTCGAGATGAGGAGTTCAAAAATATCTTTAAAATTTTCAAAAACAAATATATGTGATCGTGAAAATATTTATAATATATATAAAATTGTAAAAATGGATTATATTGCATATTATTTTGGAATTCGTATAATAATTTTGCATTTTTTTGACGGATAAAATTATAAAAATAGTCTACTTTCAAAGTTTTTTTTGGCACAAAACCTAATTTAAATCGTTGCATTACTTGTCTCAAATATACTCAAAATCCGTGGACGAGGATTTTCTTCTCTCCTTTTTAGGGCATCAAGTCTTTTTTTAGATTTTATAACCACAAGTGTAAGTGGTAATCTCTTTGACCTTTTTAGCAAACTAAACTTAAACTCATCAGTTCCTTCTTACACGGAAGCATGTAAAACAAAACCAAAAACAAGACTTAATATTATTTTGTCTTTTTTCTTTTAACAAATCCCAACTTTTTCCTTGTTGTTTGTTGTTGCTGAAACTAGAAGATGGATTTGCTACCATCAAGATATAAGATTCACAAGACAAAGTTAAGATGGATCTTAACAATGATGACGATGATGATGATGATGGTGATGAGAAGAGGAGAATCAATGAGATTAGATATGGAATCAGGTAACACAAAATGTATCTCCGATGACATCAAAACAAATTACATGACCGTTGGGACTTATTCCATCGTCAATCCCAACGAAGGCCACCATCTTCCTCCTTCTCACAAACTCTTCGTCACTGTAAGCATTAACTATGAATCTATGACAAATAATCTATGAATCGTTTGGTTGAGTATCACATTTTATGTACTTCTCTTTATAGGTGTCATCTCCTAAAGGGAAAAGCCATCATCATGCAGAGAATGTAGAGTCCGGGAAATTCGTGTTCACGGCAGAAGAAACCGGCGATTACATGACGTGTTTTGTGGCTCCAGGTTATAGACCTACCGCAAAATTCGCGGTTGATTTCGAGTGGAAAAGCGGTGTAGAGGCTAAAGATTGGACCACTATAGCCAAGAGAGGCCAAATAACCGTAAAAATTATATGTTACCTAACTATAGTTATTTTTTTGCATATCATAAAACACATACTATATCTCTAAACCGTATTATCTATATGTATAACTTAGTTCTAGTCTATAATGTGGTATGTTTATTCTCAGATGCTAGAGGTGGAGGTGAGGAAACTACTCGACGTGACAGAAACTATACATGAAGAAATGTTTCAGCTCATAGAGAGGTACAATTTAATCAAACTTAGTAATAGAAAAGCAATTCGATGTTTAAAACGGGTAATTTGAAATTGTAACAGGGAAAGGGAAATGCAAGAGTTAAACCGATCAACGAATTCAAGAATGGCAGCTCTCAGTTTACTGTCGTTCGTGGTAACAATGTCGGTCGCGGGTTTACAACTACGGCACCTCAAGTCATTCTTGGAGAGGAAGAAGCTCCTCTGATCAAGCTTGTTGCTGCGGTTACATTTAACAGATTTTGATGTTTTCTGTTTAGCTTCTTATACTTACTTAACCAATCAATAGTCTTCATCTTGAATTTTGAGAAACTTAAATAGCAAATTTTGCTTTAGACCAAACTCAAGATCATATATAAAATAGCAAGTTTTGTTCTCTGTATTTTGGACCGTTTATGAGCTGTTCCCGTAGAAAACTTAACCCGTGAATTCAAACGGCTGAGTAAACCCCGCCAAACCCGTAGGTCATTTACGGGTCATAAAGTAGTAGGCGGATTCGTTAAACCAAAGGACATCACTAGAAGACACACTTAACATATATGACTTATGAAGATCTCACTAAAGTTAGCAAAAACACGAAGCAAAAACACAAAGCAAAAACAAAACAACAATTGACATAAACGTAGAGAGCAGTGTGCTTAGGTTGTTATTGTTACTTATTTAGTCATAAGAATGCAAATCCCAAATCATAAAGCTTTTTTAGTCATGTCCCTTGTGGTGCTTATCCTTCTTCTTCTTCTTCTCATCATCATCATCACGATGATCCTTCTTCTTCTTCTTCTCATCATCATCATTATCATAGTGCTTCTTCTTCTTCTTATCCTCATCATCATGATACTCCTTCTTCTTCTTCTTCTCATCATCATCATCATTGTAATTATGCTTCTTCTTCTTCTCATCATCATCATCATTATAATGCTTCTTCTTCTTCTTCTCATCATCATCATTATAGTCTTTCTTCTTCTTCTTCTTCTCATCATAATCATCATCATCATGATGCTCCTTGTACTGCTCTTTCTTCTTCTTCTTCTTAAACTCATCATCTTCAGAGTTATTACCATCTTTCTTCTTATCCTTCTTCTTCTCCTTCTCCTTCTTCTTACTCTTCTCATCTCCATCATCATAATCCTTACCACTCTACAACATTTAAACCACCATTTCTTCAAAACTCATCCAAAACCATTTCAATTCAACAAAACCTAAGTTTCAGTTTCAATTTAAAATTTCTCAAACTTACATGTTTTTTGTGACCATCGTCACCATCATCCTCGTGACCGCCATAGCTAGGCTTCACGTAATCGCTCTCAATTCTTCCACCATAGCCAGATCCATGCTCCGATTCAGTTTTCCGGCCATACTCAACCTCCGTTCTCCCTCCATATCCAGAATTAGGTTTCCGGCCAAAATCAGATCCAGATCCAACGGGTCCGGGTCGTGCATAGCTACTGTACTCGGTTTTAAGAGCTTGGTCGTCATAAGCAGAAGAATCGTGGTTAGAAGAGAAATTAGGTCGCTGATACTCAAAGGCGTCGCCGGAGAGAGAGGAGAGAGGGTAACAAGTCTCGTCGGACGGTGGAATTGAACGGCCGTATGTCACGGTGATGTCGTAGCCTCCACTATAAGGCATCGGATCGTATTCGGTGAAATCGTCGACGTCATTGTCGTCGTTGGTGTAATACGGCATCGTTTTTGGAGTCTTCTTCTTCTTCTTTCTGATTCTTTTTTTGGATCTCTCAAGAAATGAAGATTGTGAGCTTCCTCTGTTTACATGGCGACTACTACGTACGAAAAGTCAAGGGGTGACACGTGGCTTTTATCTTTATTGTCTAAGTCAAAAGTAATGTTTATTGAATCCAAACTTAAAAAGAGTATATTGGCTGGGAGATAGAATTAAAAGAAAACAAGGTAATAGCACAGATTAAATGATGCTATTTGATTTGATTATTAATAAAATATCTACTATTTGATTACTTTATTAAGAATTTCACTATATTTGAAAGTTACATAGTTATCGTGGTTGGTTCATGATATATCTTAAATAGTTAAATACAATATCAAACTCATCAATACTATTATTTGAGAAGTACGTTTAATGAGGTGTGCATGAAATTAGATGAAATAACAACTTTGTTATTTGGTTAAAAAAATTATTTCATGAAAAAATCTGTTTAGAAGCACGCGGATCCTTTTTATCCGATTTTTAAAAGTCGGATACTCGCGTCTAATCCTGGCCATTAAATTGAATTGTTATTAGCCGTTAGATTTTGTAGTTTTATTTTGAATTATCATACATTTTAAATACGATCCTCATTTTTAAATAACTACTTTTACGGTAAAAGCTAAACATTCTCCTATAATTATGAGATTCATCTTATTCACTAAACTTGAATTCCACGAAAAAATATTTTGCGCATATTTTTTGACATAAGAAAATATTCTTATAAATACAGGATACAAGTTTATGTTTAGACTAAAGCTACCCATGCCAAGTTCATGAAATACAATCTACTATAACATTGTCAAATATGTCGATAGCATAGATGTTTCAAGCTATAAGTCCTGAAAGCTATAAGTCTGTAGGTAAACCACTGCATCGTTAGTCATCGATAAGATAAGTTAGTTTACATTTTATCATGAGATTACATATACTTGCATTGGACATGTTGAAAACAAATTTCAATTGTTTACGGTTGCACTATATGGCACTTTAAACAAAAATTTATTCAATTGAGGCACTTTCCAAGCAGTATGCATTTTACCATTTTTTGAAGGAAAATTAGACCTTTATACCCCTTACCAGAGAAACATTAACTAACCGGATGGATGTCATCAACTTTTTTCTACCAAACAATAGAAAAACAAACTAGTTTAGTTATGTAGTTTTTAATATAAACCATTGGATGGAAAAAATAAATATTAAAATCTATCGTTAAGAATAAATAAATAAATGGAATTATTATTTTTATGTTATCATATCTGATGAGAAAAAAGTGGATCTCTTGATCAATTAGAACGACATTCGACGATCTGTTCCTCCTATCCTCTCTGATTTACCTTGATCATTGTCTTTCTTTCCATGAAAATCGTACCTCCTGAAATCCATCGTTGCTTAAAAAAGAAGCAGACAGATGTTAGAGAAAGAGATTCATGCATTATGTTCATCTATCAAGCTTATCCGGTTATCGTTAAAATATTTACAAGAGATTTTAAAGGGTTTTAAAAGATTTACAATGGTTTTTTAAAGATTTTTAAAGGGTTTATTAAAGTGTTTTAAAAGATTTACAAGGGATTTTAAAAGGGTTTTAAAATACTTGCAAGGGATTTTAAAGGGTTTTAAAAGATTTATAAACGTTTTTTTAAATATTTTTTAAGGATTTTAAAGGCGATTAACTTGAAGACCCCTCTAGTGGAAATCCATGGTCCTCTTCTAGATATTTTTGAGGCGACTAAGCGTTGTATTTCCTTTAAGTGTATCCATATCCCGAGATCAGCAAATGTTCTAGCTGATTCTTTAGCTAAGGAAGCTTTAGCTTTGTATTCCCATAACTTTTAATCTAATGAAAGTTTGTTTGACAAAAAAAAAAGGTTTAAAAGTATTTTAAAAGACGTACAAGGGTTTTTAAAAGATTTTTAAAGAGTTTACAAGAAGACCCTTTAAAAACTCTTGTAAATCTTTTTAAACCCTTTTAAAATCCCTTGTAAATATTTTAAAATCCTTTTAAAATCCCTTGTAAATCTATTTCCCACCAAAAAGAATTTACAAGGATTTTTAAAAGGTTTTTTTTTGTTGAGAAAAAATTTGTTACGAAAAAAAATTTGGTTGGGAATTTTTTTTTTTGGCGGAATTTTTTTTTTGGCGGGAAAAATAAATTTCGGCGCCAAAAAATGGGCGGGAATATTTCAGTTTCCAATTACATGTTCCTATTAGATGAGGGTAATTTGGTCATTCTGTTCAAGAGAATGGGTATTTTTAAAAATGGACAACATAAAAGAGTGTAACGCCCGTGAACCGGAAAATCGGTTAGGGTTTGTTTTTTAAATCATCCGGTTTAATTGGTTGGGTTAATTGGAAACCCTAAAGTGTGCCTATAAAAGAAGGAAACTCGAAATTAGGGCTTTGGTTAGCCACTTTTCGTTTTATAAAGGAGAAAAAGAGAGAAAAGGAGAAGGAGCAGAATCG
>Ga0041059_1003022_pt1 | contig 11904 bp, 8 predicted proteins | sample AraColnosormetaG_FD_56232 | JGI IMG/M metagenome (GOLD analysis project Ga0041059, IMG submission 56232) | Arabidopsis roots microbial communities from North Carolina, USA - Col MF nosort | ecosystem: Host-associated > Plants > Roots > Unclassified | place: USA: North Carolina | collected 2013-09-02 | reverse complement strand
ATACAAATGATACGCAAAAAAAAAAAAAAATGAATATCGATGATAGAAATCATTGCTAGTCATATTTTGTTTATATAAAGCAAAATAAATGAATTGGACTCATCATATTCAACCAACTTTTGTTTATCGAACATCATCAAAGGCCTTCTTTATTATGTCATGAGACTCATGACTCATATGAGAAAGATACGTTACGAAAATAGAAACAAAAGTTTACAAAACCGCCATAATAAAATAAATATAGAAACAAAACCTACCAGAAAACTTAGTTTGTTTTCTTGAAATCATTGCATTCTTTTTTTATGTATATTACAATTAATATAGGTACTGAAATACATTTTGAAGGAAAATATATATAAAGATTGTTGTTAGTAGAAATTTATTCTTGGTTGGTCTTAACAAAGTAAGAAAACTACATATGCTCATCATCATCATAAAATTGCTCAGAAAAACGGAAGCAAATGACATGGTTTACGAGATCACGTTTTGATCACACACCGCATCGAATGAAAATACAAATCAGCAACAACAAACAACAACAAAAAAGGTATATATTATACGAAATAAATGTATAAAATCAATCGGTCGATGTCAATAAGTATAGAACTCAGCCAATTCTTCAACGGATCCTCCTTCTTGACCAGACTTGAGCATCCACAGCAAGTGCTCGAACAAAACGACTTCACAAGCTACAACAATCTCACGATCTTGTTCGATGGATCTAGAAGAAGACCGATCCACGAGTTCTTGAAAGAGTGGGTGAGAGATGATGTCTGGTCTAAGCATGTAAGGTCTTCGAGTTTGACCAACGTAAACCACATGGAGATTGTTGTCTTCTGAGAGTTCGTCGGAAACAGCGGCTGAGGAGGTTGAGTGGTGGTGGTTCTTGGCGAAAGAAGGCCATTTCTTCATAGCCGACTTAAGCTTTGTCAGCTTCCCAACTTTGGCCATTGCTAACGAAATTGAACTTTTTTCTTGGGGTTGGAACAAGAGAGTTGTTGAAACTAGCTAGGGTTTAGGGTTTACGAGGAGATTTATATGTGTTGATGTGAGTGTGTGTGGGGATCAAAATATTGGAAGAAGAAGAGAGGAATGTTTGAGAGATGTTCTTGGGAGGAAATAACGAGGAAGGTTCGTGTATATATATTGAGTGAGATAGAGAGAGAACGTATAGGTGCATGACCCACCGATTGATGCATAACAGCTAAGAGAGATGAGGACATAAATGGCAAAACTAGTATCGTTTTTTGCCCATTGTTTTTTCTTTCTTTTTTGTTGTATCTTGTAATTATATATTGAGATTCGTAATAATTTTAATTTTGTAATAAATTTTGCCATATTCATTCATTTATTTTCATGTTACAAATTACACTTGCTGATAAGAAAAATATTGTAAAATTATGATAGATGGATGAGGGAATGATACGGTCTACGAAAAAACTGATAAATACGTTCTATTAAAAAAAACAGATATAACAAGTGATCATTACACCATTAATTTATTTGGCTAAATATATATATATATATATATCAATAAAAAATACATAATAAATAACATTTTATCTAATTTAACATAACAAAACTATTAAATTATTTGATACAATTTTTTTTCCTTTTTATATATATTTGATACTATATATACACACTATTTCTCTTACCTGTGACATTTTGTTTTGCCTACATAAATGTCAGACACCACAAATCCAGTTTTGGAAATGCTTGCTTGATAAACATTCATGTTTGTTGTATAATTTTTTTTTAAATTGTATTTTGTATATTATGATGTCTTATAGTATATAATAATTTGTAGATATATACATATACGTGCGGTGAGTAGAGATGTGTAGGCAACCTCTTATTGCGTGTTGTTGTCTAATGATCGGACAAAGAGCGATGTTTTTTAGATAACGATTACATCTTGTCCACAATTTTGTTCAATATTACCCGATAATGCTAATTTTTTGTCGTTCATATTATCATGTACTATAGAAAACAAGTATGGTCTTCATCTGTCGATTTACCTTCGATTTTCTTCATTTCATATTAAGAACATAAATTAGATATGAACATTCAAAAAGCATACTATAAAATTAAACTCGTAAACTCATATAATTTACACGGTAATTAGGTTTTATTGACGGATGCAAAAACTAACCACAAGCATATTATGCTCTTTTCGACAAGACACAGTCCTTTTATCTAGTGCAAATGCATAATCATAAATATTGCTCATTCTTTTCATAAAGTTAGTTTGGCATTTCCGAGAAATTAGGTGGAGAAGACCTTACCTTACCGTCTGTCTTTTATCGAACAAAAAAAGTTGTGGATGGTAAGCTAATCATTTAAGGAATTTTTAGATACTTCTTTTTTATAAATGGTCGAACATATAGTACTTGTTTATAGCAAAAGAAATAAAATAGTAATATAGTACTCTCTCATCATTAAACATTAGATAACTATCTTTATCTTAATGTACTTATGTAGCTAGTAAAACATCAAACCAGACCTACAATTTGATCAAGAGTGAAATATTTTATTTTTGAATAGTGAAGATCTTAGAGAATTTTTGAAGATTTGAAGAAAGGAAAATGATACGCGCATATATGCAGCATATACATACTGGCATCACACGAAACAAACAAGCAATCTGAATTTAGGAATACTAATTACTTCCGATTCGTAATCATTGCAATGATTAGCATAAATCGAGTTATGCTATAACTTAATTATATAAAGGTAGCAACATGTATTACTTAATATTCTAAGGTGTGATACTTTTAGAAATTCATTTTTTTGGATTAGATTAAATATTACTAAAAAGGTTAGAAACTTAATTTAAGAGAAATTTTCGATTAGTTGTATTAAAAACAAGCTAGAGTCCAAAATTAAAGTAGAGACAAGCCAGTTAGGATGGTGTTGTTCATGTTAAGTGCGCGACAATTGTGCAACTAATCTACTTTTATTTTTTTCGACTTCTATATAATACGTCTTTCATACATTTATATACTTCATATTGTAAAAGAAATTAGCATAAAGGTAAACACTAAACAGTCACTGTTTTCTTAAAGTATCTCTGTCTATAAATTGTTAGCGTAGTAGTTGAAAATTGTTGCCTAATGTATATTATCGATATATTAGAAGGATTTATTGGTTAATGAATTTTTATTGATTTTAAAATTCAAAGCAAACATAATTTTATATTCGTGTTTAAATAATGGTCTACTGTTTCTACCAAAAAGAAATAATGGTCTAGTGTTTTTTATTTATTTGACCTGATCCATTTATGGATTTGGACATATTTCAGAAATTTTTTTCATAATGGGTTTAGGTTGGAAATGTTTTTTTTTTTTAATACGATTTTAAAGGATCGGTTATCCCTAAAAAAAAGTAAGATTTAAGGTTACATAAGAACTAAGCATGTCTTAATCATATCACTCAAGTAAAGATCAAAGATGATTTTACTAACTACCCAATTACCACTATATCAACTTGGATTCTCACGCCTGCCATAATACCATCACATTCACATCACTAAGTTCAATATTTGATTTTAAAAATACTCAATTTTTGTGATATTTGAACAAAGTTTCAAGTGATTAAATTAAAACATAATCGTACAGTTATTCTCTTCAAAGATGAAAACATTAGGAAGAAAGAAATACAAAACAAACGCCACAAAATTGGAGTGACTATCTCCAGCGTTACACAGTATAATAATAATACTCAACATAAGGAGCCTTGCATAGCAAGCAACAAGTCTTGCTTCTTACTCTGATGCTTTAGACTTCTTCTTTTTCTTCTTCTTTGTGGGCTCTGATGTTGCTTTTCTTTTAGTCTTCGAATCCTCTTTCTCGTCTTGGTCTATCAAATGCTTGTACTCTTCAAGACTCGCAAATGGAGATTTCCGTTTTCTTTTCTCTTTCTTTTTCTTCTTACTACGACCATCATCACCATCACTATCATCATCACCACCATCACCAGTACCATCATCATCAACGTTGTTATCATCTTCATCATCAATCAGGTCCATGTCCATGTCTGTGTCCATCTCTGCATCGCTCACATCAGCCACGAGCTCTTCATCATCCTCGCCGGCTACTCCATCTAGATCATCATAGTCATATTCACCGCCCTCTTCTTCCACAGCATTATCATCAACATCATCCAGCATATTCTCAATCTCCTCATTGTCACTCTCATCACCAGCCTCGAATTCAACATCACTATCGTAGTTTTCTCCACCATCTCCATCATTCACATCGTAAAGTTCTTCAGCAGCTTCTTCTTCAGGTAGCTTCTTCTTCTTCTTTTTCTTTGACTGCTTCGTACTGGTCATCTTGTTCACATAGAACTTGTGGAAGACTAGATCTTCAGGAGCCACATCTCCTTCTGCTAATGAGAGAATTTCAGCTCCAATCACACGGTTTGACATGTCAAGCTGCAACATGAGATGAGAAAATAAAACGTTACAGGGGAAAAGTAGATAACAATATGGTTAAAGCTTTAATAGTTGAAGCATGAGCTTTTTACCTTCTTGGAAGGTTCAATCTGGGAACCACCATGCCAAGTGTTTTGCTTTGGTTTCTTCTCCATGAATTTATCCAAGAAAGCAGTTAGAGATAAATCGTTCAGCGGGTTTCCGTTGTAAACAATATTTGTTCCTGAGAGAAGGGTTCCAGCCATTGTAGCAACCGAGGGGTGAGCATGTTTTGAAAGAACCCCCAATTCCCACCAACTTGCACGGTCTGCGTTACTGTTAATTTGAGATCAAGGATTCAGTTCCAACCAATAAGGCTATAATATCAAGAAAGTTTTTAAAATATTATCGTTGTTCCAAGTATCGCTTGTTTAATGGGGACAAAAGCAGTATACTTAAGCTTTTGATGAAAGATGAGATTAACTAACCAGTAAGAAGGTTCTCTATGACGAGGATCATATCCTCCAGGAAGAGAACTCGGTCTCATTGGCGGTTGGCTTCTTTTTTCCATATCATTAGAAACCTCCATGACTTCTTCAAGCTGGGGAGTTTCGTTTCTAATTAGCTCTTCAGAATCATCAGAAGCATTATCATCTTCTTCATCAGATAGCCTGATTGCCAAAGCCTCTTCGTCATCTGAAGAAGAATCACCATCTCTACTTGACTTTTCGACACCATCATGATCAACTTCAACAACATTCTCGTCATTCTCTGCTTTCTTATTGGGATCAACATCATCTCCCTCTATCACATCCTCAAAATGTTCTATATCTTCTTCTTCCTCAACTGATTCCCTCTGGACCACCATCTTCCTGCAACGTAAATAGAAGGACCCATTGTATCATTGGGTAAAAAAACTAAAAACCATGGATATGTGGTTAACAGAACGAAAAAAAGCTTACCATAGAGGTGGCCTTGATTTTAAGACTTCAGATAATAGGAAAAGGCATCCACAGGCATACTGTGGTGGCTGTTGAAGCGCAACCTACTCAAATCGTTAAAGAGTACACTTGAGAGATGACAAAAAAATTTACTATACAGTGTGTCGACATCGAAAATTTAATAACAAAAGAATCAAGATTCCTGTATAGGATCAATGATGCGAATATTGTCATCATTGTCAATGAAACTAGAGCTACAAACGACGGGGTTGATGGTTTATATGATTCATGTTACCGACCTGCAAGACTCTTTTGGAGAAGGCAGCCACACGCTTGATATTTATATCATTTTTCATGGCTCTGAGAAGAAGCCCAATAAACATTTCAGCCTGCAAATTAAGAACGGCAACTTAGTAAACTCGGTCATTAAGAAAATGCTATGGTTCATGCCAGGGGCAGACATCTTGATGTTTTTGTCACAATATAAGTTGCTTTCACAAGATTATAAATAAATGAATGTACTTATGCCAACATTCATAAACCAATTCCGGGCTCTACCAAATTGTAAGGGTTATTATAACCCATACATAAACTAAGAATAAAATGACGTGATTGGAACATGGAAAAACAGAAGGTTCAAAGTTTAGCTTGCCTTGGAAGAATTCATTGCGGAGGGGAGTAGAAGTTTCGAGTACAATGCACGGTAAAACCTGTCACTAACAATCTTATTCTTGGATGAGATCTTGTCAAGAAGCATCAGTGATTGGACTCCTACATTGAAATTCGCCGAATGTACCTACATATTCAAAATCCCATTTTCTATATCAATTTTCGGTTGTAACTATGAAACTAAACTTCTATAATGAAGCTTTAAATGGTTACCAGTTTGAAAAGCACTGGCGTCTGGGATTCAATTATATCATCAGCCTCGTCAGTGGAAACATATGGAAAAGCTCTGTTAACTCCCTGCACTTACGGAGTACTAAAGCATAAGTTGATCTGTGAAGTCTCAATACTTTAAAATTACATACATCATGTACACCAAAAAAACACATCCAGACTAACCGTCAGTAGAGCTGATAGAATTCTTGAATCCAACTCAATAGGTGAATCAGTTGACACTTCTTGCTTTGTGTCCTTTGGGTTGGATTTTTTCTTATCAGCGGCTCCTTTGTCATCTGCACCTTGTTTCCTATTTGCTTCTGTAGTTAAAACCTACAAGAATGCAAACACACTTCTGTAGTGAATATCCAACTAGTGAAAGATTTCATGTTATGACTTATGACAAACGCCACCCCAAAAGAAAACACTAAGGGGTAGCAGAAGTCTCTGAGATCATGAAAGTAAGGTGGAAGTGGAGGGACTAAATTTTAAGAAGATCATAAGGAAATGTTAAATTTATTGACTTCAATGCCAGTTACCTTAAACAGGGCAAAATATACATCAATTAGACGTTTTGCCACCTTTGGATCCTCTCCTTTGTGGCTCAATCGGATCTGACTCAAAAAGTTAACCTGTGAAATTTACAAAGATTAATGAGCATTGTTTAGAAAGCTAAACATGGATAAGTTTATGCTTCTTTTCTTTTCTAAAGTCTTAGTAAAATTGTTTCCCATTCAAATCAAAGACAATACTTTAGACGACAATAAGCGTGAATCAGTTTAAAAAGAAGAGCAAGAAAATAAAGAAAAATGGTTCTCGTGAACATAATTAGAGAGAACAATGGACATACAGCATGATACTTTGCTCGTAACCCAAGATGGGGTCGGAAGAGAAAGGAGTCAACTTCATCTATAACCACAGCCTGAAAAAAAATAACATTACATGAGCCAAAGAGAAGAATCCAAACAACCAATTAATAAACGAAATACTGAAACTGGCATAGGAAGGTTGAATAGCCGTACCTTCATGTTAGGATGATCAGCCAAAAGATTTGTCAGATGATAATCAGCATTAGATGCACTCTTGTTTTGAGGATCCCCCAACTATAATATAAAGTAATCCATGGAACAATTAAAGGGATCACAACTGAGAAATTTAAATTAGATACAAATATTTGAATGAACAACAAACAATACCTTGTTCACCAATGACACTAGCAATTTCCGCTCTTGTTCTGATTTGCTTGTCAACATGAAATATATTGTCTGAAACCAAACAAGAAAAAATTTACTGAAGGAAAGATCCGAATCACGTTACCAAGCAAAAAAACTCACTGTAGCTAAAAGAAAACTACGGACCATGCCGTTATGCATCATCCAGAGAAGGATTACATTGATGATACTCAAATCTCTAATATTAAAGCTCATCAAGAATCTTACAAAACCTGGAGACCAGTGCTACTAAACAAGCTAGCACGAGCAGAGTGGTGATAGGATATATACCTTTAAAGCCTTGTCCTTCAGCTCTGGAAGCATATCTTTAGATGATTCATCAAGGGCTGTGACGAAGCGCTCATACCTACAAAGTCAGCATGCTAAGCTGTTAAACGAATCATCGACCCAGAACAATTACGGATAGAAGACACAGATCTTTGACATAGTGTGATTAAACACATCCCTCATGGCATGATTTGAGATCTTTACCTCTGTTTCAAGCAATCCTCCCAGTACCAAAACAGCAAAAGCGAGTAACCATCCTTATTTTCCGGAATGATGTTTAAAGGTCGCTGTAAAAGTGACTTCAGCTTGCGATCAGGTAATAACCTGAAGAAAGAATTTAAAAAACCTCAGTCAATGAGAAAAAGATGCAAGACTGACACATAAATCCATAGCTCATTGTGTGAGTAAGAAAAATGTGCCTGATCAAAATTTCTGATAGAGCCTTAAGACCCTTAAATGCAAATCTTTTTCCAACCTTTGAGGTCACCATTCCTGCAATGAACAGAGTAGATAATGTGAACAAGACATCAACAAAATGCTACAGAGGATTTCACCATTGAAAAACAAAACCAGAAACATACCCAATAAGGCATCAAGAGATCTCATATTTGCAATGGGATTCTCTCCAACCATAATCTCAAAGGCAGTGATTTTATCAGCAACTGTCCCAGACTTTTGAGCAGAAATCACCATCTTCATATCTCCACCTTTTCCTTTCGAAGTTGCAAAGTCCTCTGCGTATTGCCACATCAATCTCTCTCCTAATTCTCTCTTCTTCTCCACCACACCCTTAAAATCCTCCTTATTCGCCACCGCCACTTTCCGGCCACCAAACACCTTCTCCTCAAACTCAGCTGCATCGTTGTACCATTCAGAGCTCAATAAACTCGCTTTCACCAATGGTAACTTAGGCAAACTCTTGAATTCATCGAAACGTTTTTTCTTGTACCCAGTACTCTCATCATCAATCGATAAGAATCCAGGCTTTGGCTTCGGTTGTAACGTTTGCTTCACCGGTGCATCTTTGTTTTGCTTCCTCGCTCCAAAATCTTTTCCCTTTTCATTCCCAATGTTCGATTTTGGCTCTCCTTCTTCATCTTCATCCTTGTGTTGCTGATCCTTCTTAGGCTTTTTCCGTTTCTGGGTTTTGGATTTAGCTGGTTTTCGGAAATCAGTGTCGTTGAAACCCGAAGAAGGAAGAGCAGAAGCTAAGCCAATAGAAGAAGCGAATGATGCGATATCAGATGTGAGAAGACTCAAGTCCTGCGATGATTTACTCAAAGGCTTTATCTTTGACATTTTTTCTCAAAGCATATGAAGAGGGTTAAGAGAGTTTTGTGAGAGATGACTGTTTTTAAAAGAACTGAGACAGTTAGGTTTAAGCAATCTCTGTGCTTTGAGATCGAACAATGAAAAAGAAAGATAAACTTCAATGTTTGGGGTTCAACAGAAATTTTTAGGGTTTTAGAAAACGGCAAGAGAGAAGCAGACAGAGGAAATGGTAGAAGGCTAATTTCGTAATTACGGGATAAGACAAGGGCAAAACAGACTTAACGACCTAAAATCAATGAGACGATGTTTTTTCATTAAGGTTGGGTTCCTGAGACGGTCCAGCCCAATCGCTAGAACATTCAATGCAAATCCATAACTGGTGAGATTTCGATCATGTGGTAAAATATTATACTAATATCTTTGATAGAAACATTATATGTATATCTTTGAAACCTATTATAGGTTAATATACTTTTGCCACTTAGAAAAATTACTAACAACGCAAATCCATCACTGGTGAGATTATATCAGGTGATTAAAAAATTTCGATAAAGGGTAATCCAGATGACAATTTTAATTAAAGAATCTAAAAAACAAGTATCAAAATATGTATGTTTTGAAATATAAATACTAGCTACGTAATACAGTACTATAAATAACTTAAATTGGTCAAAAGTAATGGAAGAAAATATAAAAGGGTATTTGGGTTCAAATCCTAAATAAGTGAAAACTAGAAACGTGAACTCGATCGTGCATTTTATACGCCCTAAAGCTTGAGTTCAAGGTTTTTGGAAGATTGTCCTTCTTTCTTGTCCACCTCCATCGGCATATGGTTATGGGCCTTTGGTTTTGGAGGAGTTGCAATGTGTTGCGACGATTGGCCTGACTTTATCGATGGAGCAACCATCTCTGGCTTGGGAGGAAGATGACTACCGTGTTGGTTCACTTGATATGGAGCTCTAGCCACAGCCCTGAAATCAAAACAATTAATCAACATTTAAGACAAAGTAGATATTGAAGTTTTGATTTACAAAGAACTCTTAGTTAGTGTTTTTTAACTAGAAATTTCTCGACATTTTACTAATAATTTTCCTAGATCAAGGACACATAGATGATGGACTCATATCTCTTATATACTACTCTAGGTCCCATCTCGAATTTCATTGTAACTTGTAAGATTTTTTACATGTTCTTTATAAATGATGACACTTGAGTCACATCTCGAAATCTTACTCTAGGAATCATAATTCATAAACATACTAGGACCACCCTATGTTCAATTTCATGAATGTTCAACTTAAACTTGATTGGTAATACGCTTCTAATCCGATGTGGGATTCCTAGAATAACTCGAATAAGTCTTAATATGGTAATTATTAGCTATTTTTACATATAACTTTTTTAAGAAACTTTGATCCTAATCTATGCATACATTTTGACGAGCGGCCTAGAAAAAGCATAACCAAGCACAAAACAGTTTCGGAGTTTAGTTTACCTGTCTTTTCGTTTAGCAAAGAATCGATGAAGAGAAGCTCTTCTTGCAATGCGTTCCACAACCTGATGTTGCTGCCCAGTTTCTTGATCTTCATTGTTCCCGGAACTCGTTGGCTCGTTAAGATCGGGAATCACCACGTTGCTTTTGTCAAGATTCATGTGACTCTGACTGTTCTTAGAATCAACAGCAACATGATTCGCTTCTTTAGCTACTTCCATTATCTCCTTAGCTTTGTCTTCAGGAAACTCGTTGAAAACCATAACTTTTCCTCCAAAGAATATGGTCAACTGTGAATTTCCAGACTCCGGTGCTACTTTTGCCGGTTCACTAAAATCAAATCAAACCCATTTTTACAATTAGTCAAACTCCATAGTCCATACATCTATAACCGGTAGTTCTTTCTCTAATTCAATTGCTACAAAATGTGAAAACAAACACTTTAGGAGTTCGAATACATATGAAGTTTGTGTGTACAGTACCTGAGATCAATATATATGGCTTTGTCTTCGGTAGAAGTAGAGGCCTCACCAATAGAAAACTTCTGAATCAACTTGAACGGTCTAGTTTCTGAGGTCTCTACCTTCTTAATCACATTTTGTTGTCCTAAAACAAATTAGAACAGAAATTGCAAACCGATTAAAATTTATCAAAATCAAATTACATGTTTATTACGTTTTTTAAAAAACTTCACAGAATCTCTAACTTTAATATACTTAAGCTGTCCAAAATAATACCATGCTTAAGTTTAAAGAAAAGAAAAGAAAAAAATGATTTAAAATTTTGCATTTCAACAAAAAAAATATATAGTTAAACTTTATGCTAATAATCAACGAAGCAGGATACTAAAAGTATATGATATAAACTTTGGTCTTTATAGGCGGCGGCCGTCGGAATAGATAGGGAAAAATAAATAAATACCTTTGAGATCGAATTTTCCGGCGAGTTCAAGATCGGATTTTCGAGCCAACCCCATATTAATATTCCCAAAACTTCCCTTCTCCTTCAAGTACCGGCTGAGCAGACTACATCTCTGAGAAAAATTGGACTTCTCCGGCGCTTGTCCCGTTGACATACTAGTGTGATGAAGATTACAACAACCCAAGATTTTCTTGTGTGACTTCTTTACACGTACAAAAAATCGAGGATTCCAAAGAGTATGTAGATGTTTTGAGCTTTTTGCTCATGTGTTGTTGTTATAAATAACCAATTCTAGCCAATAAGTTTCTGTGGCTTTTAACCTCTCCCGAATAAATAAAGAAAACGAAATAACGTGTTCTTTTTTTTTATTTAGTCTGAAGTGACAGTGATGTGTGTCCAATATAGAATGTTTTTGTCACGAGTTTTGTAACTTTTTTTTTTACACCTAACTGATCGATAGACATTTTTTTTTTTTTTTTT